>Ga0207674_10001284_pt1 | contig 32745 bp, 27 predicted proteins | sample KBSCornC72_FD_184303 | JGI IMG/M metagenome (GOLD analysis project Ga0207674, IMG submission 184303) | Corn rhizosphere microbial communities from Kellogg Biological Station, Michigan, USA - KBS Corn C7-2 (SPAdes) (version 2) | ecosystem: Host-associated > Plants > Roots > Rhizosphere > Soil ...
GGCCTGGACGTTCTCGGTGATCGCGCAGATTGCCCTCTATGCGGGCATCGCGTTTGCCATCGCGGCGGTCATCGTGCTGGGCACGCTGATCTTCGAGGTAGCCGAGATGGTCACCGGCAGGGAGACCGTCGAGGCGGTCGAAACAGTGCATCCAGCCTCCGTTACTGAGCCGGTACTGGCCGATGTTCGGTAGACCGAGAACGCACTAGCGCGGCCCTCGTGGAGGATTTCAGAGGTCGTTGGTGATGAGCCAACGACCTCCTTTTTGTGCCTCGTGCTACAAGGCAGGGTCGCTTACAGGCGCTACCGCCACCAGCCGCACCAGGAGATCAACCTGCCCATCTCGGCGCGTGAAGGCTGAGAGGGTGTACGCGACATCGCAACGGGGAAGGAGCGGGAGCAGAGGCTGAATCGCGTCGAACCGCTCGCCCGCGCGTGACCAGAGCACGACATGCTCTCGGCCATGCTCGTCACGAAGTCTCAACCGCAGAGTGCGCCCCTCAGGGCCAGATCGCCAGCAACGTGTGATGGCGAGGTTCTGCGCCAGAAAGACCGGTTCCGGAAATGACGGGCCATAGGGCTCCAGCGCATGAACCGCCAGATACCGCTCGCTGCTCGCCAGGCCAAGAGGTAGCGCGCAGTCAGGTTCAAGCACTGGCGCGAACTCCGGCTGCGTCGCCTGCGCTGCCTCGCCACCAAGGCCAGGCGACCAGGGATATTCGAGCAGATACTGGCGTAGCTCAGCAAAATCGGCATCCAGGACGGTAAACCCGGCGGCGCGCGCATGGCCGCCGAACCGTCGGAAGAGCGTCGCCTTTTGCGCCAGCGCCTGGCCAAGGTCTACGCCATCCGGCCCGCGCCCCGATGCCCGATATTCGCCGCCACGGTGACTGAGCGCGAAGGCTGGGCGATGAAACTCCTCCGCCAGCCGACCTGCCACCAGCCCTATGAGTCCGAATGACCAGCCTTCACCAGTGACCAGCAGGACGCTCAACCCCTCGGCGACCTGATCGACTGCCTGCTCGCGCGCGCCAGCCATCATCACATCCAGATCGCTCTGGCGTCGCGTGTTGAGCGCCTCGATCTCCGCCGCCAGCGCGCGCGCCCGTTCCATCGAATCCGCCAGCAACAGTTCGAGCGCAAGCTCTGGCTTGCCCAGCCGTGGCGCCGCGTTCAGCCGTGGGGCAATCGCGAACGAGATATCGCGGTCGGTGACACTAGCCGGAGACAACCCGGCGCTCTCCATCAGCGCGCGTAGGCCGGGCTGAGCCGCCATGCGCAGCCGTTCGAGTCCGGCGTGGGCCAGCGCCCAGTTAGAGGGCGAGAGCGGCACCACATCGGAGATTGTTCCTACGGCGGCCAGATCGAGCAACTCGTCAAGCGTCTTCTCGGCGGGGAAATCTGGGAGCGACCGCAGCAATGCCTCGGCCACGCGAAATGCCACCCCCGCGCCACAGAGATTCGGGTCGAAGGCGGGATGAGGCTCGACCAGTGGATTCACAACGATCATGCCCGCCAGGCTGGCGACATTCTCGCCGTGCGGCGGGTGGTGGTCCGTCACCAGCACATCCATGCCCAGCGCGCGCGCCTGCTCCACCTCGGCAACATTCGCCGTGCCACAGTCGGTGGTGACGATCAGCCGGGTGCCGCGCTCGTGCAGCTCGCGCACCACCTCGGGGTTCAGGCCGCGCCCGTCGTCGTCGCGGCTGGGAATCTTGCTATCCGCCACCGCGCCAGCCGCCCGTAACGCGCGCACCAGGATCGCGCATGACGTGATACCATCGCAATCATAGTCGCCGAAGACGGTGATCGGCTCCCGCTCATCCACCGCCCGCCGCAGCCGCGTCACCGCCGCCTGAAACACTGGCAGTTTGGCCAGCGCCGGGTCGGCCCTCCAATCGCCGCGCAGAAAATCGCGCATGGCGTCCACCGCAATCCCGCGATTGAATAACAACTGCGCCTGAAGCCGGTGGCCCCGGCTCTCGCCAAGGACGCTCAAATCGGCGGCGTCCAGTTGCGGTCGGGGCTGTAAATGTGCCTGCAACAATGGCGCAAACGCACTGACCGCGTCATCCGGCCAACCGGCTACGATTCCTGCCCCATCATCAGCTATCTCACTCATGCGTGCAGCCTGTCTTGTGAATCTATCCTAGCCCGCGATCGCCGCTGGCTCGTCTGGCAGCAGCCGCGCGAAGACCTCGTTGCCCAGCAATCGCCCATGCTCCGTCAGCCGGATGCGGTCGCCAACCGTCTCGATCAGCCCTAGCCCGCGCACATCGGCCAGGCGTTCGTCGAAGACCTGCTCGAAGGTGCGGCCATAGCGCGCGGCGAACTCCGAGCGCGAGACGCCTGCGTTGAGCCGCAGCCCCAGCATCGCCGTCTCCGCCATGGCCATCGCTGGCGAAACAACCTCGTCCTCGACAATGGCGCCCGCTGGCAGCGCTGTCACTTCCCTGCCCGCCTCACCTGCCTCGCTCGCCTCCACAGCGGCGCGCACCCTGGCGATATAGCCAGCGATGGGCCTCGCCTCGGCAAAGCGATGGCCCGCGAAACAGGAATGCGCACCTGCCCCCAGTCCTATATACGGCAGATTGCGCCAGTAGGTCAGATTGTGGCGACACTCGTGTCCGGGAAGCGCCCAGTTCGAGATTTCATACTGTCCGTATCCCGCACGCGCCAGCCGCTCCATGGCGTGCTCGTACATATCGGCGGCGGTGTCGTCGTCCGCTGGCGTCACGCGTCCATCGCGCACCCAGCTAAAGAGCGGCGTGCCCTCCTCGACGATCAGCGAGTAGAGCGAGAGATGCTCTGGGCCGAGCGCCAGTGCGCGCTCCAACGTATCGGCCCAGGTGGCCAGCGACTGATTGGGCAGCGCGAAGATGAAATCGAGGTTGATGCTGCTAAACCCGGCTCGACGCGCCGCCGCGAACGCCGTCTCGATCTCTTCGGGAGAGTGAATGCGCCCCATCCAGCGCAGCAGGCCCGCGTCGAAACTCTGCGCGCCCATGCTCAGCCGATTCACACCGGTCGCCCGCAACGCATCGAGCCGCCCGTATTCCAGCGTCCCGGGGTTGGCCTCCAACGTAATCTCAGCATCGGCGTCCACGGCAAAGGCTGCTCGCGCCTCCCGCAACAACGCCTCCACCTGGGCGGCGGTCAGCAGGCTGGGCGTTCCACCGCCGAAGAAGATCGTGCGGCAACGGCGCGGCGTGCCATCCGCCCGCCGCGTGCGCATCCCGGCCAGATGGATTTCTCGCGCCAGCGCGTCCACGTAGGCTTCTCGCTGGCCAAGCATACCGGCATAGGAGTTGAAGTCACAGTAGTGGCACTTGGCGTGACAGAACGGCACATGGAGGTAGAGCGAGAGCGACTCCAGTTCAGCGGCCAGTGTATCAGCCACGCTGGCGCCGCCTACTGCCTCTGCATCCTCTGCATTCTCTCGTCTCTCTCGTGCCCGCCTATCCATACACTGCCTCCACGCTCGCCGCCACAAACATCAACGGCATGCCAGCATCGAGCCGACATGCCGCAGAGTGTGCAGTGTGCCCCATCTATCCGGCCAACTGTTACGGATTCACCGGCTGCGGCACAGGTGGTTGACTGCTGACGTTGGGCAGCGTCGCGTTCAAGTCTGGGAGCTTCGGCATATTGCGATCCGCATTCAGCATGTCGTTGTCAGGCGCGCCAATCGTGTAGTCCGGAAGCACCTTCTCGCCGCCAAGCCAGTGTGAAAGGATGTTCGATTTGGCGTCGCTCAACGCTGTCGCGTCAACCGCGCGGCTATTATCGAAGCCAAGCACCTGCACGATATCCCAGGTGCCGCTGGCGTCGTGAATCGGTCCGCTGATGTCGTTGACCTTGCGGCCAGCTGCCGTCCACCACAATTCGATGCCGGCGTCGCCCGTACCGGGGGCTACCCAGCCGAGATCGCCGCCCTTATCCTTGCTATCGACATCCAGCGAATACTTCTTCGCCAGCCCGTTCCAATCACCAGTCTTCTGCAACTGCTTGAGCACGCTTTGCGCATCGGCCTCTTTGTTCACTTCGATGTGGCGCAGGTGCACCTGGCGAGTAGGCGATTTGAGCAGGCTCTGGAGATACGCCTGCATCTTGTCACGCCGCAACTGGATCTGCGCGAAATTGCGGATGTCTGTCTCAGTCAGGCCATTCTTCGCCAGGAAGTCGCTGTACTTTTCGTTCGCGGGGAAGGTCTTCTTGAACGTATCCACCGCTTTGTCAATATCGGCCTTGGTTGGCGTAAAGGTGGAGGCTGGGACATGATTCTGCTGCTCGAAGCGGCGCGCGCCCTCCTTGATGAGCTCGTCTTCCGTCATCAGCGTTGCCGTCGCAGCGGTAATCTGCGCCTGCTGATAGGTAGACTCGTCGGTCTGAATCTGGGAGGTGACAATCTGGTTCTGCGTCGTCGCTGTCGGATCGCCCTGCTGAACCTTGGTCTGGAGATCGTTCATCTGGTGAATCTCGATCTGCAGCTTGTTCCAGACGGTCTGCGCCTCATACGCAAGAGTCTTGCGATACTGATCCTGTGTAAACTTCACGCCATTGACGGTGAGGAACGTCTTGTTGGGAATAAAGACATTTTGATTGAGGATGCCAAGCACCACCGCAAGGATCACCGCGCCGACGACAACTCCAAGGAACGAATACGCTGCCATGGTCTGGTAGCGCGACTTTTGGGTTTTGGTGAGATGGCCCCCCCAGCCGAACAGTAAGGGTTTGCCGTCACGCCGACCCTCCAGACGTGCCGTCTGCCGCTTAAACTGGGTGTTGCGGTTCGAGGCGCGCGAACGGGCGTTTTGCCGTGGCGGTTTCTGCAGAGTCTCATTACTCATAGGCGCGTTCGGTTTCTCCAGCTGTGGTGCTCAATTGGTTGACTGGCCGCCCGCCGAAGAGCCTTCCCACCACTCGGCGCGCGTTTCCACCAGTGTACCATCAAGAGCCGCGAATTTGTGCAGCGGTATAGGGCAAAAGCGCCATCTGTCGCGCATTCTTCAGCGCCACGGTCAGTCGGCGCTGGTGCTTGGCGCAGGTGCCTGTCTTGCGGCGCGGCTCGATTTTGGCGCGCTCTGAGATGTAGCGGCGCAGGCGCCCAACATCCTTGTAGTCAATTTCACGAACGTGATCGACGCAGAAGGCGCAGACCTTCCGACGCGAGCGGAAATCGCGACCGCGACCACCGCCACGCGGGCCACCGGGACGGTCAAATCGCTCTGGTCGCTCAGATCGCTCTGGCCGGTCGGGACGATCCGGTCGCTCCGCACGAGCGGGGCCGTCCTGTGGTGCGCCATCTCTCCTGGGTTGCATGCGTATGTGCTCCTTGTTACGTATGGGATTGCCGGTCCGCCTGGCGCAGAGGCGCCCTCGCAGGGCGAACCGGCACGTACATCATTGCTCCGCCCGCAACGGCGGAGTGCGCAGCGCGATGGAGTAACCCATCATACCCCCGCGCCGCATTCATCATCATTTCAACGCGGCGTGGGCCTGCGCGGTTCCAAAACGCGCTCAATGGACTATCGAGACTATCCGCTTAGAAAGGAACGTCGTCGGCGCCCATCTCGTCGCCATAGCTTGAACCGCCACCTGAGCCGCCCGCGCCCTTGGGAGTAAGCATCTCCATATCGGTCGCGGTTACGTCCCAGGCTGTGCGCTCGACGCCGTCCTTATCAGTATACTTGTGAGAAGTCATGCGCCCCTCGATGTATACCTTGGAGCCTTTCTGCAGATAATTGTTGCAGGTCTCTGCCAGCCGCTCCCAGGCAACAACGTTGAACCACTGCGTTTCCTCGCGCTGTTCGCCGCTCTCAGCTTCGCGGCGACGGCGGCTTACCGCCAGCGAAAACTTCGCGATGGCTTTGCCGCTGGGTGTGTAACTCAGCTCCGGGTCGCGTCCCAAATTGCCGATGAGCATGATTTTGTTCAGCATGACAGCCGTTCCCTTCAGAAATCTAGCCGCCCTCTGCGGTCCCTCCGATTGAGAGCCGATCACTCGCGGCTATGATGCATCCGACTCTGATGCGTCGGCGGTGGCTTCTGGTTCGCTGGCCTCGGCCGCTTCGTCGGCCTCAGTGGGAACATCGGTATCAGTATTCGCCTCGGCCTCGACGGCCACCGGCTCTTCGGCCTCTGGCTCCTCCGCAGTCGGAGCCGCGGCGGCTGGCTGTGCCGCGGCCGCGGCGGCGGCACGGGCGCGGGCCTCTTCGGCGGCGCGGTCTTCCTCAAGCGCGCGCTGGCGCTGTTGCGCCACGACCTTGGGATCTCGCGCCTTCATCAGATGGCGAACGACATCTTCATTCACGCGCAGCCCACGTTCGATCTCAACCACCGCCGCCGTCGGCATAATGAGGTCGAAGAAATAGTACAGGCCATCACGGTGATGCTGGATGGGATACATCAGGCGGCGACGCCCCCAGCCATTCACGCGAACCACCTGCCCGCCATTGTTGATGATGGCCTGGCTGATGCGCTCGACGATAGCCCGCGCCTGCTCTTCGCCTACATCCGGGTTGATAATAATGCCCAGCTCGTAATCACGATCCCGCGCCATGCGGTCTCCTCTCCTGTGGGTTTGCTCCCGTTCGCTGCACGCCGCGCCCGCATGAGACGCGCGGTGGTAAAACGGGGCAGGATATTAGGTTCAGACGCAACGGCCAGACCGGCGTCTGTGATATGGCGGCGACATGCGCGCTGGCATGACAACGCCGCTGGCTCGCAAAGCCACATCGCTCATTATATCATTGCGCCTGAACCTCCGCAATAAGGGGGATGATGCCCAGTACTGTGATGCGTCTCGCGTTGAACCGGAAGCCACTCCGTCCGCTAACAACGTTATTCTCCGCTGTGCGCGAAAACCGGAAATGCATGTGCATGATGGCACGTGGTGACACGTGCGCGACTTTTCCTACGGATAGAGGGACTGATCGGCGCCCGTGACGTTTTGCGTACCACAACAGGCCAGCAGTGCGATTACGCGTCCTCAGCGGGTCACGGTAAACGTCGTGCTCTGGGTGACTGTTTGCCCGGAGGATTTGGCCGTCACCGTCGCGGTAGCCGTCCCGGCGCACGAGGTATTCACATTCCACCGCCACGTGTAGTTGCCGCTGCCGTCCGCGTGCGCGCTGCCATGCAGGCCCTTCCCTCCGGCGTAGCTACCGTCACAGTAGCGCACGGTCAGGCTGACCATGGCGTCGGGTCGCGTGTGCACGCACACCATCCCTTGCCCGCCGATGGCCCCGCTGGCGCAGGTAAAGGCAACCGTAAACGAGGGCGCCGGAGTATTGCGCACGGGCGACGCTGTGGGAGATAGCGCCGGCTTCGGAGTAGCCGCCGAGGGCGACGCCACACCATTCGCGGCGCGCCCGGCATTCGGCGTCACCTGACCAGCATCCGGTGTCTGTGAAGGAAGAATTGCGTGGAGCACGACAAAACCGAGCAGCGCGGTAAGGACGATTGTAGCCAGAATTGCCGCTACTCCTACCTGCTGACGGCGTGGGGCCAACCAGAACCGCCAGGGTATATACGGCGGACGAGCATGCTCGTGCTGGTTAGAGGCAGGCTGCTCCCAGGGCGGAGCCAACCGCGGCTCGGTCTGTTGCGTCTCGTCCGGCGCAACCGATGCTTCATCACGGACTGCTTCCCTCTGACCATCGCGCAAAGGTGGCCAATGCGGCAGTGTTGGCCAATGCGAGCCCTTCGTTTTTGCCTCCGCCTGCCCGCTGGCCGGACTAACCATTGAGGCATCCGGCTCCTTGCCGCTCTGAGGCGTCCGTTGCCAGAACCCACCAACGGTACTGGGAAGCGCCTTCCCAAACCACGTCATACGCCGCCCGGGTGACTTACGATCCATCGGCCTCCGACTCCTCGCTGCCACGAACCCACGACCATCCATAGCATCCTGATGATGGGCTATCCTACAACCTGCCGCTGAGGCCACCAGATTCGACGGTCTCAGTTCATTTGAACTGGCCTTCGCCGCAGCGCTCAACTGACTCCACGCACCACGAGAGTGCGTTGTGCCTAGTGAGTAACGCCCGACAGACTTCTGTTGCCATTGGGCGCTGCCACATCAACATGCGCTCAACGACTGATAGTGAAGGACGCGCTCTGGGTAACGGTCTGCCCCGATGATCTGGCAACTACCGTCGCGGTGGCCGAGCCGACACAACCGGTAGAGATGTCCCAGCGCCATGTGTAGTAACCGTTATTGTCCGCATAGGTAGCACCATGAAAACCCTTCCCCTTGGCCGAGTTGCCGTCGCAATAACGCACCGAAAGACTCAGGGAGGCATTTGGCGCGGTGTGCACACACACCTGCCCCGTTCCACCAACCGTTCCGCTTGCGCAAGTGAAGACGAGCGCGAATGCTGGCGATGGCGTATTCGTCTTAGGCGTCGAGGTAATAGTGGGTGTGGAGCGTACTGTTGCGGGTGACAACGTGACTCCTTGCGCGCCTCCACCAGAGGGGACATCGAGCCCAGCGACCGGCACGTGGCTGCGGAGAGCGACGCCAAGCACCGTCACGCTGATCAGCACGAGGAGCAAGAGACCACCCGCGCCTGTCGCCAGAAGTAACTGTTTCTGGCGAGAGACCGACCGAAAGCGCTGCCAAAGAGTGAAGAATGGCAGATTGGAAAGGTCGTATTGGTTAGAGCCGCGCCGTTCCCTGTGTGGTTGCGCAAGCCGCTGGGTCTGCTGAGCCTCGTTCGACACGAAGGATGAATCTGCACTAAGCCGTTCAGGAGCGAGCGGGTCTTCTTCGGGAAGCGGCGGCCACTTTGGCAGCGGCGGCAACGGCTGCCAGTCTGGCTGACGCGAACTCCTCTCTCTGGGCATCGGCTGCTTACGTGCCCGCCAAGCATCGGGCTCCTCGTCTTCTGGGGGCACCTGCTGCCACATTTTCCCCAGGGTAGCAGGATGCTCCTTCCCGAACCATGTCAGACGCCGCCTGTTTGGCCTCCGATCCATCGTCCTCCGCCTCCTCGTCGCATCAAACATCCATGCCCACTCGATGATGCGCTATGATACAACCTGCCGCCGACACTCTAGCCCATCTGTCCCATCACTCGTGGTATGACGAATGCAGTGTAATTGAAGGCATGGATAAATCGGGCTAAACACCTGGTGATAGCCCTACAGGAGTCCGTACCCCCCAGCGATTAACCCGCCAGCTCGCGCCGCCGCGCGCGCAGCCGGGCCAGCGTATCCTCCGCCATGGCCAGCGCATCGCGCTCGCGCTGGACAATCTCCGGTTTTGCCCGCGCCACGAAGTTAGGATTCTCCAGCACCTTCTGCGAGCGCTCGACCGCCGCCTCCGCCTTCACGATCTCGCCATCCAGCCGCTCCGCCTCTTTCGCGAGATCGAGCAGCCCCGCCAGTGGCAGATAGATTTCGATACCGCCTGCCACCAGCGCCATCGCCTGTTCCGGTTTCGCCGCGAGCTTGCGCTCGATGCGTAGCGGCTCGGTGCGGGCCAACTGCTCGATCAGCGCCGCCTGCTGGCGTAGCAGTGTCGTTTTGTCGCCGCCAGCCAGAATCACCTTGATATGCCGCTTCGCCTCGACCTCCGCCTCGTTGCGCGCGTTGCGGATGGCGATGACGATCTCCTGGATGAGCGCCATATCGGCCTCGGCGCGATTGTCCTGCTGGCGTGTGGCCGGGACGCTTGCCGCTGGCCACGGGGCCACGATCAACGCCGAGGCCGGGCGCTCATCCTCGGGAATACCGGCATAGAGATGCTGCCAGACCTCCTCGGTGACGAACGGCATGAAGGGATGCAGCAGCCGCAGCGCGCGATCCAGCGCCGCCCGCAGAATCAGCGCCGTCCGCTGGGCCTGCGCCTCGTCGCGAAGCTGAACCTTGGCAATCTCCAGATACCAGTCGCAGTACTCCGACCAGATGAAGTCGTAGATCTGGCGGCCCGCCTCGCCGAACTGGTATTCCTCCATCAGCCGCGTGACCTCGGCGGTCAGACGCTGCGCCCGGCTGACGATCCAGCGGTCGGCCAGCGACTTCGGCTGCACCGCCTCCAGTGCCGGGACGCCTCCACCGAGCGATTCTGTCTGGCCGATGACGAAGCGTGCGGCGTTCCAGATTTTGTTGGCGAAGTTGCGGTTGCCGACGATTCGCTGCGGCGACAGCTTCATATCGTTGCCCGGCGTGCTGCTGGTGGCCAGCGTGAAACGCAGCGCGTCGGTGCCGTACTCGTCCATCACCTCGATGGGGTCAATGACGTTGCCGAGCGACTTGCTCATCTTGCGCCCCTGCTCGTCGCGCACCAGGCCATGTAGATAGATCGTGTGGAACGGCACGACACCGAGGAAGTGGATACCCGACATGACCATCCGCGCCACCCAGAAGAAAAGGATGTCGTAGCCAGTTTCGAGGACGCTGGTGGGATAGTACGTGCGCAGGTCAGGCGTATCATCCGGCCAGCCGAGCGTGCTGAACGGCCAGAGCCACGAGCTGAACCAGGTATCCAGCACGTCGGGATCCTGTTCCAGCCGCGCGCCGCCGCAGTTCGGGCAAGTTGTGGGAGCCTCGCGCGCAACGACGATCTCGCCGCAGTCCTGGCAATACCATGCGGGGATGCGGTGGCCCCACCAGAGCTGGCGCGAAATATTCCAGTCGCGAATGTTCTCCAGCCAGTCAATGTACGTCTTGTTGAAGCGATCGGGCACGATGCGCAACTGCCCGTACTTGAGCGCACCGAGCGCCCCCGTCGCCAGCGGCGTCATCTTCACCCACCACTGCATCGAGATCAGCGGCTCAATGACTGTGCCACAGCGCGAGCAGTGGCCCAGCGGAACCGTATATGGCTCCGCCTTCTCGAGCAGTCCCAGCTTGCGCAGCGCCTCGACCACGCCTTCGCGCGCCTCAAAGCGGTCCATCCCCGCGAACTCGCCCGCCGCATCGGTCATCTTCGCATCGAAGCCGATGACCTGAATCCGCTCCAGCCCATGACGGTTGCCGATCTCAAAGTCGGTCGGGTCGTGCGCCGGGGTCATCTTGACGGCGCCGGTCCCAAAGTCCTTATCCACAGCGTTATCGGCGACGATAGGGATGCGTCGGTTCATGATGGGCAGGATGACGTAGCGGCCCACCAGGTCGCGATAGCGCTCGTCGGCGGGATTGACCGCGACGCCAGTATCGCCGAGAATCGTCTCAGGCCGCGTCGTGGCGACGGTGATGTAGCGCGTCTTGCGCTCGTCCTCGCCGGGCAATGGCTCCAGCGGATAGCGGACATAGTAGAGCGCGCCGGGCGTCTCCTCGACCTCAACCTCCAGGTCCGAGATCGAGCTGGTATCCCTGGGGCACCAGTTGATGATGCGCTCGCCGCGATAGATCAGCCCTTCGTCATAGAGGCGGACGAAGACCTCGCGCACGGCCCGGCTCAACCCCTCATCCAGCGTGAAGCGCTCGCGCTCCCAGTCGCACGACGCGCCCAGGCGGCGATGCTGGTCCTGGATGCGGTGTTTGTACTGGCCCACCCACTCCCAGACGCGCTCGACAAAGCGCTCGCGGCCCAGCGTATGACGGTCGGAGCCCTCGCGCGCGACCTGCCGCTCGACGACGGCCTGGGTGGCGATGCCCGCGTGATCCTCGCCGGGCACCCAGAGTGTCGGGTCGCCCAGCATGCGATGGTAGCGGATCATGATGTCTTCGAGCGTCGCGGTGATAGCGTGACCAAGATGCAACGCGCCAGTCACATTAGGCGGCGGCATGCTGATGACGAACGGCCTGCGCCAGGGTTCGGCCTTATTTTCGCGCGGCTTGAAGTAGCCGTTCTCTTCCCACCAGCGATAGAGACGCTGCTCGACCGCCTGTGGCTCGTAGGCCTTTGGAATCTGGTCGAGCCGCCGCGACTCCGCCTTCTTCTCCACTGTCATATGCCAGCCCTTTCACCCGCCTGCTATACGCACCGCGGGAAAACAAAACGAGCCTCCGTCCAATACGGGACGAGAAGGCTCGTGGTACCACCCCTGTTCGCGAGTTATCGCCTGCTGGAACGCAGGGATATGCTCGCCTCAGTCGCGCGATATTGGGCGCATCCCATGTGCGGCTCGGATTCTCCGGGAACCGTTCACCGCACCGGCTCGCAGGTCACTTCGCGCGGGCGCGCAGCCAGGGGAAGCTCTCAGCCAGTGGCTTCCCGTCTCTTGTGGCGCGTTCCCGCCTACTCCTCCTGGTCATCGCCAGTTGCAAATTCACTTATTCAGTCTGTGTAGTATATGCCATATCCGTCCGGCTGGCAATTATCCTGAACGACAAGCCAGCCCGCACCATTACCATTAGCGATGCGTCTCCGCCAGCACGCCCTTCGCCTTTGCCTCCGCAGTCGCCGGGCGATTGGCGCGCGCCGTGGGGGTGCGCCCGCGCAGCCAGCCGGGAAGTCGTCCCAGCGGATTCACACCGGTCACACGGCGGAAGGTGAAGATGAAGATGAACATCAGCAGCCAGTTGGCGACCGCCGCGATGGCAATGCGCGCGACATCACCCATTGGCAGCAGCAGCAGCGCGCCCGTCAGCAGGATATTGACGAGCGTGAGCGGAATCAGGAAGAGCCAGGCGAACCGCATCAACTGGTCGGCGCGCAGACGTGGCAGCGTCGCACGAACCCAGACAAAGACCGTTAGGAGCGCGCCCATCTTGAAGACAAACCAGAAGACACAGATGATATTGAAGACCACCTGCCCCCAGAAGCTGCCGAACAGGCCAATCCAGAAGCCAACCGCCGCGCCAGGGCCAGACCAGCCGCCAAGGAAGAGCGCCGTCGCCACCGCCGAAACGATGGCCATATTGCCATACTCGCCAAGGAAGAACATCGCCCAGCGCAGACCGCTATATTCCGTGAGATAGCCCGCGACCAGCTCAGACTCCGCCTCGGGCAGATCGAATGGCGAGCGGTTGGTCTCGGCCAACCCACAGGTGTAGTAGATGAGCAGCCCCAGCGGCTGGAGCAGAATGAACCAGAGCCAGGGCGCTTCGGGCCGCATCTGCGCCGCGATGATCTGCGTGAAGGAGATCGAGCCAACGCCACAGACATTAAGATCGGGCGAGGGGCCGCTACATGCGGGCGTGAGCACGCTCGTCAGCATGACCACTGGCACGATGGAGAGCACCAGCGGCAACTCATACGAAATCATCTGCGCCGCCGACCGCAGACCGCCAATCAGCGCGTATTTGTTGTTCGAGCCCCAGCCCGCCATGAAGACGCCGATTACGTCAATCGAGCTGAGCGCGACATAGTAGATGAGACCAGTGGCAAGCGCGCCAGCCGTCAGATAAGGCGAGAACGGCAGCACCACGAACGCGGTAATCACCGGAGCGAAAAAGACCATCGGCGCGAGGCGAAAGACGACGAAGTCTGTCTTGCCCGGCCTGACGTCCTCTTTGAACATGAGCTTCACCACGTCAAAGATGGTCTGGAGCGTGCCCTGCGGCCCATAATGGAGCGGCCCAACACGATCCTGCATGAGCGCCATAAGTTTGCGCTCCCAGTAGACCATGATGGTCGCCACCGCCATCACGAAGATGAGCGAGAAGAGAAAGGTGACGACGAAGTGGATGATGATCTGTACGACGTCGTTCATGTGCCCTCCGAATCAGTCGTATTAGCGATCCACGTCGCCGAGGTCAATATCAATGCTGCCGAGAATGGCAATGACATCGCCAATCTTGTTGCCACGTAGCAGCTCGGGCAAAATTTGCAGGTTCGTGAATGAAGGCGACCGAATCTTGGCGCGCCAGGGATATTCCGAGCCGTCGCTAATCATATAGATGCCCAGCTCGCCACGACCCGTCTCGACGGCATAGTACGCCTCACCCCGCGGCGGGCGGAGCGCCAGTGGCACACGCTGCGAGATCGAGCCACCTGGCATCTTTTCCAGCGCAAGGCGGCACAAGCGTACACTCTCAGCCATCTCCTGCATCCGCACCATGTACCGCGCGAAGCAGTCGCCCTCCTGCCGCACCTGGGGCCTGACTGCGATTTCACGGTACGCGCCGTAGGGGCGCGTGACGCGCAGATCAAAGACGACACCAGAGGCGCGCAGATTGGGGCCAGTCACCCCAAATGAGACTCCCTGCTGTGGGTCGATATAGCCCACACCCTGGGTACGCGCATCGAAGATTTCGTTCCCCGTCAGCAACTCATGCAACTCAGGAATGCTCACCTTCTCGAAGCGGTCCAGCCACGCCTCACATTGCTGCATCCAGCCACGGGGGAAGTCATGCACCACACCGCCGGGCCGCATATAGTTATGGGTAAAGCGGTGGCCGCTGAGCGACTCGAACAGGTCCATCAGTCCTTCGCGGTCGCGGAAGCACCAGAGAATTGGCGTAAACGCGCCCAGGTCCAGCCCGTACGTGCCAATCGCGACCAGGTGGCTGGCGATGCGGGCCATCTCGCTAACGAGCAGGCGGATGTATTGCGCGCGGCGCGGCGGCTCGATGCCCATAATCGCTTCGATGGCGCCGACGTAGGCCGTCTCATTGATCATCGGGTTGAGATAGTCGGCATTATCGATGTAGCGCGCACCATGGATGTAGGGGCGATTCTCGAAAATCTTCTCCATGCCACGGTGCAGGTAGCCGATGACCGGAGTGCACTGAATGACCGTCTCGCCATCCAGCGTCAGCACCAGACGCAAGACGCCGCTCGTCGAGGGGTGCTGCGGCCCCATGTTGAGAATCATTTCCTCGCTGCGCAAACCGCTGGCGTCCTCAAAGTAGCTAGCCGTATCCGCGTGCGTATCGGTGGCCATGCGTTATTCCTCCTGCGGCTTCGACGCGGGATCGAGGTATTGCTCGTCAATGGTGTAGCCGTGCATCGCATTGGCGTCGGAGCCTACACCCTGGCCCGTTTCGAGGAAAACCGCCTCATTGCCGAAGGTTGTCATACCGGGATGAATGCGCTCCTGCTGCCCCTGGCCCAGCCGCTTGAGGACAACGCGCTCCTGCTTGCGCTGCTGCTCACCAGAGACCGCCCGAATCGCGTCAACCTGGGTCGTCGCGCGATCATGCACCACCGCGGGCGTCGTCCTGAAGCTCTTGAGCAAGGGATGGCCCTCGAAGTCGTCTTCGAGCAGCATGCGCCGTAAGTCTGGATGTCCAAGAAAGCGAATGCCAAAGAGGTCGTAGGTCTCCCGTTCGAGCCAGTTCGCCGATGAGTAGACGCTGACGAGCGACGGAATCTGCGCGTCGTTGGTTGGCGTCTTCACCCGCATCTGCACCAGCCAGTTGTGGCTGATCGAGCGAAACTCGTAGATGGATTCCAGATGCTCGATCATGTCCACACCGGAAATGCAGGTGAGCATCTCAAAACCCAGGGTATCATGCAGAAAGCGGCCTGTCTCAACCACCTGCTCCGGCGCGATCTCGATTCCCACGATGCCGCCATTCAGCCGACGCTTGGGGACCGGCTGGCCGACCTGCTCGTCGAGTTGGGCAAGCGCGTTGAGCAACTCATTGATATGGTCGCGATCATAGGCAAGCAGCGACGGCGCTTCCGCGGCTCCCGCTGCGCGAGGCGCTATATCCAACGGATGACCCCTTTCCGCCAGGCGTAGACCAGACCCAGCGCCAACACGGCGATAAAGAAGGCAATCTCCACAAATCCGAACCAGGCCAGCTGCTGAAAGATCACCGCCCAGGCGAGAATGAACACGATATCAACATCGAACGCGACAAAGAGCATGGCGAAGATATAGAAGGCAAGGGGGAACTGGACCCACGCCGAGCCAATCGGCGTCTCGCCAGATTCGTACGTATCCCACTTGCTCGGCTCGCGATGTGGTCGCTTCGTCAGCAGCCGGTTGACGATATCGAAGGTCACCAGACCGCCAATGACAAACGCGCAGCCACCAAGAAAGAACAGGCCGGCGAAGAGATATCCTGTCGGGACCACGCGTACCTCCTGGAATATTGTGGAGTACCGTGCCACTCGTGCGCCTGATGCGGTGGTGCAACTGAGACGGAGCCGGTACATTGCCCGCACGGTTGTTCGGAAGCCGGGCAAATACGGTGACGTGGCCAACCAGTGAGGATCGTGCCGCGCCATCTTCGATTATACCATAGCCCATCCGGGCGAACAACGCGCCCGGACTCACTGAAATCAGGGACGAGCTAGAGATAAGCCAGACACCATCTCTGTGACGAGACAGGGGATGGGTCCACGCCGAAAATGAGAGATAAATGTGAATTTCGTCCTATACACTCTGGCCAGTTGAAGATATCTTTGAAGGGTTGGCACGTCATAGGTTTGCAGAGTTATCACGACAAACGCGCACTCAGGCGACACATGCAGCGCGTCTCGTGGAATACGGTCGTAACCAATTGGCGGGCAGGCGCTTGGACAGCGAGATTGGTATGCTATACTGAGGCGCTGTCACAACGGGGCGCATGGCGCACGACCTGCCGCCAGAGGAATATTCGGCACGGATGGCCATCCTACTAATAGAGAGTTCGCGGAGGGGATCAGGTATGCAGTGCTGGCAGTGTGGCACGGAAGTCCAGCCGGGGGAACGCACATGCGGCTACTGTGGCGCCCGGCTGACAACCCCACCAGCAGGTCGGTCGCCCCGTTCTTCCCAGCAGCGCTACCCGTCATCGCGCAATGCGCCACGGCGACCGCGCGACGAGGACTGGGATGCTGATGCGCTCGACGAGAGCGGCTATGGCCCTGGTTACGCGCCCGATGACGCATCTCGTTATGGCCCCGCCTATGGCGCGGATGACCGGCGTGGCGAGCGACGAGGCTCTCGTGGTCGTTCAGATGACGCCTGGGATGAATCGCAAACCGATATGCGCCGCGACCAGCGTAGCAGGCCGCGCGGACGCCAGGAACCCGATGGCTACGATGACGACTACGCCAGCAGCGAATATGGCGCGCAGCAGCCCGATCCGATGGATGATCCGCTCAACGATCCACGCGCGCCCAGCAACCTGCGCTCCAGCCCGCAGCGCGGGCCAGACTCTCGCAGCCGCCATCCGTCACGGGATGACTGGCAGCAGCAGGCGCCGCCAGATATGGGAGACGGCCGACCTCGCCGCCCACCGACCGACCCCTCGCGCGGACGCCGCGACGAGAGCGGCTACTACGGCCAACGCCAGGGGCAGGGTTATCCACCAGATGCGTACGAGGGATACGAAGGGCATGAGGAGCCGGGACGCTCCCGCCGCTCGCAGCCTTCCTCCGCCGACAATCGCTACAGCCGTTCGTCCGCCTCACGCGGCCAGCCGTATGGTGAAGACTACGGCGCCAGTGGATACCACGGCGGTGGGTATAGTGACGAGTACGACGCGCAGCGCCAACGCGGATCACGCCAGGACTACGGCCGACGGATGCCGCCGGACGATGACTCATCGTGGTATCAGCAGGTTGGCTCGCGCGCCCGTTCGCTGCAGCAGCGCTGGGGAGAGACGCTCAGCAGTGTCAGGATTCCTGGCCTCCGCTCAGCGGAAGAGCCCGACAAAGGCAAGTCGTCCTCGCGCCGCATCGTAACAACCGTTGTGGTGCTCCTGGTGCTGCTCACGGCGGTAGTTGCGGGAGGTATTGTGCTCGCGCCTCGGGTGCTGAATCGGCTCAACCCATCCGGGGCAACGACGTCGTCGGCGCTCTGTACCGCATCCGGCCCGGCGACAAATGGTGCCGTGCCAACACCTGGTGCGCACCTCAAGCAGTTCGCCAGCTCGCGCTCGCGCTACGGCGTGAACTATCCCGAAACGTGGACCGTCGAGCCAGAGCAGAAGGCGGCCAGCGGCTATGACTACATCGATGTCTATACGCTGCCGAACTCGTCATCGTTGGTGAGCATCGAACAGGCCCAGGCGGCGTGCGCGCTCACCGATGTCAACATCATCCAGGGCGAGGTCGCCGCGGCGCAACAGCAGAACATCACCTTTACGGAAAGCACCTCGGCGACCAGAACGCAGACCATCGGCGGCGAGCAGTGGCAGCGGCGCGAGTATGACGTGACCGATAAGGGCGTGACGCTGCACATGGTCATTCTAGCCTGTCACCATCAGGGGCGCGCCTATGTGATTGTGCTGGTGAGCCGCACGACAACCTTCGCGCAGGACAACACGGGCATCTTCGAGCCGATGCTTAAATCGTTCACATTCACGAACTGACGCCCCCTCCCCCAGCCCCGGCCTTCGGCCCGCTGCCGCTCCGCGCGCTGCTCGCCTCGTCGCGCGCTGCTCGCCTCGTGCCTCGCCTCGCGCGTCCGCCCCCTAAAAGGGAGGGGAGCCAGAAAGAGCCAGAAGCGTTATGCGTCAGGTGGTGTGAGAGCGGCCTCGTAGTATGAGCGTGTCTCCGGGTCGTGGCAGACGAATGTTACCTGCTCCGGCAGGTCGGATCGCGCCAGCGCGCCGATCACCTCGGCGACGGCGATCCGCGCCGCGCGCTCGCGTGGGAAGCCGTAGATACCCGTGCTGATGGCGGGGAACGCAATGGTGTGGAGGCCATGTTGCCGCGCCAGCGCCAGACAGTTGCGGTAGCAGCTTGCCAGCAGCTCATCCTCATCATTATCGCCGCCACGCCAGACCGGGCCAACGGTGTGAATCACGTGGCGCGCGGGCAGCCGGTAGCCGCGCGTGATCTTGGCCTCACCGGTGCGACAGCCGCCAAGCGTTGCGCACTCCTCCACCAACTGCGGGCCAGCCGCCCGGTGAATCGCGCCGTCAACGCCACCGCCGCCGAGCAGCGAGCTGTTGGCCGCGTTGACAATAGCATCAACGTCGAGGCGGGTGATATCCCCAGAGACGATAAGAATGCGATCCGCCATGTGCTGGCCTCCCACTGCGCCGCCCCCGGGTCGCTGTCGCATCGGGCTATTGTGTCGGGCTACTGTGAGGAATTCGGAGCCGGTATCGTCTTCCCTAGCTCGATCCGGTCAATCTTCCAGCTTCCGTTTTGATTGACCAGATGGATCGTCTGCACCTGTGCCTGTGAGGTGTTCCCCCGGCGCACCACATCCACTATCACCACCGCGGTCGAGCCTTGAACCTTGGTGTTGCCTTCGGTGATGTACGACTCCACGATACCACTTACCGAGTCATAGGCGCTGAATTGGGCCGCGAACGCGCTCTGCGAGAGGCTTGCCCTGGCGCCGTCGGAGAAAAAGCCGTAGGCGCGCGCGTAGTCCTGCTGGTGCAGCGCGCTGTAGAAGTCAAGCGCCGTCTGGCTGGGATCGTTCAGTTGGTTGCGGAACCAGACGCCGCTGGCGACCGCGACTGCCGCGGAGATGGCGCACGCCAGCAGCAATACCACCGCTAATCCAACCAGAAGCATCCGAAGCATCGTGGGACGCTTGCGCGGCGTCGGGGGAAGGGGATTCCGCGAATTCGAGGCGGAGAGCTTGCGCATGCGCGCGCTGACGTCCGGGCGGTCACTGAGCTCGCGTCGGCGCTGCTCCAGGATGCCGCTCAAATCTGGCCGACTCTTCGCATCGCTCATTGCACTTCCCTCCCAGGTGATTCGACACTGATTTCATCCTGGTCGCCATCATCCTGTCCTCGTGCCCGCCAGTATAGTGAGTGAGCCGCGACATTGCAACGCCGTTACCCATTTGGCATATCTGGCATATACTGCACTGTCTGGACTAATTCACACACGGAGACGCCCGCATGGCACATGCCACTGCCCATTCGACCGAATCAAACGATCTGACCGAGCGCATCCGCGACTATGCGCTCTCGCTGGGCTTCGATCTGGTGCGCTTCACCACTGCCGACCCGATGCCCGACGCCGAGGCGGCGCTGAAAGAGCGTATCGGCCAGGGGCTGATGGGCGGCCTCGACTGGTTCACCGCCGAGCGCGCCGAGGTCGCGGCCAACCCGCGCGCACTGCTGCCCACGGCGCAGTCAGTCATCGCGCTGGGAGCATTCTATCTGACCGACGCGCCTCGCGACGAGACAACACCAGGCGACCCGCATGGGCGGCTCTCGTGCTACGCCTGGGGTGGCGACTACCACGAGGTCATCCGCGCGCGACTGGATGCGCTGGCCGCCTTCATCCGCGAGCAAGCGCCGCCAGAACATGAGAAGACCATCGTCTTCGTGGATACCGGGCGGATGGTGGACCGCGCTATCGCACAGCGGTCGGGCCTCGGTTGGTACGGCAAGAACACCAACATCCTAACGAAAGGCTGGGGCTCGTGGCTCTTTCTGGCGGAGGTCGTCACCAGCCTGGAGCTTGCGCCGGATGAGCCGCTGGCGGCCAACTGCGGCCAGTGCGAGGTCTGCCTGCACGCCTGCCCGACCAACGCCTTCGTCGCGCCCTACGTGCTGGACAATCGCCGCTGCATCTCGTATCTCACCATCGAGCTTCGCGGCAGCATCCCGATGGAGCTACGTCCGCTGATTGGCACGCATATCTTCGGCTGCGACATCTGCCAGCAGGTCTGCCCGGTGAACCTGATCGCGGAGAAGCGGCTGCGCCAGCGCGGCCAATTTGGCGTACCCGGCGAGCGCCCGATGTTCCAGCCACGACCCGTCACCGGCTCCAGTCCGGCGCTAATCCCGTTGCTCAAACTGGATGACGAGGGCTTCCGCGAGCGCTTCCGCCATAGTCCGGTGAAGCGGGCGAAGCGGCGCGGGCTGCTGCGCAACGTCTGTGTGGCGCTCGGCAACATCGGCGATCCCGTGGCTGTCCCGGCACTATCAGACGCGCTGCACGACGCGGAGCCGCTGGTGCGCGGACACGCCGCCTGGGCGCTCGGACGCATCGGCGGGCCAGATGCGCGCGCCGCCCTCGAAAGCGCGCTAGCCGACGAGCCAGACACGACGGTGGTGCAAGAGATTCGCTGTGCGCTGGCGATGTGAACTTGAGCATGCCCCGGCAGCAATATAGCAAGATAGAAGAAGCCAACCTCTGATTGCCGCTGCTAAGCTGCATGGCGTGCCCACAGCACGAACCCTCCACGCGTAGAGTGGATGACTGAAGAATTGTGATCCCTTTCATCAACCTCAAGGAGATCTGGATGAACCCTCCGCGAATTGTCTCACGCGACGAGTGGCTTGCCGCGCGCAACGAACTGCTTCTCAAAGAGAAGGAAGCCACCCGCGCGCGCGACCGGCTCAATGCTGAACGTCGCAGATTGCCAATGGTCCGAATTGACAAGGAGTACAGCTTCGACGGTCCCGACGGCAAGGCAAGCCTGCTCGATCTCTTCGACGGCCGCCGCCAGTTGATCGTCTATCACTTCATGTTTGATCCGAGTTGGGAGAACGGCTGCGAGGGATGCACGAACTTCACGAATAACATTCCCAGCCGCCTGTCCGGTTTGTATGACAGCAACACCACACTGGTCCTCGTTTCACGCGCGCCATTGGCGAAGCTTGAGGCATATAAGGCCCGTATGAACTGGACCGTGCCGTGGTTCTCCTCCTATGGCAGCGATTTCAACTACGACTTCGACGCCACCGATGAGAATGGCGAAAAACCCGGGCTGAGCGTGTTCCTGCGTGACGGCGAGCAGATCCTGCATTCGTATTCGACGACTGGACGGGGCGTTGATATCCTGCTTGGGAATTACAACTTCCTCGATCTGACCCCGCTGGGACGGCAGGAAGAGTGGGAAGCGCGATACAATAACCCAGCTCAGGAGTAGCCTGGGCATCACACGTGGAGGGTGTCAAAGTGTCCATTGGAGAGGCATGATGAAGTATCTTCTCACGTCTGCGGGCATCAAGAACGCAAGCATCCACAAGGCGCTGGTCGAGCTGCTAGGCAAACCGACCGCCGAGTGCGACGCCCTCTGCATTCCCACGGCCGTCTACGGGCACCCCATGGCCGGTCCTCGCAATGCGTGGCGGTTCATCAGCGGACAAGAACCGCAGTGCCCCATGGTTGGCCTTGGGTGGAAGTCCATGGGCGTTCTGGAGCTCACTGCGTTGCCCAGCCTCGATGAGGAGCGCTGGGTTCCCCTGGTCCGAGAGATAGACGTCCTGCTGGTCGAAGGCGGCGATGCCGCATACCTGTGCCACTGGATGCGAGCGTCCGGCCTCGCAGACCTTCTGCCGTCGCTGCGCGAGACGGTCTGGGTGGGACTGAGCGGCGGGAGCATGGTAATGACCCCGCGCATCGGCGAGGACTTTGTCACCTGGCATTCCCCGGCTGGCGACAAGACGCTGGGCGTGGTTGACTTCTCGATCTTCCCGCACGTCGGAAACCCGGACCTGCCGGAGAATACCATGGCCGCCGCGGAGAGGTGGGCAGCCGACATCGCAGGTCCGGCGTATGCGATCGACGACGAGACCGCCATCAAAGTGGTTGACGGCGCCGCCGAGGTCGTCTCCGAGGGGCAATGGAAGCTGTTCACTCCGAAAGAACTGTAAGACGCTGGCGTGGCCCTTGTTGCTCAGCCAACACAAGCCTGCTCGCATGAGCAGGCTTGTTCATTTTGCTGGTATTTTGGAGCCGCTCTAGGCGTTTCGCTCCAGCCGCTCCGCCGCCCGGAGCGCGCGCGCAATCCACCAGCGGAGCCGCGCCAGCGCCATCCGCCGCGCCACGCCAGCAGGAGCCGTAACCGCCGCGCGGGCCATCGCCTCGCCGCAGGTGAGCGCCGTCCGCAGATAGCCCGCGTCCTCCAGAGCCAGCCACGTCGCGCCGTCGAGCACGATGCCGCGCATCCGTAGCGCGCAGGTTAACCTGGCGCGGTAGGCCGCCAGCACGCGCGTCGGGTCAATACTGAGCCAGGTGCTAGCAAGCCAGAGCGGATCGTAGGTTGCAGGGCCAGCCAGCGCCAGCGCCCAATCGAGCAGCAGCAGTCGCTTTCTCCGACTGCCTGGGTTCGCGGGTAGCCAACCGAGATTCGGCCCCCAGACATCGCCGTGCACCAGCGTCCGTGGCAGCTGATTGATGGCGCGCGTGATACGTTCTGGCTCGCTCATGATCGCCTGAAAACGCTGAGCCGCAACCTCACCGGCAAGCTCGAAGAATGTCTGCCAGCTCGCGGCGGTGATCGGCAGATAGGGAAGCGTATCACCAGCGGCCAGCCGCGCCGCCACGCCGAGCGGCCCCGTCACCAGCAGCGCATGCTCCGGCAACATCAGCCCCAATGCGGGATCGCCGAGCCGGGGATCGTTCCAGTAGCGCGCATGCATCCGCGCCAGCCGGTCGACTATCGCCAGCGCATCGGCGGGAACCGTCCCAGGTGGCGTCCAATACGGATTGCTCAGCAGATGGCGCTGCTCGTCGCGCATCAGCAGTGCCGCGCCTTCGGGCTGATCTCGTGGCCCGCGAAACGCGACCGCAAGCGTCGGCGTGGCGATGTCGCGCGGCAGGTCGGCCAGCAGCCCAGAGGCGGCAAGCTGCGCCTCTCGAATGCGCACATCACCAGATACCTCACCCAGCCAGCCTTCTAGCGGCTCGGCATATTTCAACACGCGCGTTCGCTCCTGGCTGCCATCAGGATGCCGCAGCCAGAGGCGATAGACCTGCCCGCCGGAGAGGCCACCCGCCATCGGCTCGACGCGCGTGACCCATTCGGTCGGCACGCCCAATTGGGGCAGGAGCGCTTGTACAACTCCTGGTAGCGGAGATAGCTTCATACGCATGCTCCACCCGTTCGCCACATGGTACCTTGGGACATTCTGAGAGTTTTCACAGAAACGTAACGAACTCTCGACAGAACATACGATGAGGCATATGCTCTTGGAAACGCGATGAGTACTCCATGACGGATTCGCCCGATTGCGAGCATCTCAGCGGCGAAAGGACCGATAGCGCCGTGCTCAAAGCGATCTGGCAGAAATTCGACCGGGACTGGGGCTGGAATCTGGCGCGCCTGCTCGCCTACACCTGCATCATGGGCCTGTTCTCCGTCCTTGGCCTCGAACTGGTGCTCATTAGCCTCTTTCTGCGGATCACCAGCGACAGTACCGAACAGGAGGCCGTGACCGCCATTGTGCGGCTGCTGCCCGACCGCGTGACCGCCGCGGCGGTCTCCTCATTTGCCGATACCATCGAACACGCGCCGTTTATCCTCGTCCTGCTGGGACTTCCGGTCATCCTCTGGTATGGTACCCGCTTCTTCGTCGTCATCGAGACCTGTCTCTGTGTCATCTTCCGCCGCCAGCAGCGCCAATTCCTCGACCAGAATCGCGTCGCGCTGCTGATGCTCCTGCTGTTCGCGGCGGCATTGCCCACAATGATTCTCTCGGCGACCTTTACGCCAATCGTCAACGTCGGATTGGGCCATAACGTCATCCCACATACGCGCCTTGGCAACGAACCGCTGATCGCTGCGTTGGCGCTGTTTACCAGCCTCGCGCTAAACTTCCTGCTTCTGCTCACGCTCTACAGCGTCGTGACACCTGGTGGCGTCTCGATGCGCCATACGTGGCTGGGCGCGTTGCTCGGCGCTGTGCTGGCGCAGGGATATATTCTCATCTTCCCGGTCTATACGCGCGAGGTGCTGCAACCACAGCATTTCGGCACCGTGGCGGGATTTGTCTTCGTCGTCCTCATCTTCTTCTATGCCTACTCGCTCTTCGTGATCTGCGGCGCGGAGCTATCGTCCTGGCGCGCGGGCTACCGGGCAGCGCCACGCTCGATCACCGATACCCTGGCCTACGCGCACCCGGCGATACTGTTCCCCCTCCGGTCTGCCAGCCGAGGGTCGCTGCTGGATTGGCTTGGCAGACTGCGTGCGAGGCATGCACCAAAACCTGCCGAGCCCCTGGCGAAACCCGCCGCCTACGCGCTGCCCGCGGATGACCCCGTAGACCTTGTCGCCGACTGAACACGGCCCCCTCCCCAACCCCTCCCCCATACAAAGAGGGGCCGAAGTGCGTGCGATAATACAGCGAGATGCTGACATTCAGAGTGATACGGGAGGGAGCGCGGCGCGCATGCGGGCGGAGATTCTGACGCCACGGGCGGTGCGGGGGCGGCTCGCCGCCGAACGCCTCTACAGCTATCACGTCCCCGACGCGCTGACATCCACCATCGCCGTCGGCCACCTGGTTGCCATCCCATTTGGCGAACGCATCATCGCCGGGATTGTCTGGGCGCTCGACGCCAGCGATGAGCTGACCGCGTCCGACACGGAATCCGCCAGTCAGGACTACGCGCGTCTGCGCTCGATCAGCCGCCTGCTTCTGCCCGAGCCGGTCATCTCGGAGGCGCATCACGCGCTGGCCGAGTGGATCGCCGACTACTACGCCACGCCGCTGGCCGACGCCGCGCGCCTGATGTTGCCGCCGGGTCTGGTGAGCAGCATGCGCGAGGTGTTGCTGCCCGTCGAGCCAGCGCCCGATGCGCCGCCGGACTTGACATCCGACGCCGCGATGATGCTGGGGTTGCTGCGCGAGCGCGGGCGACTCGACCGGATGCAGATACGCGAGAACCTGGGGCCGCAACGGGCGCGCGCCGCCATCTCCGCAATGGTGACGTCTGGCTACGCTTCGTTGATAACTGAAATCCCCGCGGCTCACCGTGAGAAGCGACGCGAGCGGCTTGTCCGGCTGGCCGGAACAGCGGCGCAACTCGCCGCATGGCAGCAGACCGCCCGCGCAGCCCTGGATCAACGCACCGGCCAACAGACCATCCGCGCAAAGACCGCTGCCCAACGCGCGCGCAGTGAGGAGCGGGAAGGCGAGCGCCTGTTGCGTCAGCTTGCCGTCCTCGATGTCGTCTCTCGGCCTGATTTGACAACGCCCTGGCGGCTGGAGGAAGTGCAACGGCTGACCCGCGCCACCATCACTGCCCTGCGCGAGTTACAGGCGGCTGGGCTGATCGCCATCGACGAGGTGACGGTGCGCCATGATCCACTGGCCGGGCGCGCTATCGCCCAGACCACGCCGCTCCCGCTGACACCGGCACAGGCGCGCGCGCTGGCCGCCATCACCGCCTCACGCGCAGCATCACGTACCGCAGCACACGCGCCGGGCGCAAGTCACGTCTTTTTGCTCCATGGCATTACCGGCAGCGGCAAGACCGAGATCTATTTGCAGGCGCTAGCGGAAACGCTGGCGCGTGGGGAGCGCGGCATCGTGCTCGTCCCTGAAATCGCGCTTACGCCCCAGGCGATGGAGCGCTACGCCGGGCGGTTTCCGGGCAGGGTCGCGCTGCTGCATAGCGGCCTGAGCGACGCAGAGCGGCTGGACGAATGGCGGCGTATCCACGCGGGCGAGGTGGATGTCGTGCTTGGCTCGCGTTCCGCCCTCTTCGCGCCGATAGCGCGCCTGGGGCTGATTGTCCTGGATGAGGAGCACGAGGGCGCATACAAGCAGGATCGCCGCCCAACCTACCACGCGCGCGACGTTGCCATCCGCCTGGGCGCGCTGACCAGGGCAACCGTCGTGCTGGGCAGCGCCACGCCCTCGGTCGAGTCCTACTGGCATGCGCAAACGGGCGAGTATTCGCTGGTGGAGCTGCACGAGCGCGCGCCCGCCGGGGATTCGGATGCGCCGCCGATGGGGCTGCCACCGGTCACGCTGGTGGACTTGCGCGCCGAGCTACGCGAGGGCAACACCAGCATTCTCAGCGATCCGCTGGTGACGGCGCTGCATGAAACGCTCGAACGCGGCGAACAGGCGATCCTCTTCCTGAACCGGCGCGGCATGGCTAGCATGATCGTCTGCCGTGAGTGTGGCTACGTCGTCCGCTGCACCCACTGCGACATCTCGATGACGCTCCACGCCAGCGAGCGCGCCGTCATCTGCCATTACTGCGGGCGCAAGGCCAGCGTGCCGCATGTCTGCCCCATCTGCCACAGCACCAGCATCCGCTTCTTCGGGCTGGGGACCGAGCGCGTCGAGAGCGCGGTCAAGCGGCGATTCCCGACGGCGCGGGTGTTGCGCTGGGATCGCGACACTGCCAAAACGCGCCAGACGCATGAGGAGTTGCTGCGCGCCTTCGCTGAGCGTCGCGCCGATGTCCTGGTCGGCACGCAGATGATCGCCAAAGGGCTGGACCTCCCGGCGGTGACGCTGGTGGGGGTGGTCTCTGCCGATATCGCGCTCTTCCTGCCAGACTTCCGCGCCTCCGAGCGCACGTTCCAGCTGCTGACACAGGTAGCGGGCCGCGCCGGACGTGGCGCGCAGGCTGGGCGCGCGCTGATCCAGACGTTCAACCCCGACCATTTCTGCATCCAGTCCGCCGCGCGCCACGACTACGCCGAATTCGTCAGCGCCGAGGTGGCCGCCCGCCAGCGTTATGGTTACCCCCCCTTTCGCCGCTTCATGAAATGCACCTTCACCCATCGCGACCGCTACACCGCGCAGGTGGAGGCCACGGCGCTCGCGGGCCGCATGGAAACGCTGATACGCGAGCTTGACCTGCCGCAATCGGACATCGTCGGCCCGGCGCCCGCGTTTCTGGAGCGGCTGCGTGGGATGTATCGCTGGCAGGTGATCGTCCGCGGACCGGAGCTACGCCCGCTGTTGCACGCGCTGGCGCATGAGGACCTGCCCCACGGTTGGGCCATCGACATCGACCCCGCCTCAACCCTATGAGCGCTGTTGTACACTGACGACTCAAAGTGTCGCGAGCGAACCCAGGCAGGGGGCGAACATGGTCAACATGCGCAAGTGGCTCGGCATCGCGATTGCCGCGCTCTCAACCGTGCCTGGCCTCACACTGTGGCTGGGTCTCTATCACGTCTCGCCCGCCGCCGAGGCGATCATTTATGGCGTGGCCATCGTGGGAGCCGCCTTCATGCTGTCATGGGCCGCCGAGGTCTTTCAGTTGGACGTCTCGCAGGGCCTGGCGCTGGCGATGCTTGCGCTCATTGCGATTCTGCCCGAATACATCGTGGACGCCACCTTCGCGTGGAAGGCCGCCCAGGACCCGACGCAGGCGAGCCTGGCCGTCGCGAACATGACCGGCGCCAATCGCATCCTCATCGGCGTCGCGTGGCCGCTGGTGGTGCTGCTCTACTTCCTCCGCACCAGACGCACCGCCGTCGAGCTTCAGCCGTCACATGGGCTGGAGCTGGTCGTGCTGCTGGCGGCCACCGTCTACGCCTTCATCATCCCCGTGAAGGGTACGCTTTCATGGGTCGATTTCGTCGTGCTCGTCTCCCTGTTTCTCGTCTACCTCTGGCGACTGGCGAAGCTGCCCTCCGAGGAGCCTCACCTGATCGGCCCCGCGCAGACGATTGCGGCGCTCGGTACGCGCAGGCGGCGTATACTTTCGGGCGGGCTGGCGCTCTATGCAGCGGCGCTGGTGCTGCTCATCGCGGAGCACTTTGCCGAGGCGCTGGTCGCGACGGGCCACCAGCTGCACATCGACGAGTTCTTCCTCGTCCAGTGGGTCGCGCCGCTCGCCTCTGAGGCGCCTGAGTTCGTCGTCGTTTCGATCTTCGCCTGGCGCCGCGCGGCTTCTGCCGCGATGGGTGCGCTCGTCTCCTCGAAGATCAACCAGTGGACGCTGCTAGTGGCAATGCTACCCCTCATCTACGCCATCAGCCTCGGTGCGCTCGATCCCATGCCGCTGGATAGCCGACAGCGCGAGGAGGTACTGCTGACCGCGGCCCAGTCACTCTTCGCGGTCATCCTCCTGCTGGATCTGCGCCTCTCGCTCTGGGGCGCTGGCCTGATCTTCGGACTCTTCGCCGTGCAGTTTGTCTTCCCCGATCAGCGGATAGCGCTCTCGGTCGTCTACGGCATCCTGAGTGTTGTGACACTCGTCTTCACACGAGGTGGCGTCTTCCGCACCCTCGCTCATTTTCCCGGCTTCCCACGTCGACCTACCAGTCGCAAGTAGTCGGGAAAGCGCCTGAACTGACGACACAACGCCGCAATCTTTAGCCATAAACTGTTTAGGACTTGACAATCACTTCCGGACGTGTTACTATCATTTCAGAAGTTACTTCCATATTGGTAGTGATGGATTGCCAGGCGCGGCCATCAGGCAAGAGCCGTCAAACGCAGCCTGGCTCGACAGATCATAGCGGCAGGAACGCGCCGCCAGCACCAATCAGCACGAAAGGGTTTCACACCATGGCATGGGATATTGACACCGCCCATTCATCGATTGAGTTTACCGCGAAGCATATGATGGTCTCGAACGTCAAGGGTCGCTTTACCAGCTTTAGCGGCGACGCCCACCTCGACGAGGCGCATCCCGAAAACTCCCGCGTAGACGTCACGATTGACCTCGCCAGCCTGGCAACCGGCGCCGAGGGCCGCGACAACCACCTCCGCTCCGCCGATTTCTTCGATGTCGAGCACTATCCAACCGCTACGTTCCACAGCACCACGGTTGAGCCGCTCGGAGCGGATCACCTGCGCGTCACGGGCGACCTGACGATTCGCGGCGTCACGAAGCCCGTGACACTCGATGTGACCGTTGAGGGTAAGGTCAAGGATATGCAGGGCAAGGATCGCTATGGCTTCACCGCCACAACCTCCTTCAGCCGCAAAGAGTTCGGGCTGGAGTGGAATGTCGCCCTGGAATCCGGTGGCTGGCTGGTCAGCGATAAGATCACCATCGCGATTGACGCCCAGGTGATTGCCCCGGCCGAGGTCGCCGTCGCCGACTAATCCCTGGCGCACGCACACTCCATCACACGACGCGATAGCTTTCGGGCTATCGCGTCTTTTTGCGATTTCCACGCGCCTTGCGCTATTCCTCTGTGTTACACTGCCGCTGAGACGCCCTATAGTGTGGGTAGCTCGAAGCAAACCGCATCAATGGCGATGGAGGCGAATCCCGCATGAGCAGCACAACCCAGACCCCTCATACATCCCGGCAGCGCAGAGAGACGATGTACGAGCGCTACCTGCGCACCGATGAACTACTCGGCTTGCAGAAATCCGAGGAGGAGCGGCTTCACCCTGATGAGCTGACCTTCCAGGTCGTGCATCAGACGTTCGAGCTCTGGTGGAAGATGACGGTGCAACTGCTGCGCGTGGCCACCGAGCGGCTGGGCAGCGGCGGTTATGGTGAGGCGGCGCGGGCGCTCCGGCGCGCGGTCTCGGCGCAGGGCGTTATCATGCAGGCGATGCGCCAACTCGAATTTGTCTCGCCCGCCGATTTTCTGGTGATTCGCACTGGGCTGGGCGACGGCAGCGGCGCTGATTCCCCCGGCTTTCGCGCGATTCTGCGCGCCGCCCCCGACCTGTGGGACGCCTTCGAGAGAGCGCTGGCGCGCGAGCAGACCACGCTGGTAGATCTCTATGCCGCCCCTCAGACGCATCCGGTTCTCTACGACTGCGCCGAGCAGTTGACCGACTTCGACGAGACTTTCCATGTCTTCCGCGCGGCCCATCTCAAGCTGGCGCAGCGCAACCTCGGCCTCCAGGCCACCGGCACCGGTGGAACGCCGATGGAGATGCTGGTGCGAACGCTGGGCGACCTGCTCTTCCCATCGCTTTGGGAGGCACGTGACGATCTGCTGGCACGCGTCCAGGCGGAACAGGGCGCGACGGATCCCACCAACGCGACTGGCCACGGCAACAGCTAGCCCACCCAGACCCGCACCATGTGGCGTTACTCCAATATTGTGAGCCACGTCACACCTCCGAGTGTCCTCTTTTGCGCCACTCGCCAGTCATAACTGGCAGACGGCACATTCGTGAGGGCCGCAGCGCGCTGCTGGAGCGGAGGGCGTATGGCGCAGGTTCGGCTGTTGGTACGGCGGAGAGACTGGCTGCGCGCACATTTGCGCATCATCTCTATACGCCGCCCGCTGGCGAGATGGCGTGCGTCACTCGTGCCGCTGCTGGCGATGGGTCGGGGCGGTGAGCTGTCTGGCTCCGCGCCACACCTGACCGGGGCACAGGCTAGCGCCCGCCACGCGCAGTTCGAGCAATGGTTCGCGCAGTACCGGCTGCCACTGCTCGACTACCTCTACGGCATGACTCGCGACCGCGAGTGGGCCGCCGACCTCGTCCAGGAAACGTTCTTGAACGCCTACACGGCAGCCGACGCCCCGACCGCCATCGCCAATCCACGCGCATGGCTCTACCGCATCGCCACCAACACCACTCTCACGGCGCTGCAACGGCGCAAGCGCTTCACCTGGATGCCACTCACCGCTGCCGAGTCATCGCCGGGCGCGGGCAGCTCAGACCGGTGGGCGCGCCCGGAGCAGCCAGACTTCTCCGGTCAGGATATCGCCGCTGATGTGGCCGAGCGCGACGCCGTCTGGATAACCCTTGCGGAGCTTCCGCCGCGCTGGCGCTCGGTGCTGCTGCTCCAGGCCACCGCTGGCTTCGAGGTGCGCGAGATCGCCACTCAGCTTGGCCTATCCGAAGCCAACGTTCGCAAGATACTCTTTCGCGCCAAAGAACGATTCCGCACGCTCCACGTCCAATCCGAGGCGGCAGGCCACCCCGGCCCGAAGACGGGAGGCCCACAATGAGCCGATCCACGTCCCCACATGAGTGGCTGCGCCGCGTCTCCGATTACCATAGTGGCGGCGTGAGCGAAACCGAACACGCCGCTGTCGAGGCGCATCTGGCGACCTGCCAGGAATGTCAGGAGGCTCTCGCGATGTACCGTCGTTTGTACAGCCTCCTCCGGTCGCCGCTGCGACTCGGCCCTCCCAGCGTCTACTTCGATGACGAGACAACCGTCATCGGCAGCGCGCCATCCCCATCGGCCAACACACAACCGCCGAAACGCTCGCCGCACCCCCGCACGCTCGGCGTCATCGCCGCCGTCGTCGCCGCCACGCTGGTCGTCGTCGGCTTCCTGGCGGTCTATTCGTCACGCAGTGGACAGCCCGCCACCGCCGCTACGGCAACACCGCAGGTGACGACAGCGCCAACGGCCACCGCCACACCCGATAACACACCGCGAGCAAGCGCCTTCGTCTGCGCCAACCCGCCCGGATCGAATCTCAGCTACGCCTACGTGCGCGGCGACTACCAGGCATATGTCGTCACCGGGTGCGCATCGCCACTGAAGATTCCGGTGCCCACGAGCTACAGCGCTCCGCTCAGCTGGTCTCCTACCAATCGCTATCTCGCCGTCAAGGCCTGCGACCAAAACAATAACTGTCCCGTCGTTCTGTATGATCCAACCAGTGGGCAGACGCACACTACAAAGTTTGTCGGCGAGTATCCCCTCGACGCCTCCATCGGCCAGACCATCCGCTTCTTCATTGGCTGGGTGGACGACAATACCTTCCTGGGCACGCTCCAGCCAGTGACGGCGACCGACTCTACTGGTCCACCGCTCGGAACGTCGACCATCGTCAAGGTGGATATCGCGAGCGGGGCGGAAACGCAGGTTGGCAAGGTCGCGTGGTTCGCGGGAACCAAGATGTTCGCGCGCCAGGATACCTTTTCTATGCGGGCCTGAAGACCATGAGCGAGGGCCAGGCGCACCTGCATCGCCTCGATCTGAGCCACGGCGCCGATATACAACTCGTCCCGCTGGGCGAGTATGGCAACGGTGGTTGCCAGGTGTCAATCTTCTGCAACTGGACCGCGCCCTGGGATGTCTCGCCGGATGGCACGCACGTGGTCTACCACAGTCCCGCGCCAACGACATTTCCCAGCGACGTCAATGCCGTAAAAGATACGCCGCTGGTCTACGCAGGCATCGATGGCATGAATCCGAGCAAGCCATTCGGCAGCAAACTGGCGCCAAATCTGAGCGCGCCAGCATTCTCGCGCGATGGCGTTTATCTGCTCGCGTCAGGAATTGGCCAGGCGTCAGATCCACTGGCCCCGCAGCGTTTCAGCCTCTGGCGAGTTGGCGGAGGTACGATTATCGTCGATGGCACATTCATCGGCTGGGGTGGAGATAATCAGGCGCTCATTCTGACC
>Ga0207674_10001285_pt1 | contig 32742 bp, 21 predicted proteins | sample KBSCornC72_FD_184303 | JGI IMG/M metagenome (GOLD analysis project Ga0207674, IMG submission 184303) | Corn rhizosphere microbial communities from Kellogg Biological Station, Michigan, USA - KBS Corn C7-2 (SPAdes) (version 2) | ecosystem: Host-associated > Plants > Roots > Rhizosphere > Soil ...
GTACGGGACACGCAGGCGTCTATTGAGATCGTGGCAACTGGGAAGGGCGTGGTCCTTCTCGATTTCGTTTCGATGATGCGTTCGGATGCTCGTCGGGATGGCAAGCTGCGGCCCGACCTGTTGCAGGCTCTCAGTGATCTTCGTCCTTCGTTCATCCGGTGGCCCGGCGGATCGTTTGCTTCGACATATAAATGGCAGGAAGGTATCGGCCCGTATGCAGCCCGCGGCTATCATCCCAATCTCTTTTGGGGAGGCTACTCAGACTACTTCGGCTTCGGGACAGATGAGTTCCTCGGCCTCTGCCAAAAGGTTGGCGCAGAACCGCTGATCGTATTGGCCGCGCCCGGCACAAAACCGGATCAGGTTGAATATGCCATGAACTGGGTCCGCTATCTCAACGACCCGCCATCCACGGAGTGGGGACGAAAACGGGCGGCCAACGGGCATCCGGAACCGTACGGGGTGACGCTGTTCCAGATCGATAACGAGCCTATGAACAACGGATTTACTCCGGAGACTTATGCGGAGATTGTCAACGTATACGGGAAGCGCTTGCGCGAGGTTGCTCCGAAAGCACGTATCGTGGCATGCGGCCAGAAGCGGTCCAGCGACATGGACTGGAGCGAGACGGTCATCGATCTAGCGGGAGAGAACTTCGACATACTTGGCTGTCATAACTATGAGTACGAGCCCAATAACTTTGAAACAGGATTGCGGCGCATTCGCGACTACCTTACAAAGCTGCGAGATTACGTCCACGCTTCAAAACATCCGCATATCGAGATCGGCGTTCTGGAATGGAGCCTGCAGCACACCTACGATTGGCGTGCGGGCCTTCATGCAGCGGGAAGCCTCATGCTGTTTGAAGAGCTCAGCCCGGGCCTTACGATGAGCTGCCCAGCATTGCTGATGCGAAATACTACAGACGACCCGAAGTGGACTTCCTTTATCTATCACGATCACGTTTCCTGGTTCCCGGGTGCGGGGTATGTGGTGGAGAAGTTGTTCCGTGAGCACTATGCGGAGCGGTTTCTTGCTTCTGCAACGGGCGCAATTCGCGATGTCCCTGACCGCAGCCGCCTGTTTGACAAGATTTCGACCTATATACCGGAGCAGTGGGTCCCCGGCTCAACCGAAGCGATCGCCACAATGAGCACTGACGGACGCCGAATCGTCATCAAGGCCGTCAACTACTCAGCCCAGCGAAATGCATTGCTGGTCAGGCTGCAGGGTGCCGGACTTCCCAAAAAAGCCGTGGCTACGCTGCACACCATTAGCGCGCATCTCACGGACTCCGCGTCATTGGAACGCCCGGATGCGATCGCGCCAAAAAGCCGGACACTTTCGTATGCAAAGGAATTCTCTGTCGATCTGGAACCCTTCATGGTCGCGCTTGTGGAGATTCGCGCTGAGTAAAAGGGCCCGGGGAAACCGACCGGGCGTTTATCATAGCTCTGCATTGGGGACTCGACCAGAATGAAGACGACATTTGCGTTCGGCAAAAGCGGCATCGAAGTAGAAGTCCCGGACACCAGCAATTGCGCTGTCCTTGAGAGCCGGCATGTAAAGCCGCTCGCCGATGCGAACGCCGCGCTGCAACATGCTCTCGACCATCCGCTGGCATCCGCTCCAATCGGCGACCTTGCCAAAGGCAAGAAGCGAGTCGCCATCGTAGTCTGCGACATAACGCGTCCTGCGCCGAACTCCGTAACGCTGCCGCCTCTGCTCGATCGGCTTCACAGGTCGGGAATCAGCCGTGACGGAGTCACAATTCTGATCGCAACGGGTTTGCATCGGGCCGCCACACCGGCAGAAGTGGACCAGATCGTCGGCACCGAAATTGCCAGATCCTACCGAATTATCAGCAATGATGCGCGAGCCAATGGGCAGCATCGCTATCTCGGAACTACAAATCGCGGAACGCCGATTCATATTCACAACGACTTCGTGGATGCCGACCTCCGGATCACGCTTGGCTTCATAGAGCCGCATCTGATGGCTGGCTATTCAGGGGGCCGCAAGCTGGTCGTTCCCGGAGTCGCAGCGGAACCGACGATCAAGACCATTCACTCGCCTTTGTTCATGCGAGAGCCACTTGCCACCGAAGGCTCCATTGACGGCAATCCCCTGCACAGGGAGTTGCTGGAGATCGCTCGAATTGCGCATCACGATTTCATTCTTGATGTGACGTTGACACGCGACAGGCAGATATCCGGAGTATTTGCAGGCGATCCTGTGGCTGCCCATGAGGCGGGCGTACGTTTTGTTCAGGATTCTTGTCTTGCATATCTCGATGAACCGTCTGATCTGGTGATTACGAGTTCAGCCGGTTTCCCTCTCGACCTCACCTACTATCAGAGCGTCAAGGCGGTGACGGCCGCACAGCATCTCATCCAAGAAGGCGGAAGGATCCTCGTCATTGCGGAGTGCGCTGAGGGAGTCGGCTCGACCGAATTTGCGACGAGCCTGAAAAGGATTTCGTCTTTCGAGGCATACCTCGACGAGATTGCCCGTCCACCCGTGCAGATCGATCAGTGGCAGGTTGAGAAGCTGGCGCTCGCGGCACTTCGAAGCGAACTCTTCTTTTACACTCCCGGCGTTCGGGCGGAAGATCTAGGCATCATGGCAAATCGATACTTCCCTACCCTGAAGGAGGCAGTCACGGCTGCGACTGCCAATCTCTCCCGAAGCGCAAGAGTCCTTCTGGTGCCCGAAGGCCCGTACACTTTTGCTAAGGTTCGCCGGTCCGTCAGCGTATCTCAATGACTGTAGGCCGGCTCTAATGTCCATACCCATCAAGCGCTTCGTAGATCGTGTGCCTGGCGGCATGATGACGCTGCCTCTTGCAGCAGGCGCTCTCCTGGCCACCTTTGCACCAAGGGTGCCAGGCATGTTTGGTTCCTTTACCGGCGCCCTTTTCACCGGCTCGTTGCCGATACTTGCGGTCTTCTACGTCTGCATTGGCGCGACCGTTTCAGTTCGCTCTCTTCCGGGTGTACTTAAAAAAGGCGGAGTCCTGCTCGGGACGAAAGTCTTGCTCGGCATTGCCGCGGGAGTTCTCGTCGGGCATTTGATCGGAATAGAGCCGGTAGCGGCCGGATGGTTCTCCGGTTTTTCAACCCTCGCCGTTGTCGCAGCTATCAATGACACAAACGGCGGCTTGTACATGGCCCTGATGAACCAGTTTGGTCGCGCGGAGGATGCGGCCGCCTACTCAGTTATGTCGCTCGAATCGGGTCCATTCCTGACGATGGTCACTCTCGGTGTGGCTGGCCTGTCGGCGTTTCCGTGGCAAGCCCTGGTTGGCGCAATTCTGCCGCTGGCGATCGGCATGCTCCTCGGCAACCTCGATCCCGAACTTCGCGAATTCCTTGGCAAGGCAGCGCCGGTGCTTATTCCGTTCTTCGCATTTGCACTGGGAGCCACCCTCAATCTCAAACTCGTCTGGAAGGCGGGCCTCTCCGGACTTGCCCTGGGAATCACCGTGCTGATCCTCTCCGCTTTCTTCCTCGCGATTGCGGACCGACTGAGCGGCGGCAAAGGGACTGCGGGTATAGCCGCCTCAACAACTGCCGGAAATGCGGCGGCTGTCCCTGCCCTGGTGGCCGCAGCGAACCCGAAGTACGCTGCTGCGGCGGCTCCCGCCACAGTCCTTGTGGCTTGCAGCGTAATCGTGACTGCGATTGCAGCTCCGCTCCTCACTGCCTGGTGGCATTCGCGGATATCCTCAAAGTGAATGAGTCTGGAGTGAAATCGTGGCCAGGATGGTGGTGATTGCAGACGACCTGACCGGTGCAGCAGACTGCGCGGGCCCTTCTGCCGCACTCGGCTGCAGGGCCATGGTCCTTCTGTATTCTCCCGACGACCGGGAATCCGAACCTTGGCCCGACACGGACATCCTCTCCATCGATGCAAATAGCCGTTGTCTTTCCGCTGACCAGGCGTCGGAACTGGCTACCCGGCTGGTCTGTCTAAGCGATTCTCACAATGCCGCCGTTCAGGAGCACGTCCTCTTCAAGAAGATTGATTCAACGCTGCGGGGCAACGTGGCGACTGAAGTCGCTGCTCTGCTGAACGCTCGCCGCTCCAGCAATTCTGTGAATGCGAATCTGTCGATCCTCATGGCTCCGGCCCTACCCTCACAGGGCCGGACAACAATAGGCGGTCGTCTCCTGGTGCATGGAGTGCCTCTCGAGAAGACGGACATCTGGCAAACGGAGGCTCGCACCGCCCCATCGGATATACTCCAGCTCCTCGCCAACGCGAACCTGTCCAGCCAGCTCATCGGCACAGAGATCGTTCGTTCCGGTGTGAGCGGCCTGCGGCGAGCCATTTCGCAATTCGCGGAGCACCACGACGCCGTGGTCTGCGACGCGGAGACCGATAGCGATCTTCATGCAATCGCAGAGGCTTCTCTGAGTGTGCCCACAATCACCGCGTTGGTGGGTTCGGCCGGCCTCGCCTGTCAGGTTCCGCGGCTGATCGGTATCGCGCCTAACCCCGACACTCCTGGATGGAACTTTGTTGCGGGCCCTACGCTGTTCGTGGTTGGCACTGCAGCGTCGATCTCGCGTCAGCAGGCGCGGGTGCTCGAAGCAATTCCGGATGTAGCAACTATCCGTGTATCGGCCCCCGACCTCCACGAGTCGACAAGCATTTTCAGCCAGATCATGCAGGACCTTCAGGCAGGCCGCGATGTGCTTCTCATGTTGAACGGCGACGAGCATTGCTCGAACTGCGATTGGCAGTCGCTCTCGCAGGCACTCTCCGAACTGGCTTCAAAGTGCGCGCCGCACCTCGGCGCACTTGTTGCGACAGGCGGAGAGACCGCGAGAGCCGTCCTGGATGCTCTGGGGATTCGGCGATTACGCCTGCTCGGCGAAGTTGAAGCCGGATTGCCATTTTCGGTTGCCGACCGCTGGGTACGACCCCTGCCGGTGATTACAAAGGCAGGCGCATTTGGCTCGCTGCAGGCGCTAGTTCGCTGCCGCGACTTTTTGCGGCAACTCGAACGTGCGCCGGCAAGCTTGCAGGCAAAGAGTTCCTTGACGGATTACGAGACTTGATATGAAAAAGCCAATCATTGCAATCACGATGGGCGATCCTGCCGGGGTTGGTCCCGAAATCATCATGAAATGCCTCTCTCACCCCGGGGTCCACGAATTGTGCCGCCCACTTGTAATCGGCGATGCAGAGCGATTGCGCACCGCGGGAAACATCGTTGGTACTCAACTGGATATCTGCAATGTCCCTGAACCTCAACTGGAAGAGGCGAACTTCACCTCAACCACGGTCAACTATATCAACCTCAAGTTGGTACCGACAAACCTTCCCTGGGGCAAGCTCTCGCGCGAAGCCGGCGAAGCCGCCTATCGATATCTCGAGTTGGCGGCGCATCTGGCCATGGGCGGGCGAGTCGCCGCGATCTGCACAGCGCCGCTGAATAAGGAAGCCCTGCAATCTGCCGGGCACAAATTTCCTGGCCACACGGAGGCTCTTGCATACCTCACAGGAACACCCGAGGTGTCGATGATGCTCACCACTCCGAAAATGAAGGTGCTGCACGTGACGACGCACATCGGACTGATCGACGCAATCGCTCGCATCGAGCCCGGCCTTGTAGAACGCACCATCGCGCGCGGCCAGAACACGCTCGAAAAGTCTGGTATTGCGAATCCGCGCATCGGGGTATGCGGCATCAATCCGCATGCCGGTGAGAATGGCCTCTTCGGACACGGCGAAGAGGAAGAAAAAATCGTGCCGGCAATCGAGGCGTGTCGCCGTCGCGGCTGGAACGTGGAGGGTCCGCTGCCGGCCGACACCCTCTTTTATCGCGCACAGCGCGGCGACTTCGACCTTGTGATCGCCATGTACCATGATCAAGGCCATGGGCCGGTAAAGGTGCTTGGACTCGAGTCCGGCGTAAACATCACCATCGGTCTTCCTGTCGTGAGGACCTCCGTCGATCACGGAACTGCATTCGATATTGCAGGAACCGGGAAGGCTGATGAACGTAGCCTCATTGAAGCGATCCGCCAGGCGGTTCAACTTGCACCGAAATGAGACTCTGGCTCCCCGGATTGAGGTAGAAATCTCATTTGGAAACAGGTGTCACACTTTGGTGACAAGCACAAATATGCCTTTGAGATGCCCCCAAGGGCTGATCGGAATCGAACTTGGCATTCGGCTCCGGGTGGTTGTTCCATAGTGCTTGTCGCAACGTCAGCATTAGTGTCAAATGATCTGCAATCAATGAAGAGGATGAATCCCCTGAGTTCACTTCGAGCGCAGATTCCTCCTGCTAACTCCAAATCTCGGACCATCTATTGCCTCCCCTGTTTGAAAACGCTTTCTCGACGATGTACAAAGCTCTCAAAATCCAGTCGGCATAGGCCGCCTTGGCGGAAGTAAATGGGATTTCTAAGCCCAATGCTTGGGAATCAGCCAGCTCGCTCCGAATATCACTATCTCGTTGACAACTGACCGCAAGCGGCGGCAGAATGGCGCGTTAAGGAAACGATTGCTGGGATTCGCTTCACCAAACCCGGTAGGCGAGTGAATTTCTGCGAACTGGCAGCATAATCTTCGAAAGAGGAGAACGAGTACTTCCCCGATCTTCCCCAAGGCTGGAGAATTCGGATCCCATGTACTGAGCACGATCGAGGGCCGTGGCAGCATTTGTCACGCGAGCTCGAACTTATAAGGGAGATTCCTCCTAAGGAATCCGCACTGAGCAAGACCCATTTGGATCCGACGCCGCGGTAGTTCTATCCAAGGCAGTTCAAGCGAACAAGGCGCTTCTGGCTTCTCAAGATGATTCTGTGATGACGAGAGCCGAAATCAAACCATCGAACCTAGGTAAGCGTTTACTCAGGAGTCCAGACATGAACTACATTTCGAGGCAAAGATCATCAAATGTTCGAGGTAGCGGGTTTGGAGCAGGAGCTAACTGCCCATTCATCTATCTCACCCTTATGCTGTTGCTTTTGCTCTCTGCAGTCCCGGCCTGGAGCCAGGACAATGCCACAATCACCGGGTTGGTCACCGACCCCAGCGGGGCCGTTGTTCCCAACGGTTCCATCACTCTTACCAACAACGCAACCAATCAATCTCGCGAAACCGTATCAAATGCAGCGGGGAGTTACCGCTTTGCGAACGTTGGCGTCGGCACCTACACGATGACCGTGGTGGCCCAGGGTTTTCAGAAGTACTCGAAAACCGGCATCGTCGTGAATGTCGCCCAAACCCTCGAACAGGATGCCGTTCTCGCCGTGGGTAGCCAGGCGCAGACGGTAACGGTCACAGCGGATGCCTTGCAGGTGCAAACCGAAACAAGCGAGGTAAGCACCCTCATTAGCGGCACCCAAGTTGAGCAACTGGCGACGAATGGTCGAAACATCACTTCTTTGGCGGCCCTTGGTCTGGGCGTGTCGAATACTTTGCCGGCCTTTGGCGGCGTGAATGCTCTGACGTCTGCAAACGGCATCAGCTTCAATGGAACCCGCTCCACCCACAACGTCTACATGATCGACGGCGGCGAGCAGAATGACCGCGGATGCGGCGGCTGTTTCATGAACCTGCCGTCTCAGGACGCGATTGCTCAGTTCCAGACGCTGGACAGCAACTACAAGCCCGATTATGGAATCGGGTCAGGTGGAACGATCCTGATGGTGCTCAAATCCGGATCCAAGGACTACCACGGCGAAGTCTATGAGTTCAATCGCAACACCGCATACAACGCCAACGACTGGTTCCTCAACCAGGGCGGCAAACCCCGCTCGAAGTTCCAGCTGAACATTCCCGGCGGCAATATCGGCGGACCGTTGTGGATTCCTCACGTTTACAACGAAAACAGGAACCGTACGTTCTTCTTCTGGAACGAAGAATGGCGCCGACTGATTCAAGGCAGCGCGCCTTCGGCACAAAACGCGATTCTGGCCAGCAACTTCCCAACACCTGGACAAGATTTGGCGTACACGGTTCCCAAGAAGTCGGATGGCACACCGTATGCGGCACCGATAGTTCCGGTAACCGGCGATCCCGCTAAGCTGGCCATCTATGCCGCCGACGGTCTCACGCCGAATACAGCGTTTCCGACAAACATCGATGGGACTTATAGGATCCCAGCTAACGTAATCGACCAAAACGCCGTTCTCCAGTTGAACGCCGGAACGTTTCCCAAGCCGAACTTCAACAACGGAACACAGTACATCGCCTCGATTCCCCAGCCGACCCAGGTTCGCGAGGACATCGTGCGTATTGACCACGCCATCAACAGCAAATATCAGTTGATGGGGCACTACCTCCACGACACACTAGCCCAGAACTACTTTCCTCCGCTGTGGGGAAACAGCACCTATCCCACCGTGGGCACGGCAATGAACAACCCGTCGTTCTCTGCGGTCATCAAGCTGACGCAGACGTACTCGCCGAATCTGCTCAACGAGACTGCGTTCCTTTACAGCGGGAACAAGATCACATTGACTCCGCTGGATGGGCCCGGCGGTGGTTCATTCGTCAAGCCGACCGGATGGAATGCAACCAGTTTCTTCCCGGATGAGAACAATCGTATGAACCGCCTTCCTGAAGTTCAGCTTCAGGGTTCTCCGTTGAACGTCACGTGGAGCCCGAGCTACTACCCATGGAAGAACGGGTATGAAGGTTTCCAATATCGGGACGACATTTCGTGGACAAAGGGTCGCCACCAGTTCAAGTTCGGTGCGGGCTGGCTGCACACCTACAAAAACCAGGAATTGCAGTACAACACCAACGGAGTCACCACATTCAACTCGAGTAACTTCTCTGGCGACTCATACATCAACTACGTCCTGGGCATGGCCAGCACGTATTCGCAGTTGGAATATCTGGCAGGCAAGCATTGGGTAAACAACAACTACGCCGGATACGTCAACGACGATTGGCACGTCTCGCCAAGGTTGGTTCTGAACCTTGGCTTGCGTTACGACGGCCTTCCACACGCGTTCGAGCGCTATGACAAGTTCTCGAACTTCGTTGCGGAAGATTACGACAGGACGCAGGGCTATCCCCTGAACACAGCCGATGGCACCTTGAAGCCGGCCGCACTATCAACCTTCGCCGACACGGGTAGCGAGCAGTTCTATTTGAACGGCATCCGCGAAGCTGGAGTAGGCGGATTCCCGCGCGGAAATGTACGCAACCACTACTACACCTTCCAGCCGCGTATTGGATGGGCATGGGATGTCACTGGCAATGGCAAAACCGTGTTCCGCGGCGGCTACGGCCTATTCTGGGAGCGCATTCAGGGCAACGATGTTTACAACGCTGCTTTGAACCCGCCGTTCGCGTATATTCCTTCCGCCACCAACGTGTATTTCTCCAACCCAAACACCAGCGTTTTGACTGGCGCAACTACGCTGAATCACTTCCCATCGAACATTACCAACATTCGGTACGATTACAACGCGCCCGGAACCGCGAACTACAGCATGGGCATCCAGCGCGAGATCGCTCCGTCCATCATCGCGGTCGTGCAGTACGTTGGCTCCGATGGTTTCAGCCAGAACAACGATCGCCAGATCAATACGCTCCCCTTGTCCAACTTTGATACCACGACTACGGGAACGGACCCCTTGAATCCTTACTGGGATCGACAACAGGTAGCAAAAGGTAAATTGCTGGCTAATGTCTATCGGCAATATCCTGGCTACGCAAACATCAACCAGGAAGAGAACGAAACCAACTTCAACTACAACTCGCTGCAGGCTGGTGTTCGTATTGAGAACCGGCACGGTCTCACCACCCAGGTGGCCTACACCTGGTCTCACCTGTTGAGCGTCGTGGCCAATGATCTCAACGGACTCTCAAACCCATTCAACGCGCATTACGATTTTGGATCGGATACCGGGTTTGATCGCCGACATATCCTGAACGTCAGCTATGTCTACGCTCTCCCGTGGTACAGGAAGAGTTCGAACGTAGCTGCTCGCATGATAGTTGGAGGCTGGTCAATCTCAGGCATCACCTTCATCGAAACGGGACTGCCATTGCGTCCAGCCTACTCTGGCAGCGACACCCTTGGCCTGGGCGGCGGCACTAGCAACCGTCCTAACCAGGTCTCGGCGGTTACCTACCCGAAGAAACTCACTCACGATGTTCAACGGTGGTTTGATAAAGCGGCCTTTGCAAATCCCCTTGCTCCCTGGGATGGTGGGCCCAACCAGGGTTTCGGCAACGCAGCAAAGGATGCCATCAAGGGACCTGGAATCCAGAACTGGAACATATCCCTGTTCAAGTCCATTCCCTTCGGCTCCAGCGAAAGAGTCCATATCGACCTGCGCTTCGAGTCGTTTAACACCTTCAACCACGCCAATCCACAAGGAGTCAATCTGAACAGTACGGACTCGAACTTTGGCACCATCACAAGCGACTATGGCCCACGTACGTTGCAATTGGGCGGCAAGTTCGTATTCTGAACCGAGCACTCTCCGCTTCGGCGCGCCAGGACAAAACCCTGGCGCGCCATTTCTTTGATCTGCACACCAGACTGCGGATATTGCCTGCGATGATCGAGTCGCGCGAGAATGCACTGTAGATGAAATGGGATAAGCCACTGCGATGGGGATTGTTCGTTGGTCTACTGATGGTCGGACTTCCCGCCCGGCAGGGGGCCCAGGCTGCTGGAAAAGCAGATGACCCGCGTCAGGCGGCAATTCAATTCGAAGAGCAGGGAGATATCCCCAAAGCTCAGACGGAATGGGAAGCTGTTCTGAATCGTCATCCCCAGGATGCCGAAGCACATGCGCATCTCGGCCTTCTTGAAGCACGTCAGGAGCACTACAACGAAGCCGTAACTCATTATCGAAAGGCGCTTGTGCTCAACCCGGATATGCCGGGATTGCGGCTGAATCTTGGGCTGGCACTTTTCAAAGCTGGAAAGATGAAGGACGCCGCCACCACATTCTTGCCGATTCTCAAAAACCTGCCGCCGGATTCTCAGGAGTCTTTGCGCGTAACTACACTTATCGGATTAGCTCGCTACGGAGCGGGCGATTACACCGGAGCCGTACCATTTCTCAAGAAAGCCGTTGCTGCGGATGCTCAGAACCTTCCGTTTCGGCTCACACTTGCCCAGAGTTGCCTCTGGTCGAAACAGTACCAGTGCGTGCTGGATGTTTACCACGAAATCGTCAACCTGAACGAAAACTCCGCAGAGGCCGACATGTTAGCGGGACAGGCGTTGGATGAGATGAAAGATAGGCCTGCCGCCGTCGAGCAGTTTCGAGCAGCCGTGAAGGCTGACCCTAAGCTGCCGGACGTGCATTTCGGTTTGGGCTATCTGTTGTGGGCGCAATTGAAGTTTGACGAGGCGGCGAAAGAGCTTGAGGCTGAGCTAAGTAACAATCCTGACCATGCTCAGGCTCTTACTTATCTTGCAGACTGTCACATTCAGCTCAACAATCCGGAACCCGCCATTACGCTGCTTAAGAAGGCGGTCAAACTGGACCCCAAGATAGAACTAGCGCACGTTGACCTGGGCGTCTTATACGCAAATGCCGGAAAGAACGACGATGCGCTGCTGGAACTCAAAACAGCTGAAAAACTGGATCCGGACGATCAGAATGTCCACTGGCGTCTTGGGCGTTTTTACAAATCAGTCGGGAAAAAGTCGGAAGCCGAAGTCGAATTCCAGAAGACTCGCACTCTGCAGAAAGCAGCGGACAAGAGCATCTTCGATAAGCTTCATTCAGCTCAGGAGAAGCAAGGCAACGCGAACGTGCCAACGCCGACAACAAACTAATTGGTCGTTGGGGCCTTGGGATTGATTCCGCCGGCCCTGATCACGCCTGCTCCCTCGCGCACGACATAGAAGCTATCTGCCGGCAGATTCATCAGTCTCTCCACTTTACCTCCTGGCCACGTGATCTCGACTCTGTCCACACGTTCATGAGGCCCGAGACCAAAGTGGATACGAAGGTCGTTCTGAGACAGATAACTTCCACCGCTTACTACTTCATCAAACTGCACCAGATCACCGGCGAATATGCGCACACGCGCATTCAGCGCCAGGCGATTGCACTTCACCCCTTCCAGTTGGAAGCTGATCCAGTGATTACTAGGACCTCGCTCCGGACGGAGAATCATCGGTTCACCCTTCAAGTTCTCGACAATCGCCTCAAGCTTTCCGTCATTGAACAGATCGCCGATCGCCATTCCCCGGCTAACTTGAGGAACCTGGATGGCTTGACCTGCGAGTTTGCTGATGTCTTTGAAAGTCCCATTTCGCTGATTGAGAAAGAGCAGCTTGGGCTCCAGATAACGCAATGATGAGCGAATTTGGTCTACCTGCGGATACACGTGGCCATTCACGACGAACAGATCCTGCCAGCCGTCGTTGTCGAAATCAACAAAGGCAGCTCCCCAACCCACATATCCAACCGTCCCGCGGCCCACTCCCGAGGAGAGAGATACATCGGTGAAGTCCATTGCTCCATCGTTTCGATAGAACGCCGCGAATTCATTGTCGAAGTGAGAGATGACTACCGACATCTTGCCGGTGTGCAAATAGTCGCCCAGTCCGATTCCCATGTTTGCCTGACGAGCCCCGCTCTCGCTCAGCCCAACACCTGAAGAGAAGCCGATCTCCTCGAACAAGCCCTTTCCATTTCCCTGATACAAGTAGTTGGGCTGCCCATCGTTGGTGACGAAGAGGTCGAGCTTGCCATCCTGATCGAAGTCGGTCCAGATCGCAGTCAAGCCGTAGCGGTGCTCTTCGTCGGCCACGCCAGCCTTCTTCGAAACATCCGTAAATGTCCCATCGCGATTATTGTGATAGAGCGTGTCCGGAGAGCCCTTCATTCCGATCGGACCACATTGAACATCAATGCCGAGGTATTTGCAGATGTCGCTCGAACCAAGCGCCGCCATGTGATTAAGATCGAATTGAACATAGTGCGAAACAAACAGATCTGCGAATCCATCATTGTCGTAGTCTCCGAATGTTGCGCCGGTGGCCCACATCTTGTCGTCGCCCATGCCTGCTTCCCTGGTGGCATTCGAGAAAGTTCCGTCCTTGTTATTGCGATACAGCACGACGCCGCCGAAACAGGTTACCAGTAAGTCTGGCCAGCCATCGTTGTTGTAATCTCCAACAACCGCACCCATTGCCCAGCATGGGAAACCGACGTCGGCCTTGTCGGTAACGTCTGTGAACGATCCATCGCCGTTGTTGTGGTAAAGCGCGCTCCGCGCTTTTTGTCCGCGACGAGCCATCTCCGTATTCTGCGCATTGGTGAAGTAGATGTCTGGCAATCCGTCGCGATCATAGTCAATGAGTGCCACGCCAGCACTCATCGACTCCACAATGAACCTCTGTTCAGGACTTGAGACGTGTTCGAAGTGGATCCCGGTTGACGCCGTGATATCAACAAGTTCTGGATAATGAGAGTTGCTATTTGACTGCGCCATTGGGTCAGATAACGATACCGATGGTTTGCCGGTCTGCCATGCTCCGGCACAAACAGTCAGGACAGCCCAGAATCCAAAGGTCGGAACGTAAAAGCGCATGGAGCAGTTCGATTCTCCAGGGGAACACCAGACTTTCTCTCTGCGAGCCGGGATTCAACCTCGATCATTGGCAGCCAGCGGCGAGAAGAAATACGGAATCCACCTGACTTGATTGTAAGTGACATGTGCGAGCCCCGGGACAATGTGAAGTATGAGCCGCGGTTCAGAGATTAGCTCTCGACGAGTAGATCGTCAGCTCCGCAAGTCACCTGCTCAAAGTCGGTACCGACAAGTCGCCAATATTCCGCGCTTCGGATAGTTGATTGAGTTCACAAATGCATCGCGATCCCTGTTTCAGGGCAGTGATTCTTCTAACGGCGCACGATCTACTCTCAACGCCCCTTGGTGTTTTCTGGACAAGTTTAACCAACCGCCACTTGTCTATCTCTCTGGAGTGCGACTTTTCAGCTTTATGATAGGGCTACGCGCTCCATCGTCGACGAGTGAAGTCAGTGAACGGCGAATCTCGTGGAGTTGTTGAATATAACCGTCACGAGCACTCAATGACCCCGCTCAGCGAGTAGGAAGTAATTTCAGAAGTGAAACGTGCAGTCGCTATCCATGTCGTACTCGTGATCCAGAGTTCGGGAAGTGTGACCTCGTTGAAGCACATCTGCTGGGATTGTGTGAACTGCGGACAGAGACATCCGGTGAAATCGAATCACGAATGTGAACCTTGCGGCTGCTAATGCGAATGAATCTCCAAACTGCAATCTGATGAGGCAGTCAAACTGAGCGCATCTTCCGTGATCCTGCCATAGGCAGTGTTCGGAGATCCGGCAGACCAGTAGAGACTCACCATGCCCCACGGCTCGGCAAAGCGGACTTTGCTGGTCTTGATCATTCCCGCGAGCTTCTTCTGGAGGTCTTCCCTTCTTCTGTTGAAGTCTGGATTACTCAAGACGGTATGGAGATCGGCCCCGCTAATCCATATGCGCATGGACTGAACCTGCAATGCTGCGTCCGCCATAGCTGCCGCCCATTGAGAGATGACATAGACGTCGCCGACTAGCAGTTCTACTCTTGGGTCATCCGCACTGAGGCCAGCCAGTGGACCGATGGTCGGGACGGGGCCAAGCGAAAGTGCCTGGGGCCACAGGCCGTCATCCATGATCTTCAGTCGATATCGATCGTTGGGAGAGCTCTCGATGTCGAGTAGCGCGCGCAGTGCCTGGCGACCGATATCAAGGTAGTGGGCACGAGTGTGGGCCTTACCGCTCGCATCAAGGAACATGGCATCACAATCCTTGTCTGCGTAGGACGTTCGCAAGACGCAGGTCGATTTTCCGCCAGAATGCAGTTGATCTTTCACCTTGAGCTGTTTATCGGGAGTGAGCAGATTGAGAGTCGATAACCAGCGAACATATCGCGCGATTGTTTCGTTGGAAGTCTTGCTGTTAACTGCGAAATGAACTTGTTCGCAGTTGAGGCCAGCCAGGGATACTGCTCTCCCCGCCCGATAAGTCGTCGTGGCAACAACGGAGTCGTAGATCGCCTTACGCAGCGCTTCATGTCGTTCAAGTGGATCAGAAAGAGCTGAAATAACGTGGCCGGATGCCGTTTCCTTGATCGTGATGTCGCCGGAGACTTCGTCGGTGAGAATCTCGCTGTGACGAAGGAGATCAGAAAGAGAGGTGAAGTTCAGAATCCCGAGTAAGTTGAGATTTAAATTGAGACCGCGGTCGCGGGTCTTCGCGAGTAGGCTCCTGCTCACCACAATTCCTGGAGCGAGTTTTCCATCGATGTGCACCCGGCTTTCCATCTCCGTGAGGGACCGCAGGTCTCCATGGAGCGCATGGTTGATTGCGTCAATTCCATCGTTGCCCAGGAGTGCAGGTCGGATTTCATATTGAAATGCAGCATCGCTCTGATGGTCGACGGAGAGCAGCACGTTCAGCGATGCTTTCAGATGGTGATCGATCCCTCCGCGGACAGCAGAAGCCAGCGTTGCCGTTTCAGATGCACTCAAGCCTGCAAATGGATTTGCGTCAGACGATGTGTCTTTGCTGATCGCGCCTATAAGGGCAGATATCAGCTCCTGGTCATGGAATTCCGCAGTGAATCCGCCCGATCCTGAAGCCTTCAGCTCATATGCGGAATCCTTATCGCGAGTGATTGTGAGCTCAACAGCCTCGGAGTCCAGTCGGCGAATTCTTACCTGATAGGCACAAGAAAGCGTAAAGCCAACGCTGACATCGGCAGCCGCCCCCGCCTGAAGTTTAAGTTCACCCAGGGTGAGCGGGAGCTCTGCAGACGCCAGCGGGTTGGGAGATGCGGAGACCTCTACCGATCCGGAGATTTGCAGGCTTCCCTCTCCCGCGATGGTCGCAACATCGTTCACTTCAAGCGAATCGAAGTCAGGAACCGAAGCGGGGATCGTGTAATGAGCAAGCGTGCTAGATATCGCACTGCCGAGGGTGGGTTCGCCATTACCGAGCGGGAACGCCTTGAAGAACTGCAATGTGATGCCGCTAGACTGATCAAAACCGAAAGAGAAGTCGCTCACTGAGCCGGCGACGCCAACGTCGAAACTTCCTTCAAGTTGCAGGCCCGCATAGGCAGTGTTCGCCGGAACGGCATAGGACGGCGCAAATGCGTCATGCTCGAAGAGAGCGGTGCCGGGATTCGCATTAACTGTAATTACGGCTTTACCGGAAGGTGCGATCGTAATCGAGGGCTTTGACACTCCAAGTTGAAAACCGTGCTTTGCACTTGCTGTTAACTGAATCGGCTCAGTTGCGGCCTGGCTTAGGATTTTGTCTTTTCGATCAAGGAAATCAGGAAGCACGGCGAGATGGAGCACCTCTGACTGGAGATACCGCAACAAGGACGATCCGTGGGAGAAGTCAATGGTCGCGGCAGACACGGTGTTGTCCATGCTGTCGGTGAGGGAGATGTCTGGCATTTGAACAATCCTCTGGGGAGTCTGATACTTGCCCATTCTCGGAGGGAGTCACCGCGTTCGGAGGACTTCTCCGAGCGAATAGTGAAGTGGCGAGCGCTTTCGTCTCACGGTCTCGCTCTGAGAAGTTGCAGTGGGTGTAACGATAGCTAATCGTGAAGGAAAAGATGTGAGCCGTGCCGGGTGATTCGCCACAGAGAAAACGTGTTGACAATTCATGTCTAGCTTGAGATGCGGTGAGCACAACATCTCGGGGAAATCTGAAACCACAGCGCATGGCTTGATTGTGAGGCAGTTCCGTTCAGACACGCTTCGCGCAACGCTGCCATTTGTGCGAACGCAAACAACGATTTGCTAATCGTGTATAGCTCGGTTGCTGTGGCCTGTCAAGATTACCCTCCACTCAATGGAGAGAGTCGAGGTGAGCTGGCCGCCAAGGCTGATTGTGTCTTGCAGACTACTCAGGTCGATGCTAACATTCGACTCTCTTTTCCTTCTCGCGTTTACCCGGAGAGCTAGAGAGAGCCACAGCCCTGATAGACATTTGCCTGCATGGCTCCGAAGTTCTCTCTCCACGCCGCTGGATCATCAAGATACACCTGGCGGATCTATCTCGGATGAGTGCTTCCTTTGCACTCGAACTCAACATCCGCAAGATCGCCCACCAGTAAGTGCACGGGCAATCGAGGACTGTGTTGACCGACAGTCAACCAACGATGAAACGCAGAAGCTCTCAAAGTCACTAAGAGATGCGCTAATTTCCCTGCGGAGGAATCCGAATATGAAAGGTCTGCTTCCTTGCGTTCGATCCCTGGGCGCGGGATCGTCGCCAGTATCACAGCCTGGCGTGGAAGCCTCGTTTTGGTGCGGAGTCGGATGCTTCGTTCCACAACCAACCGCAGGTTCACTGAAAGCTATCCTTCGAGATCCGGTGTAGCGATGAACTTAGCAGAAGATATTTCGGCACGGATCCTGGAATTGCGTCAACAGGGATCAGGTCTCGCCTCTCTGGAACATTCGATCAGTAGCTGGTCGCAGACGCGGTTCTGGAATCTGAAGCGCGATCTGCAGGTGCCCAGGCTTTCAGACGCGCTCGCATCGAATGTGCGATTTCAAAGCGATCTGGCAGAGGCTATCCACTGGGAAAAGCCTTCATGCGACAGCCCGGAATTGACCTTACTGGCTGTGGATGCGGCGCGGGGCGGAATTCCACCGCCGTCCGCTGCGGTCTTTGGCAAAGACCTCGACTGGGAATTATGGAAGCGGAAGCCAGATCTTCACCAGTTGCAGTTACTGTTCGAAGACAACGCGCCCGTGAGGAATGCATTCGCGCGCGCCGTGGGCGCCTTTCCCGGGCGACGACACATTCAGGAGATTGCCGCTGAGGCCATAGCAGAGATTCACGAATCAAAGCCCGCCGCGGCAAGTATCCGGCGTGTGCTTGAAACACATTTTCTGAATTGGCGATCTTTTCAGGAGGGCAAGCAGGACATGGAATTGCTTGCCGCTCTGAAAGAAGACTTCACATTCCGTGATGAAGTGGCGCGGGCAATCGGTTTCCGTAACAATGAGGCCATGGATTTGGCGATGTTCGCCATGGATATGTGGAAGGCTGCATCTCATGGGTTGTCGCGAGAGGATACGCGCGATTCTCTTCTCGATCAGTTGAGGAGTTCAGAGCACGGAAAAGAGGTCGCTTCAATTCTTCGAGCCTCTGCCTCTCGCAACCCCCAAGGCGACTGGAGCGATATTCAGTCACAACTCAGTGTCACCTTTGCGCAGGAGCCCATGTCGGCGTGCGTTCTATGGGATGTGATGGAGTGGCCGAGGCCGTTCTCGCTAGTGCTGCGAGAGGAGATGAAGCAGATCGAAGAGAGTCGTCGGTTAAAGCGCACGGATGGAGAGCCGGCAGAGCCGTCATTGGCGGCGACTGCGTTGGATGCGTCCGACTTAGCTGTTCACAAGAAACTGTTTGCCGTGGCATTTTCGGGCGGCGGCATCCGGAGCGCCACCTTCAATCTCGGTGTGCTCCAGAAGCTTTCGGATATCGTCCTGCTTGCGCGAGTCGACTATCTGTCGACAGTTTCGGGCGGAGGATACATCGGCTCTTGGCTCGCCGGCTGGATCTGCAAAAACGGAGCGCAGTCGTTCCAATCTTTTGTGCCGAAGCTCAAGGCGCTTTTGTCTCCATCTTGTCCAGATCCGCGGGCCACGGCGCAAAAGCCGATCCGGTTCCTGCGCGAATTCAGCAATTATCTGACGCCCCGACTTGGCGATTTCGGCTTTGATACATGGACTATGGGAGCTGTGTATTCACGTAATGTCGTGCTGAATCAGGCAGTTCTCATCACATTTCTGGGAACGATGCTCCTGGTGCCGAGGTTGCTGCAGGCTCCCATGATGTTGAGCGGAGCCGATCAGTGGATGTGGATGGTGGCGGCTCTGGCCCTGCTGTTCGCAGTAACCTGCATGTCATTGAACATGCGAAAGGCTGTCGAGGACAGTCTCGGAAAACCCGGACCTCTCGCACTCTGGCTCGAAGCCCGCCTGCCAAAGGCGCTGTATCACCCGCACTATATCGTGCTCCTGGTCGTGGGGAACATTTTGGTGGCTGTCTATTTCGGGTCGGTGTGGATGTGGAGACACATTCCCGAGGTCGCCGACAATGAACGAGCAATTCTGACGGCTGCGTTCGGGTTCGCTGCCATTCTGTCCCTATTGCTCTCCGGACTTGGTGGCTTCGTTCACAAGTTCCGAATTCGCCAGTCGGGTGCAAACCTCTGGCCGGTTGTCCTGGCGATGATCACGCTTCTTTCCGCTATGACGAGCGTTGGCCTGTTCCATGTCTTCACATCGGTTTTGTTGTTTCTATACCACTCAAACTGGGCAGTGTGGCATGCCGAGGTGTGGGGCCCGGTGCTGCTGCTTGCTGTTTTGGTGGTGCCAGGGACGTTGCAGGTTGGGCTGATGGGAGTGGATTACCCAGACGCGGGTAGAGAGTGGTTGAGTCGTTTCCGCGCGGTGTGCAGCATATTTTCGCTGTACTGGGTCATGCTGATGAGCGCAACCATCTATGGACCGTTTCTTGTGCTGAAGGTGATGCGCTGGAGCGCGCACGGCTACAAGGCATGGATCTCGGGTCTGACACTGGGTTGGGTTATTACAACGGTGGCGGGGCTGGTTGCCGGTAGAAGCAATGAGACAGGGAGGAGCAAGGATGGAACTCCCTCCTTCTCGTGGGTCCAGGTTCTCGCGAAGCTGGGGCCCCCCGTTTTCATCGTTGGGCTCGTGCTGCTGCTGGCGACACTTGAGGAGCTTCTGCTCGCTCACGGTGAGCAAAAGCCGCTCTCACTTGATTTTCTAACGCAACAGCACTTCTGCCTGCTGCGGCCCTGGCCGATGTGGGGCACGGATGGCGTGTACGTCGACCGAATTGGCTGGCTTCTGGTTTGCCTGGGGGCAGCATCCGCAATCCTGGCGTGGCGCGTCGACATCAATGAATTTTCGATGCATCACTTCTACAAGAACCGGCTTGTCCGCTGTTACCTCGGCGCCTCCAACGAGAAGCGCCAACCGAACCAGTTCACAGGATTCGATGAAAGTGATGACTTTCATCTATCGAGGCTCACTCCGATAATTCCAGCTCACCCGCGGGGCGTCGATGCCGCGAAGAAGCGAACACCTTACATGGGTCCATATCCCATTGTGAACGCGACTCTGAATCTCTCGGTCGGCAAACAGCTCGCCTGGCAGGAGAGAAAGGGCGCCTCATTTATCTTCACGCCATGCTTTTCGGGATTTGATGCTCAGAGCTGGATGGGTTCGCCAGACTCCACATCGGGTTATGCAATGACCAGGAAAGGTGGGTTCTGGAACCGCGAAACGATTCATCCGCTCGGCTATCGCAAGACGGAGACCTACACGCAAGCGGGTGGACCTCAACTCGGAACGGCCATGTCGATCTCCGGCGCGGCGGCAAATCCGAATCAGGGATACAACACATCTCCCGCCGTTTCATTTCTGATGACGATGTTCAATGTGCGGCTGGGATGGTGGCTGGGCAATCCTCGAAGAGACCGGAGTTCCAAGTTGTCGAGTCCACGATTTGGCCTCGCCGCTCTGCTCAGTGAGCTGATTGGATCCACGGACGATGAAACCCGGTTCGTGAATCTCTCGGATGGGGGACATTTCGACAACATGGGTCTTTACGAACTGGTCCGGCGCCGATGCAGCTTCATTCTACTATGCGATGCGGAGCAGGATCCGGAGTACAAGTTTGAGGGGCTGGGCGCGGCGATTCGGAAATGTCGCGTGGATTTTGGAGCATTCATCGAGATCGATCCGGCGAGGATTAAGCCCTCTAGCAGCGGAAAGACGAGCGACAGCCACTGCGCGGTTGGGCGAATTCAATATCTCGATGGAAGTGAAGGAGTGCTCGTCTACATCAAGGCATCGCTCACCGGCGATGAGCCGGAGGACGTTGCACAATACCAGGCAACCCAAGATCAGTTTCCGCACGAGACAACCGCCGACCAATGGTTCGCGGAGTCGCAATTTGAGAGCTATCGCGCTCTCGGGTATCACGCGACCCATCACGCACTGACTCCAGCCACAGAATGGCTTTCATGGGACACGCAGCGTCCTGATATTGAAAAGTTCTTCCTGGCAATGAAGGACTACTGGTATCCGGTCAATCCTCGCCTCAAGGACGCTGGATCCAAGCACACGGGGACGCTCTCGGAGATCTTTGATCGCCTGCGCAAGGACCCGGTGTTGCAGGGACTGGGTGCGGAGCTTTTCCCCGGCGCTTTCGCATCGACTTCGACGCTGAGGCGCGATCCTGTTGCAGAGTTCTATTTCAGCATGTCGATCATCCAGCTCATGGAAGACCTCTATCTCGACTTTCAGCTTGATCATTTCAAGTGGTTGCGCGACCCAAGGATCGGCGGATGGAAGCACCTCTTTCAGCGATGGAAAACGGTGCCAGCGGTTGCCGGGGCATGGGCTGCCGAACGTGATGCCTTCCGCAAAGACTTTCAGCTATTCTGGAACTCCCTTTAAGTAATCCCAATCAGCACCAGGGTGGGAGACGCTCGATCAGTGGGGCTGAGCGTTTCCCAATGCAAATCCTGGCCTTTCGCGTCATCGACGGTGTCTCAAAGAATCTTCATCGGCAATCTTAGGTTGTTCGATAGTTGCTCTTGTGCAGTTCGCAGTATGGGTACGCCAATTCAACAGGAAATCCGATGTGTCTCGCCTTCGCGTACGCGTAAGATCAACCTGTGGCTTGAAGAAAAGATCGAGGTTGACTTTGAGCACTATGAAAATGGTGATTCCCACACCTGCGAAGAGAAGCACACACGAGGCGACGAGGAAGTCTGCTCCCGGAGCGTGATCCCGAATGCTGACGACCGCCAGCGCTATAGTGATCGGCGCCGCCAGCGCGATCGCAGGAACATAGTAACCGGACTTTTTCTCTTCGATCTAAATAAAGCTTCTCCCGTAGCTTTCGTTTGCTCAAACAACGAAACCTGCTGGCGGACCACAACCACACACCTCTCAAGATCGCGAAATCAGGGGCCGGAATCGATGTCTCACTGCCGGGCAAAGTACTCGATCCGATCGCAACAGTTCTCGTGCTTTCGACGAAGTAACTTTTGCTTGCTCGCCGCCGGGCTCCCGTCATTAATTGCGTTGATCTGCGATTGTCATGAGCATACGTATCGGAAGCCTGGCTCGCGATTTGAAAGGCAATCCAGTTCACAATTGCGGCCGGACAAAATCGGACCATGCGACAATGGCCTACAAAGCGAGATCCAATGAAGACCTCTACCAGTTGTAAATCAGCGTTCTCAAAGCAAATAAGAGCGATCGCGCTCTTCTTGAGTGGCGCAAGCATAGTTGCAGGCTCTCCAGCCATTGCATTGGCACAGTGCGCGGGAGAAGGCGGGAACAGCCTGGGTTTCGATATGGCTCCGGAGACAAGCCAGCGAGTGGTGGAGGACGCGGTCAAGCAAATCCCGACCCAGATGGCTCCCGGACCTGTGAAGCCAAACTGGGAGTCGCTCAGAACGAACTACAAGGTTCCAGACTGGTTCAGAGGGGCGAAATTCGGCATCTTCATGCACTTTGGGATCTTCTCGGTACCGGCACACGGCAACGAGTGGTACGAGAAGTTCCTGTATGCGGGCGGTGACGACAGCGTGTTGAAGGTACTTGGCGGCAACGATATGGCGCTCGGAGTTAACAACGGGCCGAGAAGTACGCGTGCCTGGCACACGCAGCACTTTGGCCCGGTCGACAAGTTCGGTTACAAGGACTTCATCCCCATGTTCAAGGCCGAACATTTCGACGCTGATGCCTGGGCAACGCTCTTCCAAAAGGCTGGTGCCCGGTATGTGATGCCAGGCGCGCAGCACCATGAAAACTTTGCCATGTGGGATAGCAAAGTGACGCCATTCAACTCAATGCAGATGGGACCAAAGCGCGACATCATCGGTGAACTTGCCGTTGCCGTCCGCAAACATGGGATGAAGCTGGGAGTTGCGAATCACGGAATCGAAAACTTCGAGTTCATCAATCCTCCGCTCGAACTCGCAGAGAAGATGAAGGCTGAGAAGGTTGATCTGTACGATCCCAAATGGGCCGACTTTTACAACTACGCTGACCGCAGCACTGCGGCCATGAAGCGTTTCCTTGTGAACTGGTACGAGCGCGATGTCGAACTGATCGACAAGTACCAGCCCGACCTCATCTACTTTGATAACGGCGTGGATCAGCGGCATATCGATCCTCTGAAGCTGGAGATTGCTGCGTATTACTACAATCGAGCGAAGAGCTGGGGCAAGGAAGTCTCGTTCACGACGAAAAAAGCGGCCTTTGCCCCTTCCGGCACAAACACCAAGACCATCGCCTCCATTCTCGATTTCGAAGGAGGGCCGCCGGACGGCATTCGTGGAGGCTCGTGGGTAGTGGATAGGCCGATCGGGACGAGCAGTTGGGGGTACGTGGATGGGCTCAAAGCGAATTCGCCAGAGACCGTGATTGGATGGCTGGTGGATACGGTCAGTAAGAACGGCACGCTGTTGCTCAACGTTTCTCCGAAGGCAGACGGAACCATTCCGCAAGATCAGCAAGATACTCTCCTGGCCATCGGCAAATGGCTCGCGACCAATGGCGAGGCGATTTACGACACGCACGCGTGGACGAAGTTTGAAGAGAAAGGCAAAGACCACATCTACTTCACGGTGAGGGGAGACACCCTTTACGCGATTGTGATGGGCAAGACCGCGGGAACAGAGATTGCAATCAATTCCCTCCCAGAGGGTGGTCCGGCTGGAACGATTCGATCCGTCGCCATGCTCGGCGGCGGATCGCTGAATTACAAGCAGAATTCCGCGGGGCTCAGCGTGACGCTCCCTGATTCTTCAGGACACCATGAGGCTTTTGTTCTGAAGATTGTTGGTCTGAAGACCAACCCGGATCTAAACACGAACTCCGGAAATCCTGATTGCGGATGTGGGCAGCGAGAATAGGCTGGAATGCCGTGGCATTCATCAATTGAGCGACGCAGAGGCCGGTCTTCAACGCGCAGTGCAGTCAACTCCGCGCGGCGGAGACCGCAACCCAGCAGAATGGCCAACGTGGCATAGTCTCGCTTACCTCGAAGGCTTGTAACGTCTGGCGTCAACAATAAGCGCTTGCCTTGTTCGGCACTGAGCCAATTACCAATGGGAACTCCCAATCGTTTTGCACCCTTTACCCGGCGAATTCCAGCCGCCAGGTCTGCGCTGAGCAAGCCGCAATCAGCAGCCTCGTAGGCCAGTCTCCGGACTGCAGCCAAACGCAGGTTTATAGTGGTCGACGCGTAGTGCCTCTGTTCAAGGGATATACCACAGTCTTGTTGAATGCGAGCCTGGGCTCCGAACAGTACCACTCGATGAATTCTCGGATTGCGTGATCGTAGGTCCGTTGTGAGCTTCGAGACGTCAGGCTGTTCAATACGGCTGACTTCGATTGCTCAAGGTCTGGAAGCTTCAAAACATGCTTCGGTATCCGCTTGCGCCTTTCCTTGCCTTTTGCCATCGGAACGGCCTCCATTCGCCGTGGCAAAAGCATGACCCTGTTCGCAATTTCGTCTATCGCCCCCTTGGGCGTTTCTGGATACCTATCCTGATTTTTACTGGCGGAAGCCAATCCAGGTCGGTGCGTTTTGGGCCTGAAATCAACCACGGGATAGGAGTTCTTTATCCGGTTCAGCTCTGATTCCGGCGTTCACATACTCAATGTAAGGACAGATTGCCCGGGCGATCTGGGGAGAGCGCCCGGGCTACGTTCGTCAATTCAGGAGCTTCATGTAAGCGACTATGTCCGCTTGATCCTGCTCCGTGAGGACTACGGGGTTCGGAAGCGTCAAAAAGAACCGCGCGTAGTGAGCGACCACATCCTCCAGCGTTTTCGCGGAATTGTCGTGGAAATACGGTGCAGTGTTTTTGACGCCCCACAAGGACGGTATCTTGAATGAGTTCAAGTCCGATGCAGGTCCAGGTTGGTCGATTCTGCCAGTGATGAGAGCGCGCCCTGGGTCTGGGCTCCACACAACTATCTTCGTGCCATCAGGGTTCGTCCAATTGAACTGCTGGACGGGATTCCCAGCCTCGTTCAATTCCGAGACGCCGACGCTCTGAAAACGTGATCCTGCCGGGACCAGTCCGAAGGTGGCGGCAACGAAAGATGAGTCGGTCCGATTAAGCATCGGGCCGCTATGGCAGAGGGCGCAAGCACCCGTGTTCCCTCCTGGAACAAATGGCGCAGTGACAAAGAAGGTCCGGCCTCGTTTCTCAGAAGCCGTAGTTCCCTGCGGCAGGGCCGGCTGTGGGCCTCCTCCTGCATAAGCCAGCAGCTTGTACGAACTGAAAAATGACTCGCTCTGTTCAAATTGGGAGATGCCGAGCAACTCTGCTTGTGTCGGTGTCCTAGTCGCCTGATCATGCCTTTGTATCGCATGCAGTGCCTGGGTGGGAAGATTCGGATCTCTTCCATCGAGCATCAGAACCGGGTCGAGGGCGGGGGTGTTCAGCGTCGTCGGTATGCCTCGCCGAAAGACCACGGACCTGACCCTGGAATCATTCCCCACGCTGACATTCGCCGGCAAGGGAATTTCGACCAGGACGGTCGCGTCGGTCAACATGCGGTTGACGCCGTGACCCTGCCCATCGTCGCTTCCGTCGAACAAAAATAGGGGATCGGATGCGTTCCGCTGATACCGCTTCTGGGCGGATTGAGGCGAAATGGTTCCAGTGTCCGAGCTATGGCACGTCCGGCACGTACGGCCGTTCCCGCCGAAGGTTTCATTTGTGAACAGGCGCCTGTTCTTTTCACTCGAGTCAGAACTGCCTCGCTGCGCAGGTAAACTCGAGAATGTGGCGGCAAGCACCAGGATAGTAATAGTGGCTTTCATCGCGTTTTGACCTCCATGGCCGTTGATCCTTCCGAACTTTGAAGTCCCCATATCTCGGGGCATGCGGAGAACGGTTCCCAAAACAATTCGTTGTGCATGCGGAGTCTGGCGTAGGACAGCAAGCGCGTCTATGGACTGCGCATTTACCGTGGATGATTTGCGCATGATCCTGTAATTTACTGAAGCCGAAGCGGTTAGATGATCGGGTGATCCTGCTCGGCCAACACGCCGATCCGCTTTGCGTCGATTTCTTTCCAATATCGCGAGTGCTATATTTGGACTTTCTCAGGATCAAGCTATGCAGGAGACGGAAAAATCGGCGCGAGTCTTCCGTTTCGGAGTCTTTGAGGTGGACGCCGCAACCGGGGAGTTGCGCAAGCGAGGTTTGCGCATCCGGCTGCAGGAGCAGCCCGCTCAATTTCTTCTCATGCTGCTGGATCGCGCGGGAGAAGTGGTGAGACGAGAGGAAATCCGCAGCAAGCTTTGGCCGCCCGACACTTTCGTCGATTTTGACCAGGGGCTGGGCGCTTCTCTCAGGAAGCTCCGGCAGGCGCTAGGCGACGATGCAGGGACACCGCGTTACATCGAAACCATTCCGAAACAGGGTTTTCGGTTTGTGGCGCCCGTAGAAAGAATCTCTGAACTGCCTGAGGCGGCAACTGCCGCGTTGCACATCCCCACGAGAGAGTCGCCGGCTCAGGAAGTCAACCGGGAACCTGCTCAGAATCGAGGGCATCTTTCCGCCTGGTGGGCTGTGGTGGCGGCGGCGTGTTTGCTTACTTTCTTTTTGGGATGGCTGCTGCATATCTTCCGGGCCCCACCTGTTGGCCTGGGCGTCAGCACGTATACCAAGATCACTTATGACGGCGCCCCGAAGGCCCTTGTCGGAACGGACGGCAGCCGGCTCTATTTCGAAAGCACGTGGTCGGATTCCATCAGTCAAGTCGCCGTTACCGGCGGAGCGATCTCAACCATTCCCGTTCCCATCCCGTACTTTGCTTTTCCTGAAGACGTCTCTCAGGATGGATCCAGTTTCCTGATCGCTACCAACGAAAAAGGATTCGTCCTCGACCGCCCGCAATGGAATGTTCGCGTGTCGGGAGGATCGCTCCACCGGCTGCCCGACGGAGGAGGGGCGGCCTTTTCGCCAGACGGGAACTCGGTCGCCTTTCAGACAGAGAAAGGCGAGGTATGGGCCGCCCGCAGCGACGGATCCGGAGCTCAGAAGTTACTCTGGGGACAATCCTTCCCCAGTCGTTTCGTCGTATCGTCGGCCGACGGGTCGACTCGATTCTTCTCCGGTCGCGTTGCATGGTCGCCCGACGGAAGCCGGCTCCGGTTCGGGAGTCGCGACCGGCTCTGGGAAGTATCTTCAAGCGGCGCCAATCTTCACGAGGTAATTCCCGGCTGGCACCCTTCCTCAAGCCAATGTTGCGGCAGCTGGACATCCGATGGCCGGTTCTTTGTATTCCTGGACATAAGCAGGGGACCCATCGCGCACCCGGAGATTTGGGCGCTCTCTGAGCGGCGCGGCCTGATTCCGCGTTCCCCCGCCCAGCCGGTTCAATTGACCACCGGTCCGATTGCATGGGGTCAGCCCACTCCCGGCAGAGATGGAAAGACGATCTTCGCTACCGGCAATACGCTCCGCGGCTCGCTCTCTCGATATGACCGGAAAACGGGACAGTTCGAGCCTTTCCTTGACGGCATCTCCGCCCATTTCGTCTCCTTCTCCAAAGACGGACAGTTTGTCGCGTATGTGCGGTACCCCGAGGGCATCCTTTGGAGAGCTAACCGCGATGGAACCCACCCAGTGCAACTGACCGACCCTCCGATCAATGCCTTATTGCCTCACTGGTCGCCTGATGGTTCCCAGATCCTCTTCTCGGACTTCTCAGCGGGCCAGATGAACGCCTTCGTTGTCGCTGCCAGCGGCGGGAGCCCGCAAAGGCTTCTCGGAGAACACGACGCACTAGGAGATCCGAGCTGGTCGGGCGACGGAAGGAAGGTTATTTTTACGACAACGGGCCCCTTCAATCCAAAGGGGAACGTACGCATTCTGGACCTTGCCACTCATCAGATCGCTGTCGTGCCCGGATCGGATGCCATCTACTCGCCCCGCTGGTCACCCGACGGCCGGTACATCGCCGGGATGCCAGTGGGCGCGACGAGTCTGAGGATCTTCGACTTCAAGTCCCAGCATTGGTCGGAGCTGGTTCGGAAGGATACGCAGGGGACGGTAGCATTTCCGTCCTGGTCGAGGGATGGAAAATACATTTACTTCACTCGCATCCCGGCAAACGGCGACAAGGGCATTTTTCGCATCCGCACCATCGGCGGCGACCCGGAGCGCGTTGCCAACCTGAAAAGTATTGACATTGGAGGGTGGTGGGGTTGGATGGGATTGGACCCAGGCGACGCTCCGCTCGTCATGCGCGACACGGGCAGCAACGACATTTACGCGCTAACGCTGGAGCAGAAGTAGGATCGCTCTCGATACCGGCCGGAGCGCATGCCGCTTCACAATCCTCTGTTCCATCGTATGGCCGGTTCATGATCACTTGTTTCCATTCGCCGAGTCACTCACCGAGGCACATATAAGCATCGAAATGTCGGCATCGCGACTGCAATCTCATGACCTGCCGTCGAGTGAAAGTCGCAGAGCGCTCCATGACGCTGGGGCGTTTGCCGATACTCATTTGCAAGTCACTGGTACATAGGTCACTGAACCTGTTTCAGTTGCAGCACCTTACTGCTGCTGGGGATAAGCTTGCTTTCAATTCAGTTGCACAGGGAATTCAACGGTCGATGTGGTGAATCCATCATCGACCGCATTCATATCGGGAAGTCTTTGGGCAGCTCTTTACCTTTTCCCTTAAAGATTGGTCTGGGGTGGTCAACTTCCTCTTTAAGTCTCCAAACCGACGACCCTTATGATCGTTTAGCCATTTGGAACTTTCCGGCTAGCGACAATCCTCTCGCGATGTCCAAAATGAACCCAACGATGCTGGAAGCCAGAGACAGGCTGAATGGCCGCCACGAGTTCCGCGTCCTCCAACTTGCTGGGGGAGTATTACTTCGGTTCGCCAGATACCCCTGGTCCGACGCGCAGCAATCAATCGCATCGCTTAATCTATGGAGCCAGATCTAGTCACTCTCGGTGTTAGGCTTCGGCCACTGTTTCCGAGCGGAGAATCCTGATGAATTTTGGGACGTATCAGATTTCGAAGCAGATCGTGTTCGATCTCAGCGCGCCTCCAATGATAGCCGGTATTTTTTGGCTGATGGCGCGCGGATGGGTTGCATCGATCGGATTGGGCGAGACTACTGCACTCACGAAACAAAAACTCAAAATCGAATTTCGAATAGTTCTCGCGTTGCTGTACCTGGCCGTATTCGGCGAGACCCTCTACAGTTTACTGACCTAAGAGATTGCAGTTTCGATATTCGGAAGCAATTCTTTGACCGACATATCCGCGAAACCTCACATAGCGGCTAAAACGCTCAAGGCAACTCACGGACACTTTGGGCACCTGATCATTGCCGGCAACGTCTGCCACGAAGTGAAAGCGATCCCAATAACGCCCGAGTACCACCAGCCCTCCTGCCAGGTTGGGTAGATCTGCTCCGCTGCGTAAATCCTGATCACGACTCGGGCGATTTGTCCCAGCGCGCAGTTAACGCGCGTATGGGTCCGCTCTGGACTCGCCCTCAGAGCATGGACTCGGTTCCCTCGTCACTGCTTGGATTAACCTTAGCTCATGCGAATTGCGTACCAGAACGTCTCAGGACGCTTGAATCTCAAATGAGCACCAGGAGGTCCTATGGTTTCTTTGTTGCCCAGGAAGAGCACATTCTTTGAGCTTTTCAGGGCTCAGGGAACGGTGATCAAGAAAGCCACGGAACTATTCGCGGAGTTTGCGAACAGGTTCGGCGATTTTGAATCGTTTAGTGCCCGTTCGAAAGCCCTCGAGCGGGACGGGGACGCTCTTGTCCGGAAACTAACTTATGAGCTGGCGGAGGCGTTCAATACTCCGCTCGACCGGGAGGATATCCATCCTCTCATGCTGGATCTCGACAGAATCGTGAACCTGATCAACCGAGCCGTCCAGGATACGTATCTATACGGGATCACGGAAAAGCCAGCGATCATGGACGCATTTGTCTCGCTGATGCAAGGAGCTGCAGGAGAGCTAGAGCAGCTGCTCACGGTCTTCGAGCGGCGCAAGTACGTTGCGGAACTCGCGCACGCAGTGGAGAAGATTCGCGGCATCGAACATCAAGCGGACGTTCTCTATAAGGAAAGCGTTCATGATCTCTTCACGAGCGATCGGGAACGTCTCCGTGCTCTGTTTCGAGATGATTCCGATTCTGTGATCACGCTGAAGGTCCTTGCAACGAATCGCTTCATAACTAATCTCGAGAAGATCGTCGACGCCTTTCAGGTGGCGGCGAACCGAATCGAGGGCATCGCCATTAAATGGAACTGACGGATGGGCCATCAGACACTGCTTGTGGGTATCATCGTGGCCGTCGCGCTCGGCTTCGACTTCACGAACGGGATGCATGACAGCGCGAACTCCGTCGCAACGATTGTCGCCACGCGGGTGCTCACGCCGATACAGGCGGTCATCTGGGCGGCGTTCTGGAACATCGCCGCATTCTGGCTGTTTGGGACGGAAGTGGCGAAGACCATCGGCAGCGGCATGATCGACGTTCATACTGTGACTCCGTTAGTGGTGCTTACGGGGCTTCTGGGAGCAATCGGGTGGAATATTGTTACACTCTCGCTCGGAATCCCGACCAGTTCGTCGCATGCCATCATTGGTGCGTACGCCGGGGCGGCGGTCGCCAAAGCCGGGTTCGGCGTTCTACTCCCCGGAGGATGGACGAAGACCCTTCTGTTCATCGTCCTTGCGCCGCTCATCGGGTTCTTTCTTGGCGGCCTTCTGCTCGTCGTCACGAGTTGGATTCTTGAATGGGGGAAGTCATCGCCATCGCGCGTCGCCCCTTGGCTGAAGCGTGTTCGCCTGCTTTCCGCCGCAGCTTACAGCCTTGGACACGGCGGAAATGACGCGCAGAAGACGATGGGCATTATCACTGGTCTTCTCTTTTCCGCAAAGCTTATTCCCGCATTCCGCATTCCCTTGTGGGTTGTTCTTTCGGCTTACGGCGCGATGGGCTTGGGGACGCTTTTCGGGGGATGGAGGATCATGAAGACCATGGGCCATGGCATTGCAAAACTTCGGTCGCTGGATGGTTTTTGCGCCGAACTTGCGAGCGCTGCCAGCATCTTTCTTTCCACCTTGCTCGGCATCCCGGTCAGCACGACACACGTAATCACCGGTGCCATCTCGGGCACCCGGGCAGTGAGCCGCGTCTCCGCTGTGCGCTGGAATACGGCATTCAGCATTGCATGGGCCTGGGTTTTCACCATTCCCGGCGCCGCCGTACTTGCCTGGGGTCTGTACCGCTTCGCAGCGCTCTTTGGAATCCACTCTTGACGGAATCGAATCTGTGGTTCAACGATATCAAGGAAGTCGTCGGTCTGCGACAGATTGCCATGCTCGTCGTGCAGATTTCGGCTCCTGCATTTTCATTGACGTCAATCAAAGCATACTCTCCGAGTCGCTCATCGAGGCAGGATCGGGAACGGCAAGTCGGCGAGTGTCCTGCGATTTGGCCGCGAACGGTTCTGGAAAAAACGGGACGCGATGCCCGCTTTCGGGGTCTTATCTGAAATTCACCGAGCGATGCAAGCTTGATAGGTGATTGGGTCTGGAGGGTCGCCGACGAAGAACTCAACGGGGTTTCCCCCTTTACCCTCTACGTGTCCTAGGCTGTCTCCAGGATTTGCGTGTGATATTTCGGCGCAATCGCCTTCGCCTTCTCCAGAAATTCGGCCACCTGCTTTTCATCCAATTTGGGTGGAGGCGTTGTGCGGGTCGCGACTGGAACCCCGAGCTCTTGGAAGAACTTGTCATTGCCAGCCGGTGAGCAGATGCAGATCATCCGGACTGGGCGCGAGGCTGAGTTGTGAAACTGGTGCGGGGCGTTGGACGGAATATTGACTGTGTCGCCAGCGCGCACGATGGATTTCTGACCACGGAAGGTCACTTGCAACTCGCCTTCGAGCAGGATGAAGGTTTCTTCGAAGTCGTGACGATGCGGGCCCGGACCGCCGCCGGGAGGCACGTGCATGTCGATCACGCAGAAGCGATTATCAGTGTCTTTGCCGGCGACGGTGATGGTATATGTATCTCCTGCAAGACCAATATGCTGGGCTGCCGGACCATTCCCCTGGGCGAGTGCAAGGCCACGGCTAAGATCGTCGGCTGGAAGTGGAGCGGACTCAGATTCTGCATCAGACATGTGATTTCTCCCTTTCTTGGAATTACCCAGGCAGGCAGATTACGCCTTCCAAATTGCTGCGGTTTGAGTTGCCAAGGCTTCGTAGCTGCGTGGCGCGTGGCCCAGAAGCTTAGTAAGGCGGGCGACTTCAGTCTCGGTCGCTTCGAAGCCGCGATCAAAGTAGCCTTGGAACATCATGCTTTGGCTCAGCAACCCCGACCTTGGATGGGTTAGTTTCGGATCTCCGACAGCAGTTCCTCGACGTGGGTCTTCTGGTCAGCCGTTAGCGGAAGGAGTGGCTGGCGAGGATATCCGCCGTAGTAACCGTTGAAGTCGCAGGCATACTTAACGCCCGCGATTCCGAGTTCCGCTGTGATGTGCTGGCTCACTTTTGCGATCTGATCCTGCTTCTCTGCTGCCAGCTTTGGATCGCGATCTTTCCAGGCGAAATAGACCTCATAGCAGGCTTCCGGCGCGCAGGCGC
>Ga0207674_10001292_pt1 | contig 32705 bp, 47 predicted proteins | sample KBSCornC72_FD_184303 | JGI IMG/M metagenome (GOLD analysis project Ga0207674, IMG submission 184303) | Corn rhizosphere microbial communities from Kellogg Biological Station, Michigan, USA - KBS Corn C7-2 (SPAdes) (version 2) | ecosystem: Host-associated > Plants > Roots > Rhizosphere > Soil ...
GGGCACGAGCGCGCCTAGACCACCAGCGACCCGAGCATCGCGACGACCGCGGCCGCCATCACTCCCGTGGCCAGCCATCCAAGGCGGTGCAAGCGCCGCTTGATCACGAACGGACCCATGATGTCCCGGCGTACCGCCATGCGCATCATCAGCGCCATGATCGGCACGGCGATGACACCATTCAGCACCGCCGACCAGATCAGTGCCTTGATCGGGTCGATCGACGTGAAGTCGATGCCCGCTCCAAGAAGCGTCGCGAGGATGATGATGCCGTAGAAGCCCTTGGCTTCCAGCGGCTCGAGGCCGTGGCCGATCGGCCACTTCATCGCTTCGGCCACCGCGTACGCCGCGGATCCCGCCAGCACCGGAATGGCGAGCAGTCCGGTGCCGATGATGCCCGCCGCGAACAGCGTGAACGCGAGATCGCCCGCGATCGGCCGCAGGGCGAGTGCTGCCTGCGCGGAAGTCTGGATGTCGGTGACGCCCGCGTCGTGCAGCGTGACGGCGGTCGTCAGCATGATCGCGAATGCAATCGCGTTCGACAAGATCATGCCGAACCACGTGTCGATCCTGATTCGCGCAAGATGGGCGCGCCCACCCTTCGCCGACCTCCGCAGCGGCTTGGCGCCGTGCGTCGCGCGCTGGTTCTCGACTTCCTGCGACGCCTGCCAGAAGAAGAGATACGGGCTGATCGTCGTGCCGAGCACGCCTACCAGCAGCATCAGGTATTCGCGCGTGAGCTCGAGCGGCGGGATCAGCGTCGCCGCGATCAGCTTCGCCCACGGAATGTCGACGTAGATCAGCACGCCGACGTACGCGAACAGCGACAGCGTCAGCCATTTGAGGATCGGCGCCAGGTAGCGGTACGGGATGAAGACCTGCATCAGCACCGCGAGCACGCCGAAGAACAGCGCGTGCCCGTGCTGCGGCCCGTTGACCATGACGAGCTGCAGCGCCTCGCCCATCGCGCCGAGGTCGGCGGCGATGTTGATCGTGTTCGCGATCAGCAGCAGCGAGACGATGAACCACAACACCGAGCGCGAGTAATGATCGCGAATGTTGCGCGCGATCCCGTGGCCGGTGACGACGCCGATGCGCGCGCTGACGATCTGGATGCCGACCATCAGCGGCGTCGTGAGGAAGACGCTCCACAGCATGCCGAGGCCGAACTGCGCCCCGGCCTGCGAGTAGGTCGCGATGCCGCTGGGATCGTCGTCGGCCGCGCCCGTGATGAGGCCCGGACCGAGCCGATCGAGGAATTTTTGGACGCGCTTGATCATGGGAAGCGCCGCGCGATCGGCTGCCGCTCGCGGGCGCCGGAGTATAGCAGCGGCATGCACGCCGTGTAGGCTCGCCATGCCGCCGTTTGGCGGCATCGCAGATGCGCGCCGGACGCCGGATCGTACGTTTCAGGGAGCGACTACTTCGCGGACGGCTGGCAGCGTGCGTGTTGGGGCGAGAACGACGCACGGCTGCGCGCCATCAAGGCCCGTTACGACCCGCACCGGCTCTTCGTGGTGCGCCGCGGCGTGGGCGGCGAGGGCTGAAGCCACAACGGCTTCACACGGCGCGCGTAGGCTCAGTACGCGAGCTTCGCCTGCCGCTCGATCGCGCAGTCGACGACGGTGAGCGCCGTCATGTTGACGATGCGGCGCACGGTCGCCGACGGCGTGAGGATGTTCACGGGCTTCGCGACGCCGAGCAGGATCGGTCCGAGCGTGACACCCGAGCCCGAGGCGACCTTCAGCAGGTTGAACGAGATGTTCGCGGCATCGAGCGTCGGCATGATCAGCAGGTTCGCATCGCCGGTCAGCCGGGAATTGGGAAACGCGGTGTTGCGCACCGATTCGGACAGCGCGGCGTCGCCGTGCATCTCGCCCTCGATCTCGAGATCGGGTGCACGCTCGCGAATGATGGCGAGCGCTTCGCGCATCTTGCGCGCCGACGGATAGTTGCTGGTGCCGAACGACGAATGCGACAGCAACGCGGCCTTCGGCGTGATGCCGAAGCGGCGTATCTCCTCGGCGCACAGGATCGCGATCTCGCCGACCTGCTCGGGCGTGGGGTCCGGGTTGACATAGGTATCGGCGATGAACACGGTGCGGTTGGGCAGCACCACCGCGTTCATCGCCGCGTACGCGCACGCACCCGGGCGCCGGCCGATCACCTGATCCACGTAATGCAGGTGCAGCGCATGCGTGCCGAACGTGCCGCAGATCATGCCGTCGGCGTCGCCGCGATGGATCATCATCGCGCCGATCAGCGTGAGGCGGCGGCGCATCTCGATCTGCGCATAGGTCTGCGACACGCCCTTGCGCTGCGTCAGCTCGTAATAGTTCATCCAGTAATCGCGGTAGCGATCGTCGTACTCGGGATTGATCACCTCGAAATCGACGACGGGCTTGAGCCGCAGGCCGAAGCGCTCGATGCGCCGCTCGAGCACCGCCGGTCGGCCGACGAGGATCGGCTTCGCGAGCCCTTCGTCGACGACCACCTGCACGGCGCGCAGCACGCGCTCGTCCTCGCCCTCGGCGTACACGATGCGCTTCGGCGCCTGCTTCGCCGCGGAGAAGATCGGCTTCATCAGCAGGCCCGAGTGATAGACGAAGCTCGTGAGCCGCACGCGATAGGCGTCGAAATCGTCGATGGGTCGTGTTGCGACGCCGGAATCCATGGCCGCCTTCGCGACGGCGGGCGCGATCATCACGATGAGCCGCGGATCGAACGGTCGCGGGATCAGGTACTCGGGGCCGAAGCGCAGGTTCTCGTGCATGTTGTACGCGGTGGCGACGATGTCCGACTGCTCGATCGTCGCGAGGTCGGCGAGCGCGCGCACGCAGGCGAGCTTCATCGCCTCGTTGATGCACGTCGCGCCGACGTCGAGGGCACCACGAAAGATGAACGGAAAGCAGAGGACGTTGTTCACCTGGTTCGGGAAGTCGGAGCGGCCGGTGGCGATGATCGCGTCGGGCCGCGCGGCCTTGGCCACGTCGGGCATGATCTCCGGCTCGGGATTGGCGAGTGCGAGGATCAGCGGCTTCGGTGCCATCGTCGCCAGCCACTCGGGCTTCAGCACGCGCCCGGCGGAAAGCCCGAGGAAGACGTCGGCGCCGGGAAGGATCTCGCGCAACGTGCGCGCCGTCGTCGGCTGCGCGTAGCGCGCCTTGTTGTCGTCCATCTCCTCGGTACGTCCTTCGTAGACGACGCCCTTGATGTCGGCCACGAAGATGTTGTCGCGCCGCACGCCGAGCGTCACGAGCAGGTCGAGGCAGGCCAGCGCCGCGGCGCCGGCGCCCGAACAGACGAGCTTCACGTCCTCGAATTTCTTGTCGACGACGCGCAATCCGTTCAGCACGGCCGCGCCAACGATGATGGCCGTTCCGTGCTGGTCGTCGTGGAACACCGGAATCTTCATCCGCTCGCGGCATTTGCGCTCGATGTAGAAACACTCGGGCGCCTTGATGTCCTCGAGATTGACGCCGCCGAACGTCGGCTCGAGCGCGCAGATCATGTCGACGAGCTTGTCGGGGTCGCGCTCGGCGAGCTCGATGTCGAAGCAGTCGAGACCGGCAAACTTCTTGAACAGCACCGCCTTGCCTTCCATGACGGGCTTGCCGGCAAGCGGGCCGATGTTGCCGAGGCCGAGCACGGCGGTGCCGTTGGTGACGACGCCGACCAGATTGCCGCGCGCCGTAAGGCTGAACGCCTCGTGCGGATCGCGCACGATCTCGTCGCATGCTGCCGCGACGCCGGGCGTGTAGGCGAGTGCCAGATCGCGCTGGTTGGTGAGCTGCTTCGTCGGCAGCAGCGAGATCTTTCCCGGCGGCCAGCGCCGGTGATAGGCAAGCGAATCGTCCCGAATGTTCTTGTCCTGATCCGACATGGTTGCGTTCCGCCGAGGGTCGCGAAGAAGGGGTCGCGTCTGATCGCAACGCGGGGCAGTCATCATACCGCTGGCCGCCTGATGCACAGGCGTTGCGCTCCGGCCGCGTATCCATGCATCGCTATAATGCGCGGGCCCGGCCAACCCGGTTGCCCTCGCCCGCCGGCCGCATCCTCGATCGGCCTCGCACGCGCCACCTTTTATGCCACCGGCTCCCCTCTTCTGGCTCGTTGCGCTGCTGCTCGCCGCGGGCACGGTGGCAGCACTCGTGTGGCCGCTGCTGCGCACGCGTCCGAACGCGTCGGTCGTCGACGAAGGCGCTGCGACCGACGTGTATCGCGACCAGAAGCGCCAGCTCGACGACGAGCTCGCGGCAGGCGCGATCACGCGCGCCGAGCGCGACGCGCAACTCGACGAAATCGCGGCCCGGCTCGGTGCCGAGCTTGCGGCGCCGCTGCGCGCTGCGGCGAATGCATCTTCGCGCACGTCGTACGTCGCGGCGCTGATCCTGGTCGCCGCGATTCCCGCCATCGCGCTCGTGCTGTACGCGACCTTCGGCAGCCCCGGCGCACTGACCAGCGCAACCGAGGCGAGTGTGCGACCGGCAATGACGCAGGAGCAGGTCGTCGCGATGGTCGACAAGCTCGCGGCGCGCATGAAGGAACACCCCGAGGACCCGACCGGATGGCGGCTTCTTGCGCGTGCGTATGCGGCACTGGGCCGCTTTCCGGAGGCCATCTCGGCATTCAAGGAAGCGGCCGAACGGGGCCCGCCCGATGCAACGCTGTTCGCCGATTGGGCCGACGCGCTGGCCATGCACAACCAGTCGCTGCAGGGCGAGCCGTCGCAGCTCGTCGCGCGAGCACTCGCGATCGATCCGCGCCAACCGAAGGCGCTATCGCTGGCCGCAACGGCGGCGCTCGAGCGCAAGGATTACGGCGTCGCCATCGACGAGTGGCGCAAGCTGAAGGCGCAATTCGCGCCGGGCAGCGAGGAGGCGAAGGAGATCGATTCGATGATCGCGGCAGCGAGTGCCGCGCGACAAGGGGGCGCGATGTCGCCTGGCCCGAAGAGTGGGAGCAACGCCGCACCCGCTGTTGCGGCCGGCGCGGCAAACCCTGCGAACAGCGCGGAGACGGCGATTGCCGGCCGCGTTTCGCTCGATCCGAAGTTGCGCGATCGCGTCGCTGCGAACGATGCGCTGTTCATCTTTGCGCGTGCAGCCAACGGCCCGCGGATGCCGCTCGCCGTGCTGCGCACCACCGCCGGCGAGCTGCCGCGCAACTTCACGCTCGATGACTCGATGGCCATGGCGCCGGCGGCGCGCCTGTCGGGGGCAAGCGAGGTCGTCGTCGAGGCGCGCATCTCGAAGACAGGGAGCGCCACGCCCTCGCCGGGCGACCTGCAGGGCGACAGCGGCGTCGTGAAGCCGGGTGCGCACGACGTGTCGATCGTGATCGACCAGATCGTGCGCTGAAGCGCATTCGATGGCTGCGCAAAACGCAATCGACGCACGCCGGCTGGCGGCACAGCGCGGCCATGCGCGGCTTTTCGATGGCATCGACTTTTCGCTGCCGGCGGGCGAAGCCCTCGTCGTCAGCGGACCCAACGGCAGTGGCAAGACGACACTTTTGCGCATCGTCGCCGGACTCACCGCACCGGCCGATGGGGAGCTTCGCTGGCGCGACGAGCCGATGCGGCCGTTCGACACGCGGCTTCGCGACGCTGTCGCATTCAACGGTCATATGGCGGCCTTGAAGGACGAGCTGACGGCCGAGGAAAATCTCGACGCGTGGATCGCACTCGATGGACCGCGCGCGTCGCGCGAATCGCTCGCCGCGGCGCTGGATGCCGTCGCATTGCGTACTCAACGGCGCCTGCCGGTGCGTGTGCTGTCGCAAGGGCAGCGGCGTCGCGTCGGCCTCGCGCGTCTTGCGCTCGTGCGGCGTCCGCTGTGGATCCTCGACGAGCCGTTGACCGCGCTCGATGCCGATGGAGCGAACATGCTCGGCGCGCTGCTCGACGGGCATCTTGCGCAGGGTGGCTTGTGCGTCGCCGCGTCGCATCAAGCGCTGCCGATCGCGCCGCAGCGCGTGCGCCGTCTCGAGCTCGGTGCGCCCGCATGAGCGCGCGGGTGAGCGCGCCACGCCGTCCCAAGTGCCAAGCGCGGAGAGTCCAATGACCGCCGGCAAGCCGTCGCCGCTCGCCGGAACGCTGGCTGTGCAACCCGCGGCTGCCGAAGCCGTCGCTGATACGCACGCGTCGGTGCTGGCCGCGATCGGCTGGGCGGTCGCGCGCGACTTTCGCGTCGCGCTGCGGTCCAAGGGGGAACTGGGCGTCCAGCTGCTGTTCTACGTCATCGTCGTCTCGCTCTTTCCGTTGGCCACGTCACCGTCGCGTGAAACGCTCGCCACACTCGGGCCGGGTGTGCTGTGGACGAGCGCGCTGCTCGCCTCGCTGCTGTCGCTGCCGCGGCTGTTCGCGTCCGACTACCACGATGGCACGCTCGAGCAGATCGCGCTGTCGTCGCGGCCGCTTGCCGCACTGGTGTCCGGTAAAATGGCCGCACATTGGCTTACCAGCGGCTTGCCGGTGGCACTGATGGCACCGCTGCTCGGTGCGCAATACGCGCTCGAGGGGCCGGTGCTCGCCACGCTCGCCGTGTCGCTGCTGCTCGGCACGCCGATCCTGTCGCTGCTCGGCGCCGTCGGCGCGGCGCTGACGCTCGGCGCGCGCGGCGGCGGCACGCTGCTCGCGCTGCTCGTGCTGCCGCTGTATGCGCCGGTGCTGATCTTCGGCGCCGGGGCGGTGGATGCGGTGCGCGCCGGCGTTTCGGCGGCGCCGCACCTGTCGTTGCTGGGCGCGGGCTTGCTCGTCGCGCTCGTCGGCGTGCCGTTCGCGGTGGCGGCGGCCGTGCGTATTGCACTCGATTGAGCTCACGGATTCAATGCTGATCAACTGGTTTCGCTTCGCATCGCCGATTTCGTTCTACCCGATCGCGGGAAGCTGGTCGTATGCGTTCGGTGCGCTCGCGGCGCTGTTCGCGGGTGCCGGGCTCGTCATCGCGCTGTGGATCGCGCCTACCGATGCAACGCAGGGCGACGCCTACCGCATCATCTTCATTCACGTTCCCACGGCGTGGATGGCGATGTTCATCTATCTCGTCATGGCGGGCTGGAGCGCGCTGGCGCTCGGGTTCAACACGCGGCTGTCGGCGATGATGGCGCAGGCGCTGGCCCCCACCGGCGCGCTGATGGCCGCGCTGGCGCTGTGGACCGGCGCCTTCTGGGGCCGCCCGACCTGGGGCACGTACTGGGCGTGGGACGCACGCATGACGTCGACGCTGATCCTGCTTTTCCTCTACCTCGGCGTCATCGCGCTTCGCGCAGCACTCGAGGATCCGCGCCGCGCCGATCGCGCCTGCGCCGTGCTTGCGCTCGTCGGTGCCGTGAACGTGCCGATCATCTATTTCTCGGTGCAGTGGTGGAACACGCTGCACCAGGGCTCATCGATCAGCCTTACTGCGGCGCCGAAGATGGCGATGACGATGCTCGCCGGCATTCTCGTGATGACCGCGGCGGCATGGTCGTACACGATCGCCGTCGTGCTCGCGCGCGTGCAGGCGATCATCGTCGAGCGCGAGCGTGGCGCGGGATGGCTCGAGTCGCTGATCCAGTTTCCCGCCGGAGGCAGCGCGTGATCGCCGATTTCTTCGCGATGGGGGGCTATGCGTGGTACGTCTGGATGGCGTACGGCGTCGCCGCGCTCGCCATTGCCCTCGAGATCGCCGCCGTGCGTGTACGGCGCAAGCGCGCATTCGACGAGCTGCGGATGTCGGTCGATGCGCCGCCGGCGGCTGCAGCGATGACGCGCAAAGGCACCGCGCGATGAAGCCGCGCCATCGGCGCTTCGCATGGATCGGCGCCGGACTCGTGGCGCTCGGCGTTGCCGTCGCGCTGGTGCTGAACGCGTTCCAGTCGAACCTCGTGTTCTTCTTCACGCCGTCGCAGGTGGTGGCCAAGGAAGCGCCGCAATCGCGCCCGTTCCGCATCGGCGGACTGGTCGAGCAAGGCAGCCTCACGCGCGATCCGAACTCGCTGACCGTGCACTTCCGCGTCACCGATACCGCGCAGACGATTCCGGTGACTTATACGGGCCTGCTGCCCGATCTGTTCAAGGAAGGCAAGGGCGTCGTGGCGCAAGGGACGCTCGGCAGCGATGGCGCGTTCCACGCCACCGAGGTGCTCGCGAAGCACGACGAGAACTACATGCCGCCGGCGGCGAAGGATGCGATCGACCAGGCGCACAGGAAAAAGGCGATGACGATGTCGAGCATGAGCGAGCGCCAACCGTGATCCCCGAGATCGGCCACTTCGCACTGATCCTCGCACTGCTCGTCGCGATCGTGCAGGGCGTCATGCCGATGCTCGGTGCCGCGCGTCGCGACGCCACGCTGATGAGCGTCGCCGTTCCCGCCGCACGCGTGCAGTTCGCGCTGGTGGCACTCGCGTTCGGCTGTCTCGCCTATGCATTCGTGACGAGCGACTTCTCGGTGGCTAACGTCGCCGAGCATTCGAATTCGCACCTGCCGGCGCACTATCGCTTCGCCGCGTCGTGGGGCTCGCACGAGGGCTCGCTGCTGCTCTGGTCGCTGATGCTCGCCGGCTGGGGCTGCGCGGTCACGTTCTTCTCGCGCCATCTGCCGCAGACGCTGCGCGCACGCGTCCTCGCGGTGATGGGACTTGTCGCTGTAGGCTTCCTGCTGTTCCTGCTCGCAACGTCGAATCCGTTCGCGCGCCTGTCTCCGGTTCCTGCCGAAGGCAGCGACCTCAATCCGCTGCTGCAGGATCCCGGCATGGTGGTGCACCCGCCGATGCTGTACATGGGCTACGTCGGCTTTTCCGTCGCATTCGCGTTCGCGATCGCCGCGCTGATCGGCGGCCGCCTCGACGCGGCATGGGCGCGCTGGTCGCGGCCCTGGACCACGGTCGCATGGGCGTTCCTGACGATCGGCATCATGATGGGCAGCGTGTGGGCGTATTACGAGCTCGGCTGGGGCGGCTGGTGGTTCTGGGATCCGGTCGAGAACGCGTCGTTCATGCCGTGGCTCGTCGGCACCGCGCTGATCCACTCGCTGGCCGTGACAGAAAAGCGCGGCGCGTTCCGCAGCTGGACGGTGCTGCTCGCGATCGTCGCGTTCTCGCTGTCGCTCGTCGGCACGTTCCTCGTGCGCTCAGGCGTGCTGACCTCGGTGCATGCGTTCGCCACCGATCCGGCGCGTGGCGTGTTCATCCTCGCGTTCCTCGCCATCGTCATCGGCGGCTCGCTCGCGCTGTATGCGGTGCGCGCAGGCGCCGTCGGCGCAGGCGGCGGATTCGCGATGGTGTCGCGCGAGGCGATGCTGCTCGGCAACAACATCCTGCTGATCGTCGCGATGGCGAGCGTGCTGCTCGGCACGCTCTATCCGCTGATGATCGACGCGCTGCACCTCGGGAAGATCTCGGTCGGCCCGCCCTACTTCAACGCGGTGTTCTATCCGTTGATGGCGCCGCTCGTGTTCCTGCTCGGCGTGGGACCGATGGCCGCATGGCGGCAGGCGCGGGTGCCCGATCTGTGGACGAAGCTGCAATGGGCGCTGTACGTAGCACTCGCCACGGCCGCGCTCGCGCCATTCGCGATGGGGCAGTGGAAGCCGCTTGTCGCGCTCGGACTGCTGATGGCGGCATGGATCGCCGCGGCCACCGTGACCGCGTTCGTGCAGCGGCTGCGCAGTGCGCCGCAGCGCGGCCTCGCCGACAAGCTCCGCGCGAACACGTCGGCCTGGTACGGCATGCTGCTCGCGCACCTCGGCGTTGCCGTGTTCATCACCGGCGTCACGCTCGTCAAGGGCTACGAGGTCGAGCGCGACGTGCGTCTCGACGTCGGCCAGAGCGTCGAGGTCGCGGGCGACACCTACACGTTTCGCGGCGTCGCGCCGCGCGCGGGACCCAATTACGACGCCACCGTCGCCACCGTCGAAGTGACGCGTGACGGAAGGAACATTGCGACGCTCACGCCGCAGAAGCGCGCGTACCGCGCGTCGGGTCAGGTGATGACCGAGGCGTCGATCCAGTCGGGCATCGGCGGCGACCGCTACGTGTCGCTCGGCGAGCCGGTCACCGAGGAGGGCGCGTCGGGTGCGTGGGGCGTGCGCATCTACGTGAAGCCGTTCGTCGACTGGATCTGGGGCGGCTGCCTGCTGATGGCGCTCGGCGGGTTCCTCGCGGTCGCCGACCGCCGCTACCGACTTGCGGTACGCCAGCGGTTCGGCGCCGCGATCGCCGCCGTTTCGCACGCGTGACATGACATGAGATCCGCAGGGTCGCCCGAAGGATCGAATTCCGCCCCCGCGGGGGGCAGCGCAGCGCGTCAGCCCGACGGGCCGCCCCGAGGGCGAACACCGGAGTGCGAAGCACGAAGGTCGTCCAGCAGGCCGCACGCGTGGGGGGGTCCTATCCGAACGTTGCGCTGGTCGCTGCCGCTCGCGGTGTTCCTGGTGCTGCTCGCGTTCCTGTTCGTCGGTCTCTTCCGCGATCCGCGCGAAGTGCCGTCGCCGCTGGTCGACAAGCCGGCACCGGCGTTCTCGCTCGCCAAGCTGCATCGGCCCGGCGAGCGGCTCAGCAATGCCGACATGCGCGGGCAGGTATGGCTGCTGAACGTGTGGGCATCGTGGTGCGTGTCGTGCCGCGTCGAGCATCCGCTGCTCGTGGCGCTCGCCAAGGCCGACGTGGTCCCGGTGATCGGCCTCGCATACAAGGACAAGCCGGAGGACGGCCTCGCCTGGCTCGCGTCGAATGGCGACCCGTACCGGATGTCGATCGTCGACCGCGACGGAAGGGTCGGCATCGACTTCGGCGTCTACGGCGTGCCGGAGACGTTCGTCATCGACAAGGCGGGCATCATTCGCTACAAGCAGATCGGCCCGCTCACCGCCGACGCGCTCGACAAGACGATCCTGCCGCTGGTGCGCGAGCTGCAACGATCGTGACGCGCCTGCTGCTCGTCGTGGCGTGGCTTGCCGCCGCGCCGGCGCTCGCCGACGATGCGCTCGATGCACGGCTGAAGTCGCTCGAGACCCAGCTGCGCTGCCTCGTGTGCCAGAACGAGACGCTCGCCGAAAGTGCCGCGCCGCTCGCCGAGGACCTGCGCAAGGAAGTGCGCGAGCTCGCGGTCGCGGGGAAGAGCGACGACGACATTCGCGCCTACCTCGTCGCCCGCTACGGTGATTTCGTGCTCTACAAGCCGCCGATGAAGCCGGTGACCTGGCTGCTGTGGTTCGGCCCGTTCCTGCTGCTGTCCGGCGGGCTCGTCACGTGGCTTTTCGTGCTGCGCCGGCGCGCACGCATGCAGATCGTGGACGACGACGAGGCGAACGCCGCTGCCCGTGCCGAAGCGAGCGTCCAGGTGGCGCGCGCACGTGAGCTGCTCGAGGATTGAGGCTCCGCTGCGCGCGAACCTTTGTTGTGCACGCGGTTCCCAATGGCTTGGCATCGCGTCGCGTCGGCCGCACAATGTGTCGTGCCGCTCGCATCATCGCTGCGGCTGACACGGCACTCACCGACCTCGCTTCACGCAACATGCGCATGACTCCCATTGCAAATGACCCCGTACCCGCGCGCGCTCCGAAGACCAGCGTATGGAACTGGCTCGGACGCCGCAAATCGGTCCCCCTGCAGGCACCGGTGTCGCGCTTTGCGGTTGCGCGCGTGCGGCGCATTTTCGGCGAATGCGCCAGCGCGATCGGCGGCGAAGCGTCCGCTCGCTCGCGCGTCGCGACGCTCGCCACGATCTTTCGCGGGCTCGACGACGAGGGCAAGCGCACCTTTCTCGCGCTGCTGGCAACCTACGTCAACGGCGACGAGAAGTCCGCGGCGCCGCTCGTGCAGGAATACATGCGCAGCGACGGCGTTTCGCATCAGCTCGCCGCGCTGCGGCTGCGCGAAGCGCTGGCGGGCACCTCGCTTCGCATCCTGCGTCAATTCAACCTGCTCGAGGACGGCGTCAAGTTCCTCGTCGATCTGCGTGCCGATGCGATCCGGCTGAAGCCGGGCAGCCCCGAGCTGCAGGTCATCGACGAAGAGCTGCTGTCGCTGTTTCGCGACTGGTTCGCGCTCGGCAATCTCGAGCTGCGGCGCATCTCGTGGAACTCGCCCGCGGCGCTGCTCGAGCGGCTGATGGCGTACGAGGCGGTGCACGAGATCCGCTCGTGGGCCGATCTTCGGCACCGGCTCGAATCCGACCGCCGCTGCTACGCATTCTTCCACCCGCGCATGCCCGACGAGCCGCTCGTCTTCGTCGAGATCGCGCTGACCGATCGCGTCGCGTCGAGCGTCGAGCCGCTGCTCGACGAATCGATGCCCGTCACCGATCCACGCGCCGCCGACGCGGCCGTCTTCTACTCCATTTCGAGCACGCAGCCCGGGCTTCGCGGTGTGTCGTTCGGCGGCTTCCTGATCAAGCGCGTCGTCGAGAACCTGCTGGCCGAGTATCCGCAGCTCACGAAGTTCGCGACGCTGTCGCCGGTACCCGGCTTTCGGCGCTGGCTCGACGAGCGTCTCCAATCGGGTGCGCCGGCGCTGTTCACCGAGCGCAACCGCGGCGCGTTCGCCAAGCTCGCGCGCGGCCACGACGCCGCGGGTGAGCTGCAGCGCGCCCTGGCCGGCGACATCGCCGCCGATCATGCAACGAGCGCGGCCCTCGAGGCGCTGCTCGTGCCGCTTTGCGCGCGTTATCTCGTCAGCGAGAAGCGCAACGGCATGCCGGTCGATCCGGTTGCGCGCTTCCACTTCGGCAATGGCGCGCGGCTCGACCGCATCAACTGGCGCGCGAACACCTCGGCGCGGGGTCAGCAGGAATCGCTCGGCATCATGGTCAATTACGTCTACGAACCGGCCGAGATCGAGGAAAACCACGAGGCGTACTATCGCGACGGCAAGGTCGCCGTGTCGCCCGGTGTGCGCAAGCTGCTGCGCCGCGGCGGCGACGGCGCGGCCGTCGAGGGGCTCGCCGCGCCGGCGCCATAGCGCGTTCGGCGACCTGCTACTGCACCTGCGGAACGCCGGCGTCGTCGACGACGATCGTGCGTCCGGGCGGCGTGCGGAACTGCGCACGATGCAAACGGCCGTGAAAGCGGTAGGTGACGTCCCAGTAATCAGGGTGCGGATTGGACTGGACCGTGCGGCAGCGCTGCACGTCGCGCGTCACCACCTGCCCGCCGTCGCGACCGACATTCGCGCCGATCGCGGCGCCTGCCACCGCGCCGCCCGCCGTGGCGACATCGCGACCACGCCCGCCGCCCACCTGATGGCCGAGCAAGCCGCCGATCACGGCGCCGGCGATGGCGCCGGGAACATTCACATCGCCGCGCTCGGTCACTTGCTGGCGCTCCACCCAGCAGCGCTGCTCGGGCGGTCCGACGACGGCGTGCACCGACTCGACCGGAATCGTGTAAAGCCGCGGCCGGGCAGGCTCGACATAGACCGGCTGCGCGACGGGATGGCCGCGCCGGTAGTACGGCACGTAGACATCGTTGTACCAGCTGTCCTGAACGAAGTAGACCGGCTGGCCGCAGGCGTTGTAGCGCGCGCAGTACTTGCGCCAGTTCTTCGCGTGGCCCGGTGGCACGCGAAGGTAGATCGGCGCGCGCACGGCGCGCCCGGGTGCGGGCGCGATCACGACCGGGTCACGGTACAGCACGCGCGGCGGCGCGAGGCCACCGACGTCGACGCGCCCGTAGAAGCCGGGTTGACCCACGCTCACCGACACGCCGACATCGGCCGCAACGGCCGGAGCGGCAAGCACGCAGGCGGCCCACACGCACAGCAAACGGTTCATCACGAGCTTCCTCCTCGGTTGTCGAATTTTTGCGCTCGCATGTTACGCGATGGCGGTGCCGCAGTTCCAGCAGAGCTCGAAGCTTCCCGGCGATTGCTCGCCGCAGTTGCGGCAGAAAAGCGGCATGCGCGCGGCGTCGCGCTCCATCGTGCGCAGCAGCGCCTGCGCGCGCGGTGCGTCGGCGTCGTCGGCGAGCCACACCTGCGGCTGCGCAACGTCGGGCGGCACGTCGCCGACGATGCTCGACGCATGCTCGTTGAAGACGTGCGCGCGGATTCCCGCCTGGTTCAGCCGATCGGCGACGAGATAAGCGTCGTAGCGCTGGCGTGCCACGTAGATGCGAATCATGGGCGCCACTCCGACAGCGCGATCACGAGCCGCTCGAGCACCGTAGCGACAGGGGCCGCGCGGGCCGCATCGAGCGCGGCGGGTTGCGATTCGTCCATGTAGCAGGCTTGCGCCATTTCGAGCTGCAGCGCGTGCACGCCGCGATCGGGCGCGCCGAAGTGGCGCGTGATGTATCCGCCCTTGAAGCGGCCGTTCACGACGTGCGTGAAGCCTTTTGCCTGGGCGATCACCGCCGTTGCAAGCGCCTCGACCGATGCGCCGCAGCTTCGTCCATCGGCGGTTCCGAGATTGAGATCCGGCAGGCGTCCGGCGAAGAAGCGCGGCACTTCGGCCGCGATCGAATGACCATCGAGCAGCATCGCGTAACCGTGGCGGCCGCGCACACGCTCGATCTGCCGCGCGAGCAGCGCATGGTACGGCGCGAAGTACGTCGCCCGTCGCGCGTCGATCTCCGATTGCGCCGGCGCCTCGCCCGCGCGATACACCGGCGCGTTGGCGAACGTACGCGTGGGACAGAGCTCGGTGTTGTCAGCGCCGGCGTACAGCGGCGCACCGGACGGATCGCGATTGAGATCGACGACGTAGCGTGAATGTGTGGCGACGACGAAGGTGGCGCCGGTGGCCGGCACGAACCGGTACAGCGCGTCGACATGCCAGTCGGTGTCGGGAAGCGTGAGCGCGCACGCATCCATGCGCAATGCCAGAGCGTCGGGGACGTGCCGGCCGGCGTGCGGCACGCTCACGATCAGCGGCGAATTTCCCTCGGTAAGTTGCCACAGCAGCATGCGTGGATCCGTGCGCGAAAAGGCGTCGCGCGTCAGGCCGCGCCCGGCCGGATGCGTGCGAGCGCCGCACGGAAGCGCCGCATCACGTCCTGCTCGCGTGCGTGGTGACCGTCGCGCACGATCCAGCGCCCGCCGCTCATCACGTCGCGCACCGGGTGGCGGCACGGTCCGAAGATCGCCGCGTCGAGCACGTTGGCCACGGGCTGCTCGACGAGCGCGGGATCGTCGGCGTCGAGCACGATCAGGTCGGCACGCATGCCGGGGGCGAGGCGTCCGGCAGCAAGGCCGAGCGCGTGCGCGCCGCCCTGCGCCGCCGCGCGCCACAACGTTTCGCCGACCGGCACATCCGCAGAGCGGGCCATCACGTTGCGCCGGCGCAGCCGCAACCGCTGCGACCATTCGAGCTGTCGCAGCTCGGCGAACGGATCGATCATCGTATTCGAATCGCTGCCGACGCCGAAGCGCCCGCCGGCGTGCAGGTACGCTTCGCCGGGAAAGATGCCGTCGCCGAGGTCGGCCTCCGTGCTTGGCGACAAGCCCGCGACCGCGCCGCTGGCGGCAAGGCCCGCAATCTCGCGGTCGGTCATGTGCGTCGCATGCACGATGCACCAGCGCGCGTCGACGCTCGCATTCGCGAGCAGCCATTCCACCGGTCGCAGGCCGCTCCACTTGCAGCAATCATCGACTTCGCGCGTCTGCTCGGCGGCGTGGATGTGGATCGGGGCATCGGCTGCTGCACAGCGCACTATCTTCGCGAGCTCCTGCGGCGTCACGGCACGCAGGCTGTGCGGCGCGACGCCGAGCACGTAATGGCGCGCGATGGCGCCGCGCGCGAGCGCCTCGCAAAGCCGCTCGAACGTGTACACGCTGTGCACGAAGCGCCGCTGCGCGGATGTACTCGCCGCGCCGGCGAAGTCGCCGTGCGCGTAGAACACGGGCAGCAGCGTGAGCCCGATCTCCGCCGTCTCGGCCGCACCCACGATGCGCCACGCGAGCTCGGCCGGGTCGGCGTACGGCTTGCCGTGCGGATCGTGGTGCACGTAGTGGAACTCGGCGACCGACGCATAGCCGGCCTTCGCCATCTCGACGTACGCTTGCGCCGCGACCGCCTCGAACGCGTCGGCATCGAGCCGCTCGACCGCCGCGTACATCGCCTGGCGCCAGGTCCAGAACGAATCGTTACGCTCGACGGACGGCACGCCCGTGCGTCCCGCAATCGCGCGCTGGAACGCGTGCGAGTGGACGTTGGCCATGGCGGGGACGACGGGCCCCTTCACGCGCTCGCCGGGCGCGGAACGGGCGTCCGGCTCGATCGTCGCGATGCGCCCGTCGTCGCCGATACCGATCGCGACGTCGCTCTTCCAGCCGTCGTCGAGCAGCGCCGCGGGTGCCACCAGCGTCTTCATGCGAGCCGCGGGGCTCCGGTGATTGAACACGTGCGAAGTCGGGTGCGTGACGGCATGCGCCGATTGTAACCGCGCGAAGCGGCGCCACATGGGAACCGCTCGGCGACGAGCGTGTCGGACACGCGCCTACCCCTTTTTGCCAGAGATGCACCGATGACCCTGTACCGCCTCCGCCGTCCTCTCGCTGCTGCCGCCGCCGCGCTGGCTTTCGCGATCACGCACACCGCCGCGGCGTGGGCCGGCACACCGGCCAGCGACGAGATCGACCACCTGCTGCACTACGTGGCCGCGTCGTCCTGCACGTTCGTGCGCAACGGCACCGAGTATCCCGCGGACAAGGCGAGCGAGCATCTCGCGAGCAAGTACCGTTTCGTCGGCGCCCGCATCGCCAGCGCCGAGGATTTCATCAAGTACCTGGCCACGCAAAGCAGCATGTCGGGCGAGCCCTATCACGTGAAGTGCGGCAAGACCGACGCGCTGTCGGGCGCATGGCTTACCGCCGAGCTCGATCGCTACCGCAAGACGCCGCACCTGCAGCACGTGTCGCGGTAAGCGTCACGTCACGGCGCCGCGCAGGCAACGACGCGAGCGCCGCGAGCGCCCGCTTCATGTCGCGCGATCAGTAGCGGCCGCCGTTCTTCTGCCATCTCCATGCGTCGGCGCAGATCGCGTCGAGATCGCGCGTCGGCCGCCAATCGAGCAGTTCGGCCGCGCGCCCGATGTCGGCGCAGCTCCCGGCAACATCGCCGGTGCGGCGGGGGCCCGTCAGGCGCGCAATCGAGCGGTTGCACGCGCGCTCGAAAGCGGCGAGCACCGCAAGCACCGAATGCGGCTTGCCGCCTCCCAGGTTGACGTTGAGCAACCCGGGTTTCGATGCGACGAAGCGAAGCGCGCGCACGAAGCCGTCGGCCACGTCCTGCACGTGCACGTAATCGCGCACCCCGGTGCCGTCCGCCGTATCCCAGTCGTCGCCATGCACGACGATCTCGCTTGCCTCGCCTGCGGCTACGCGGCATAGCAGCGGAATCAGGTGACTCGAGCCGGCGCGCGGCGCTTCGCCCAGCATCGCCGACGAATGCGCACCGGCGACGTTGAACTTGCGCACGACCGCGATGCGCCAGTTCGCGTTGGCGTGCGACAGGTCGCGCAGGAAATCCTCGACGACGCGCTTGGTGCGCCCGTAAACGCTCGCCGGCTCGCGCGGCGCGTCCTCGGACAGCGAAAGGTCGTCGGCGTCGCCGTACACGCTCGCCGCGGAGCTGAACACGAGCGTGCCGACACCCGCCTCGCCCATCACTTCGACGAGCGAAAGCGTGCCGCCGACGTTGACGTCGTAATACGCAAGCGGGCGGGCCTGCGATTCGGCGACGTTCTTGAGACCTGCGCAATGCACGACCGCGGTGATCGGGTGATCGTGGAAGGCGCTGCGCAGTGCCGCGACATCGCGAATGTCGGCGGTGACGCAGGGCACCGGCCTCCCGGCAAGCGCTTCGAGCCGCGTGCGGATCGCCGGCGTGCTGTTGCTGAAGTTGTCGAGGACAACCGGCGCGTAGCCGTTTCGCGCGAGCTCCACGACGACGTGCGAGCCGACGAAGCCGGCTCCCCCGGTGATCAGGACGCTGTCGGGCATGATCCCGATGCTACACGATCGTAAAACAGCGTCGGCGGCGGCGTTCGCGATGTTGCTCGCGAAGCCGGTACCAGCGTCGTCTCCGACGCTGCTTTCAATGCGAAAAAGCCGGGCGGCGCCCGGCTTTTTCGCTGCAGCGAATCACCCGATCTACGCGGCCTCGGCCTCGCCAGCAGGCGATTCGGGGCGATCGACGAGCTCGATCAGCGCCATCGGCGCCGCGTCACCGGGGCGGAAGCCGAACTTCAGGATGCGCAGGTAACCGCCCGGCCGCGCCTTGAAACGCGGGCCGAGGTCGTTGAAGAGCTTGGTCACCACGTCGCGGTCGCGCAGGCGGTCGAACGCGAGCCTGCGATTGGCAAGCGTCGGCGTTTTCCCGAGCGTGATCAGCGGCTCGGCGACACGGCGCAGCTCCTTCGCCTTCGGCAGCGTCGTGCGGATGGCTTCGTGCGTGAAGAGCGAATTGGTCATGTTGCGCAGCATCGCGAGGCGATGCGCGCTCGTTCGGTTCAACTTCCGCAAGCCATGTCGGTGGCGCATACGTCTTTTCCTTGATTTTTCCGCTGAAAATCGTCGGGCTCTGCCCGCGATTTTCAGGAAGCCCTACCCGTAAAAAGTAGGGGTCCACTTTTTACGGTCTATCCAACCCCGCCGGCGGCCAGTTCTCGAGCCGCATGCCGAGCGACAGGCCGCGCGACGCGAGCACTTCCTTGATCTCGTTCAGCGACTTGCGCCCGAGGTTGGGTGTCTTGAGCAATTCGGTTTCCGAACGCTGGATCAGGTCGCCGATGTAGTAGATGTTCTCGGCCTTGAGGCAGTTGGCCGAGCGCACGGTGAGCTCGAGATCGTCGACAGGACGCAGCAGCACCGGATCGACCTGCGGCGAGGCGCGCTCCGCAGACGGCTGGTCGGTGCCCTTGAGATCGGCGAACACGGAAAGCTGCTCGACGAGAACGCTCGCGGCGTAGCGAACGGCCTGCTCGGGCTCGACGACGCCGTTCGTCTCGATGTCGAGGACGAGCTTGTCGAGGTCGGTACGCTGCTCGACGCGCGCCGATTCGACCGCGTAGCTCACGCGGCGCACCGGCGAGAACGACGCGTCGAGCAGGATGCTGCCGATCGTGCGGCCGCCTTCGGGCTTGGTGCGCGCGGTGGCCGGCTGGTAGCCGCGCCCGCGCTCGACCTTGATCTCCATCTCGATCTTGCCGCCGGCCGTCAGATGCGCGATCAGGTGCTCGGGATTGATGATCTCGACATCGTGGTTCGGCTCGATGTCGGCGGCCGTGACCGGGCCTTCGCCGGTCTTGGCGAGCTTCAGCATCACGCTGTCGCGGTTGTGCAGCTTCAGCACGACACCCTTCAGGTTGAGGAGCACGTCGACGACGTCCTCCTGCACGCCGTCGAGCGCCGAGTACTCGTGCAGCACGCCGGTGATCTTGACTTCGGTGGGCGCGTACCCGGGCATCGACGACAGCAGCACGCGCCGCAGCGCGTTGCCCAGCGTATGCCCGTACCCGCGCTCGAACGGCTCCATCACCACCTTGGCGTGGAACGGCGACATGCTCTGCACGTCGATGATGCGGGGCTTGAGGAGAACATTGCTTTGCATGCGTTGGCCCTTGGCGTAAGCGCCGGTCAGTTATTTCGAATAGAGCTCGACGACGAGGCTTTCATTGATGTCCTGGCCGAATTCCGAGCGGTCGGGCGCACCCTTGAACGTTCCGGTCATCTTCTTCGGGTCGACCTCGACCCACGACGGGAAGCCGACCTTCTCGGCGAGCTGGAGCGCGTCCTGGATGCGCAGCTGCGACTTCGCGCGCTCGGTGGTCGACACGACGTCGCCGCTGCGCAGCAGCGCCGACGGCACGTTGAGGACGCGCCCGTTCACCGTGATCGAGCGATGCGACACGAGCTGGCGCGCTTCCGCGCGCGTCGACCCGAGCCCCATCCGGTAGACGACGTTGTCGAGGCGCGACTCGAGCAGCTGCAGCAGGTTCGTGCCGGTGGAGCTCGTGCCCTTCGCCGCTTCGGCGAAGTAGCGGCGGAACTGGCGCTCCAGCACCCCGTAGATGCGGCGCAGCTTCTGCTTTTCACGCAGCTGGTGGCCGTAATCCGATGTCCGCGCGCCGGAGCGCACGCCGTGCTGGCCGGGCTTCGTGTCGAGCTTGCACTTGGAATCGAGCGAACGCCGCGCGCTCTTCAGGAACAGGTCGGTTCCTTCCCGTCGCGCGAGCTTGCATTTGGGTCCTGTATAACGAGCCACTGTTTTTCCCTCGTCTTTCCTGCTGAGAAACGTCGGGCTATGCCGGCGATTCCCAGGTAATGGAATCGGACAAAAGTAGGGGTTTACTTTTGTCCGAACAATTAAATCCGGCGGCGCTTCGGCGGCCGGCAGCCGTTGTGCGGCACCGGCGTCACGTCGGAGATGCTGCTGATCTTCAAGCCGAGCGCATTGAGCGCGCGCACCGCCGATTCGCGGCCGGGACCCGGCCCCTTGATGCGCACCTCGAGGTTCTTGACGCCGCATTCCTGCGCCGCGCGCCCCGCCGATTCGGCGGCGACCTGCGCCGCGAACGGCGTCGACTTGCGCGAGCCCTTGAAGCCCGCACCGCCCGAGGTCGCCCACGACAGCGCATTGCCCTGCCGGTCGGTGATCGTGATGATCGTGTTGTTGAAGGACGCGTGGATGTGCGCGATGCCTTCGGACACGCTCTTCTTGACCTTCTTGCGCGTCCTTGCGGCGGCGCCCTTTTGCGACGGTTGCTGTGCCATCTTCGTGTGATCCTTGCCTTGTTCGCTTCGTTACTTGGTGACGCCCTTCGACAGCGCCACGGTGCGGCCCTTCTTCGGTCCCTTGCGCGTGCGCGCGTTGGTGCGCGTGCGCTGGCCGCGAACGGGCAGGCCCTTGCGGTGCCGCACGCCGCGATAGCAGCCGAGATCCATCAGCCGCTTGATGCTCATCGTCACCTCGCGGCGAAGATCGCCCTCGACGGTGAACTTGCCGATGTTGTCGCGCAGCTTGTCCATCTGCGCGTCGGTGAGATCCTTGATCTTCGCGCCCGGCGGCACGCCCGCCGCGACGCAGATCGCCTTGGCGCGCGGGCGGCCGATGCCGTAGATCGCGGTGAGCGCGATCTCGGCGTGCTGATGATTCGGAATGTTTACGCCTGCAATACGGGCCATGGTTTACCTGTGTCTGTCGTTTCGTTCGCGCCGTGCGTCAATGGCGAAGGGCCGCTAGCCCTGCCGCTGCTTGTGCCGCGCGTCGGCCGTGCAGATGACGCGCACGACGCCGTGCCGCCGCACGATCTTGCAGTTGCGGCAGATTTTCTTCACCGATGCCAATACCTTCATCTCGACCTCGCGGAAAACATTGATCGCGGCTCGCGCCGCGCCACCGGTGACACCGGCGCATCCGATACCTGTTACCTGTGCCCTGATACCTGAATCATTTCGCCCTGAACGTTATCCTCGCCCGCGACAGATCGTACGGCGTCAATTCCACCGTCACCTTGTCGCCCGGCAGGATCTTGATGTAGTGCATGCGCATCTTTCCGGAGATGTGCGCCAGCACGACATGGCCGTTCTCCAGCTTCACGCGAAACGTGGCGTTCGGCAGCATCTCGGCCACCTCGCCCTGCATCGCGATCGTTTCTTCCTTCGCCATCAGCGCGTCGGCACACCGCCCTTGAAATTCGCCTTGCGCAGCAGGCTTTCGTACTGCTGCGACATCAGGTACGCCTGCACCTGTGTCATGAAGTCCATCGTCACCACCACGATGATCAGGAGCGAGGTGCCGCCGAAGTAGAACGGCACGTTCTTCCACGCGATCAGGAAATTCGGCACGAAGCACACGACGACGAGGTACAGCGAGCCGACCAGCGTCAGGCGCAGCGTGATCTTCTCCAGGTACTTCGCCGTCTGCTCGCCCGGACGGTACCCCGGGATGAACGCGCCGCTCTTCTTCAGGTTGTCGGCCGTCTCCTTCGGGTTGTACTGCAGCGCCGTATAGAAGAAGCAGAAGAAGATGATTGCCGCCGCATACAGGATTTCATGCACGGGCTGGCCCGGCGACAGCGTTGCGGCGAGGTCGCGGATCCAGATCGTGCTTTCGCCGGTGCCCGCCCATTGCGTCAGCGTGGCCGGGAACAGGATGATCGACGAGGCGAAGATCGGCGGAATGACGCCCGCCATGTTGATCTTCAGCGGCAGGTGCGAGCTCTGTCCCTGGTACACCTTGTTGCCCACCTGGCGCTTCGCGTAATTCACGAGGATCTTGCGCAGCGCGCGCTCCATGAACACGACGAATGCGGTGACGAGCACCACCAGCGCCGCGATGCCGATGATCAATATCCACGAGTAGGCGCCGGTGCGGCCCTGCTCGAGCGTCTGTCCGATGGCCCGTGGCAGCCCGGCCGCGATGCCCGCGAAGATGATCAGCGAAATGCCGTTGCCGAGCCCGCGCTCGGTGATCTGCTCGCCGAGCCACATCAGGAACATCGTGCCGGTGACGAGCGTGACCGCCGACACCATCCGGAACGCGAGCCCCGGATCGACGACGAGCCCCGGCTGCGCCTCGAGCGCGGCGGAGATCGCGAAGGCCTGGAAGAACGACAGCCCGAGCGTCGCGTAACGCGTGTACTGCGTGATCTTGCGCTGGCCCGACTGGCCTTCCTTCTTCAGTGCCTCGAGCGACGGGACGATCGTCGTGCAAAGCTGCATGATGATCGATGCCGAGATGTACGGCATGATCCCGAGCGCGAAGATCGAGAAGCGCGACAGCGCACCGCCCGAAAAAACGTTGAGCAGGCCGAGGATGCCGCCCTGCTGGCCACGGAAGAGCTCGTCGAGGACCGACGCGTTGATGCCCGGCACCGGGATATGGGTGCCGACCCGATACACGACCATGGCGCCCAGCAGGAACCAGAGGCGCTTCTTCAGGTCGCCGTACTTCGTGCCGCTTTTCCGGGCCGGATTTGCGAGTGCCAATTGACTGTCCTAGTTTGCGTCGACCGTACGCCGATTCAAGCGACGCTGCCGCCGGCCGCTTCGATCGCGGACTTCGCACCTTGCGTCGCCGCGACGCCGGTGAGCTTCACCGCACGCTCGAGCTTGCCCGTCTTGATCACCTTGGCCGACTTGGCGATGGCCGGGACGAGGCCCGCCGCCTTGAGCGCGAGCAGGTCGATGTCGGCGACCGGCAGGCGCGCCAGATCGGACAGACGCACCTCGGCGATGTCGTTGCGCGAGCGCGACACGAAGCCGCGCTTGGGCAGGCGCCGCTGCAGCGGCATCTGGCCGCCCTCGAAGCCGACCTTGTGGAATCCGCCCGAGCGCGACTTCTGACCCTTGTGGCCGCGTCCGGCGGTTTTGCCGAGACCCGAGCCGATGCCGCGGCCGACACGGCGCCGCGCCTTGTTGCTGCCGGCGGACGGTTTCATCGAATTGAGACGCATCGCGTGCTCCGAAATTTCACTCGCCCGCTACCGACACGAGGTAGCTGACCTTGTTGACCATGCCGCGCACCGCCGGCGTATCTTCGAGCTCGACGGTCTGGCGGATGCGCTTCAGGCCCAGACCGCGCACCGTTGCACGGTGATCCTTGCGGCAGGAGTTCGTGCCCTTGACGAGCGTCACCTTCAGTTTTGCTGCGTCGGCCATAGCCTTATGCCTCGAGGATTTCTTCGATGGTCTTGCCGCGCTTCGCCGCGATATCGGCGGGCGAGTTGATCGCCTCCAGCGCGTTGATCGTCGCGCGCACGACGTTGTACGGGTTCGTGGGGCCGTGGCACTTCGCGAGGATGTTGGTGACGCCGACGACGTCGAACACCGCGCGCATCGCGCCGCCGGCGATCACGCCGGTGCCTTCCGACGCCGGCTGCATGTGCACGCGCGTCGAGCCGTGCCGGCCCTCGACCGCATGGTGCAGCGTGCCCTTCTTGAGGCGCACCTTCACCATCTTGCGGCGCGCCTGCTCCATCGCCTTCTGCACGGCAACCGGCACTTCCTTCGCCTTGCCCTTGCCCATGCCGATGCGTCCGTCGCCGTCGCCGACGACCGTGAGCGCGGCGAAGCCGAGGATGCGCCCGCCCTTCACCACCTTGGTGACGCGATTGATCGAGATCATCTTCTCTTTCAATCCGTCGCCGCGGTCGTCCTGCTGCTGCGGCTGGCGCGGGTTCGAACGTTGCTGTGCCATGAATTGGAATCCTTGCTCAGAACTTGAGACCGCCCTCGCGGGCAGCGTCGGCCAGCGCCTTCACGCGGCCATGGAAGCGGAAGCCGGCGCGGTCGAATGCAACCGCCTCGATGCCCAGCGCCTTCGCGCGCTCGGCGATGCGGCGCCCGACCAGCGTCGCGGCGGCCTTGTTGCCGCCGTTCTTGACGTCCTTGCGCACTTCGGCCTCGAGCGTCGAGGCGCTGGCAAGCACCTTGTCGCCGGTCGGCGCGATGATCTGCGCGTAGATGTGCGAGTTCGACCGGTTGACGGTAAGCCGCGTTGCGCGCTGCTCGGCGATGCGCACCCGGGTTTTGCGGGCGCGGCGGACTCGAGCTCGTTTCTTGTCCATGGATGACCCCTACTTCTTTTTCGTCTCTTTGATCTTGACGCGCTCGTCGGCGTAGCGCACCCCTTTGCCCTTGTACGGCTCGGGAGGACGGTAGGCGCGGATTTCGGCCGCGACCTGCCCGACCTGCTGCTTGTCGATGCCCTTGACGACGATTTCGGTCTGCTGCGGCGTCTCGACCTTGACGCCCTTCGGCATGGCGTGCACGACGGGATGCGAGAAGCCGAGCGACAGGTTGATCCGGTCGCCGGCGGCCTGCGCGCGGTAACCGACGCCGACCAGCGTGAGCCGCTTCTCGAAGCCTTGCGTGACGCCCTTCACCATGTTGGCGACGAGGGCGCGCAGCGTGCCCTGCATGGCGCCGTCTTCATCGCCGGCCGCCTTGAATACGAGCGTCTCGCCGCTGCGCTCGACGCTGACCGACGGCCCGTACTGCCGCGTGAGCGTGCCGAGCGGACCCTTGACCGAGATCTCGCCGGCGGCGAGGGTCACCTCGACCTTCGGCGGGACGGGAACCGGATTGTTGCCGATGCGTGACATTTCCCGTTTCCTTCCCTAGGCGACGATGCAGAGCACTTCGCCGCCCACACCGGTGGCGCGCGCCTTGCGATCGGTCATCACGCCGTGCGACGTCGACACGATGGCGATGCCGAGGCCGTTCATCACCCGCGGGATGTCGTCCTTGCTCTTGTAGATGCGCAAGCCGGGCTTCGAAATGCGCTCGATCTTCTCGATGACCGGCTTGCCGGCGTAATAGCGCAGCGCGATCTCGAGCAGCGGCTTCTTCGTTTCCTCGCCGGAGATCTTGAATCCTTCGATGTAGCCCTCGTCCTTGAGAACGCGGGCGATCGCGACCTTGACCTTGGATGCCGGCATCGCGACGATCGCGCGCTCGGTCATCTGCGCATTGCGGATGCGCGTCAGCATGTCGGCGATGGGATCGGTCATGCTCATCTTTTCACCTCGCTCCTACCAGCTCGCCTTGACGATGCCCGGGATCTCGCCCCGCATCGCGTACTCGCGCAGCTTGTTGCGGCCGAGGCCGAATTTGCTATACACCCCACGCGGACGGCCGGTGATGGCGCAGCGGTTGCGAAGCCGGGTCGGATTCGCGTTGCGCGGCAGTTGCTGCAGCTTGAGCCGCGCCGCGTAGCGGTCCTCGTCGGACATGCGCGGGCTGTCGATGATCGACTCGAGCGTCGCGCGCTTCTTCGCGTACTTCGCGACGAGCTTCTCGCGCTTGTGCTGCCGGTTGATCAATGCGAGTTTCGACATGCAAGCGTCCTTTCAGCCCCGGAAGGGGAACCTGAACGCGGAGAGCAGCGCCTTCGCTTCGGCGTCGGTCTTCGCGGTGGTCGTGATCGTGATGTTCATCCCCCGGATGGCGTCGATCTTGTCGTACTCGATCTCCGGGAAGATGATCTGTTCCTTGATGCCCATGTTGTAGTTGCCGCGGCCGTCGAAGCCGCGTCCCGACACGCCGCGGAAGTCGCGCACGCGCGGCAGCGCCACGGTGACGAGGCGGTCGAGGAACTCGTACATCCGCTCCTGGCGCAGCGTCACCATGCAGCCGATCGGGTAGCCCTCGCGGATCTTGAAGCCGGCGATCGCCTTGCGCGCCTTGGTGATGACGGGCTTCTGGCCGCTGATCTTCGTCATGTCGCCGATGGCGTTGTCGAGGATCTTGCGATCGGCGGTGGCCTCGCCGACGCCCATGTTGAGCACGATCTTCGAGATGCGCGGCACCTGCATCGGCGACGCGTAGCCGAACTGCTTCGTGAGCGCCGGTGCGATTTCCTTGCGATAGATGTCCTTGAGCCGGGCGGGCTGGTGCGGCTGGTCGGCCGTGTGCGCCTTTTCGGCCGCGGCCTGGCCCTTCGCCGGCTTCTCGGCCTTCGGCTGCTTCGCGGCCGCCGCAGCGGGCTTCGCCGCCTTGGCGTCCTTCTTGTCGGAAGTCTTCTTGTCCGGGGTTTTCTTGTCAGCCATTGATCTGCTCTCCGTTCGACTTGAAGAAGCGCAGCTTGCGGCCGTCCTGCATCATGCGGAAACCGATGCGATCGGGCTTCCGGGTGACGGGATTCCAGATGGCGACGTTCGAGATGTGGATCGGCACTTCCTTCGTGACGATGCCGCCCGGCTGGTTCTTCATCGGGTTGGGCTTCGTGTGCCGCTTCACCTGGTTGACGCCGTTGACGATGACGTGCGTGTCGTCGACATAGCTCGCGACGTCGCCGCGCTTGCCCTTGTCGCGCCCTGCGATGACGACGACGCTGTCGCCCTTCCTGATCTTGCGCATGGTGGTCTCTTCGAAGTGCGGTGGCGTCAGAGGACTTCCGGCGCCAGCGAGACGATCTTCATGAATCGCTCGGTGCGAAGCTCGCGCGTCACCGGCCCGAAAATGCGGGTGCCGATCGGCTCGAGCTTGTTGTTCAGCAATACGGCGGCATTGGTGTCGAAGCGGACGAGCGCGCCGTCGTCACGGCGCACGCCCTGGCGGGTACGCACGACGACCGCGTTGTAGATCTCGCCCTTCTTCACGCGTCCGCGCGGCGCAGCCTCCTTCACGGAGACCTTGATCACGTCGCCGATGTGCGCGTAGCGGCGCTTGCTGCCGCCCAGCACCTTGATGCACATCACCGCACGCGCGCCCGTATTGTCGGCGACGTCGAGCACCGTCTGCATTTGAATCATGACTTCGTTCTCTCCAACTTGATCCGCCTGCCGGCAGGTCGCGCAACACTCGCGAACCGGCAAACTGCAAAAGGCGGCGGCCAGTTTTGGACCCCGTCGCGGATTCGTGTCCGACGAAACCGGCTGGGATGGGCCGCGGCGCCCATGGGATGCTGCTCGTGCCTTGACGTCGCGGCGGGGAAAACAGCGATTATGTCAGGTAATCGCGGCCTCTGCAATACCCGCGCCAATCAAACCGGGCGCCGATCAGACGATCTTCGCCTTCTCGACCACGCGCAGCACCCGCCAGGCCTTCGTCTTCGACAGCTTGCGCGTCGCCTGGATCTCGACGAGATCGCCCGCCTTGCACTCGTTCGCTTCGTCGTGCGCGTGGTACTTGTTCGACTTGATCACGACCTTGTCGTAGATCGGGTGCTTGACCCGGCGCTCGACGCGCACCGTGACGGTCTTGTTCATCTTGTCGCTCACGACGCGCCCGGTGACCGTCTGCACCAGCGCCTTGCGCGCCGCCGGCGCTTCGGGCGCCGGGACTGCAGTCTGCTCGTTCATCTCTACCTGCCTTTCGCCTGCGGTGCGGACGCGGCCGCGCCGGGGTTCTGCCGCGCGAGAAGCGTGCGTACGCGCGCAATGCCGCGCCGCACGTCCTTCAACTTGGACGTGTTGGTCAGTTGCTGGGTCGCGCGCTGCATCCGCAACCCGAACTGCTCCTTGAGCAGTGCCTCGAGCTCGGTGGTGAGCTCGGCGGCGTTCTTGCCGGCGAGCGTGCGCCTGGTTTCGTTGAGTTTCATCGGTTGCCCCTGATCACGCACCGATGAGCCGGTGCACGAAGATCGTCTTGAGCGGCAGCTTGGCCGCGGCGAGCGCGAACGCCTCGCGCGCCAGCGCCTCCTCGACGCCGTCCATCTCGTAGAGCACCTTGCCGGGCACGATTTCGGCAACGTAGTACTCGGGGTTGCCCTTGCCGTTGCCCATGCGCACTTCGGCCGGCTTCTTGGATACCGGCTTGTCCGGGAAGATGCGGATCCAGATGCGGCCGCCGCGCTTGATGTGACGCGTCATCGCCCGGCGTGCGGCTTCGATCTGCCGCGACGTCAGGCGACCGCGAACGATGGCCTTGAGGCCGTACTCGCCGAAGCTGACCTTGTTGCCGACGGTCGCCACGCCCTTGTTGCGGCCCTTCTGTTCCTTCCGGTATTTCCTTCTAGCTGGTTGCAGCATTCTTCGCTCCTGCTCCTGCGGCGGGTCCGGGTGCCGAGCGGCGCGGACGTTTCGACGTTTCGGGCGCGGGCGCCGGCGCCTGTGCAGGCTCGGCGTTGTGCGCCATCACCTCGCCCTTGAACACCCATACCTTGATGCCGATGACGCCATAGGTCGTGTGCGCCTCGGCGAATCCGTAGTCGATGTCGGCGCGCAGCGTGTGCAGCGGCACGCGGCCTTCGCGATACCACTCGCGGCGCGCGATCTCGACGCCGTTCAACCGCCCCGAGCTCATGATCTTGATGCCCTGCGCGCCGAGGCGCATCGCGTTCTGCATCGCGCGCTTCATCGCACGGCGGAACATGATCCGCTTCTCGAGCTGCTGCGCGATCGAGTCGGCAACGAGCTGCGCGTCGATTTCGGGCTTGCGGATTTCCTCGATGTTGAGGCCGACGTCGCTGCCCATCATCTTGCGCAGGTCGCCGCGCAGCGTCTCGATGTCCTCGCCTTTCTTGCCGATCACCACGCCGGGGCGCGCGCTGTGGATCGTGATGCGCGCGTTCTTGGCGGGACGCTCGATCGTCACCTTCGCCACCGACGCGTGCGCGAGCTTCTTCTTCAGGTACTCGCGCACCTTGATGTCCTCGGCGAGCGTCGGGCCGTAGTGCTTCTTGTTGGCGAACCACTTCGAGCCCCAGTTGCGGTTGACGGCGAGCCGGAAGCCGGTCGGATGAATCTTCTGTCCCATGGTGTCTTCCTATTTTCCGTCGCCGACGACGACGCGGATGTGGCAGCTCTGCTTGCCGATGACGTTGCCGCGGCCCTTCGCGCGCGCCGTGAAGCGGCGCAGCGTGTCGGCCTTGTCGACGTAGATCGTCGTGACCTTGAGCTCGTCGATGTCGGCGCCTTCGTTGTGCTCGGCGTTGGCGATCGCGGACTCGAGCACCTTCTTCACGATTCGTGCGCCCTTCTTCGGGCAGAACGCGAGCACGTTCAACGCGCGGTCGACCGGCATTCCGCGGATCATGTCGGCGACGAGCCGGCCCTTCTGGGCCGACAGCCGCACGCCGCGCAGCGTGGCAGTGGTTTGCATCATGTCCCTCACTTGCGCCGGGCGCCGGCAGCCGGCGCAGCGACCTTCTTGTCGGACGAGTGGCCCTTGAACGTGCGCGTCAGCGCGAATTCGCCGAGCTTGTGGCCGACCATGTTCTCCGACACGTAGACCGGGATGTGCTGCTTGCCGTTGTGCACGGCGATCGTGAGACCCACGAACTCGGGCGTGATCGTCGAGCGGCGCGACCAGGTCTTGATCGGCTTCTTGTCGTTGACCGCGCGCGCGGCGTCCACCTTCTTCAGCAGGTGGTCGTCGACGAACGGGCCCTTCTTGATTGAGCGTGCCATGTTCCGTTATCCCTTGGTCGCGTGGCGACGGCGAACGATCATCGCATCGGTCCGCTTGTTCTTGCGCGTCTTGTAGCCCTTGGCCGGCGTGCCCCACGGCGACACCGGGTGATGCCAGCCGCCCCCGCCGTTGGTGCGGCCACCCATCGGGTGGTCGACCGGGTTCATCGCGATTGCGCGCACGGTCGGGCGGATGCCGCGCCAGCGCGTGGCACCGGCCTTGCCGATCGAGCGCAGGCTGTGCTCCTCGTTGCCGACCTCGCCGATCGTCGCGCGGCAGTCGACATGCACGCGGCGGATTTCACCCGAGCGCAGCCGCACCTGCGCGTACACGCCTTCGCGCGCGAGCAGCTGCACGCCGGCACCCGCGGAGCGCGCCATCTGTGCACCCTTGCCCGGCTGCATCTCGATGCAGTGCACCGTGGTGCCCACCGGGATGTTGCGCAGCGGCAGCGTGTTTCCGGGGCGGATAGACGCTTCGGCGCCCGACATCAGCTGCGTGCCGACCGCGACGCCGCGCGGCGCGATGATGTAGCGGCGCTCGCCATCGGCGTACAGCAGCAGCGCGATGTTGGCGCTGCGGTTCGGGTCGTATTCGAGCCGCTCGACCTTCGCCGGCACGCCGTCCTTGTTGCGCTTGAAGTCGACGATCCGGTAATGCTGCTTGTGGCCGCCACCCTTGTGGCGCATCGTGATGTGGCCGTTGTTGTTGCGTCCCGAGCCGCGCTTCTGGCTTTCGACGAGCGACGCCACCGGCGCGCCCTTGTGCAGCGACGCGTTGACGACCTTGACGAGCGAGCGGCGCCCGTTCGACGTGGGTTTGACCTTGACGAGTGCCATCGCTTACGCCTCCGCCGCGAAGTTGATTTCCTGACCCGGCTTGAGGCTCACGTAAGCCTTCTTCCAGTTCCGCCGCCGGCCGCCGTGCGTGCCGAAGCGCTTCTTCTTGCCCTTGACGTTCGCGATCTGCACCGACTCGACGTCGACCTTGAACATGAGCTCGACCGCGGCCTTCACCTCGGGCTTCGTCGCGTTCTGCATCACGCGGAACACGACCTGCTCGTACTTGTCGGCGATGAACGTGCCCTTTTCGGACACGACGGGCGCGAGCAGCACGGTCATCAGCCGCTCGGGGTTGTATTTGACAGTGGCATTCATCCGAGAAGCTCCTCGAATTGCGTCACGGCGCCCTTCGTGAGCAGCACGTGGTTGAAGCGCACGAGGCTCACCGGGTCGACTTCGCGCGTCTCGAGCACGAGCACGTGCGGCAGGTTGCGCGACGACAGGAACACGTTTTCGTCGAGCTTCTCGGTGACGACCAGCACGCTGCCCGTGAGCCCGTAGTCCTTGATCTTCTGCGCGAACAGCTTCGTCTTCGGCGAATCGACGGCGAGCGCGTCGATCACCGACAGCCGCTCCTCGCGCACGAGCTGCGACAGGATCGACGCGATGCCCGCGCGATACATCTTGCGATTGACCTTCTGCGAGAAATTCTCGTCGGGTGACGACGGGAAGATCTTGCCGCCGCCGCGCCACAGCGGGCTGTTCGCCTGGCCCGCGCGTGCGCGGCCGGTGCCCTTCTGGTTCCACGGCTTGCGGTGCGACTTGTTGACGTCGCTGCGGCCCTTCTGCGCGCGCGTCCCGCTGCGCCCGTTCGCCTGGTACGCGGTGACCACCTGGTGGATCAGCGCTTCGTTGTAGGCGTGTCCGAACAGCGCGTCGGAGCCCGCCACCGTGGCGCTGCTCTGGCCCTTGTCGTCGATGAGCTTGAGGTCCATCGTCACGCCCCCTTCTTCGCGGGCGTCTTCGCCGCAACGCGCACGACCACCTGGCCGCCGTCGGCGCCCGGCACGCAGCCCTTGACGAGCAGCAGGCCGCGTTCCTTGTCGACGCGCACCACCGGCAACGTCTGCACGGTGCGCGTCACGTTGCCGTACTGTCCCGCCATGCGCTTGCCCGGAAACACGCGGCCGGGGTCCTGCGCCATCGATATCGAGCCGGGCGTGTTGTGCGAGCGCGAATTGCCGTGCGACGCGCGGTTGCTGCTGAAGTTGTGACGCGTGATCACGCCGCTGAAGCCGCGACCCTTGGTCGTGCCCGTCACGTCGACGAGCTGTCCGACTTCGAACGTGTCGACGCCGACGATATCGCCCGGCTTGAACTTCGCGATCTCATCGGTCGAGACCGGGAATTCGCGCAGCACTTCGCCGGCGGTAACGCCCGCCTTCGCGAGATGGCCGGCCATCGGCTTGCCGACGCGCGACGCGCGCCGCGTTCCGAACGCGACCTGCACCGCGGCGTAGCCGTCGGTGTCGGGTGTCTTCACCTGCGTGACGCGGTTGTTGCCGACGTCGAGCACGGTGACCGGAATGGCACTGCCGTCGTCGGCGAAGACGCGGGTCATGCCGACCTTGCGACCTATCAAACCTGGACTCATGTCGAACTCTCTCTTTTTTAAGTGACCCGGACAGCTTCCGGGTGCCGGCTGCAATTGGCCAGCAATTACATCGTTACTGCAGTTTTATCTCCACGTCGACGCCGGCCGGCAGGTCGAGCTTCATCAGCTGGTCGACCGTCTTGTCGGTGGGGTCGATGATGTCCATCAGCCGCAGATGCGTGCGGATTTCGAACTGGTCGCGCGACGTCTTGTTGACGTGCGGCGAGCGCAGCACGTCGTAGCGCTCGATCTTCGTCGGCAGCGGCACCGGACCCTTGACGACGGCGCCCGAGCGCTTGGCCGTCTCGACGATCTCGAGCGCCGACTGGTCGATCAGCTTGTAATCGAACGCTTTCAATCGAATTCTGATGCGTTGGTTTTGCATGGTTTACTCGATCACCTTGGATACGACGCCGGCGCCGACGGTGCGGCCACCCTCGCGGATCGCGAAGCGCAGCCCCTCTTCCATCGCGATCGGCGCAATCAGC
>Ga0207674_10001294_pt1 | contig 32678 bp, 35 predicted proteins | sample KBSCornC72_FD_184303 | JGI IMG/M metagenome (GOLD analysis project Ga0207674, IMG submission 184303) | Corn rhizosphere microbial communities from Kellogg Biological Station, Michigan, USA - KBS Corn C7-2 (SPAdes) (version 2) | ecosystem: Host-associated > Plants > Roots > Rhizosphere > Soil ...
TTTCATTCAAGCCTTATTTTACGGTGCCGGCTACAGGACTCGAACCTGTGACCCCCTGATTACAAATCAGGTGCTCTACCAACTGAGCTAAGCCGGCGCAGGGCGTGAAATACGCCGCCGGGCGCGGGCGCGCAACCGGCTACACCTTGCGCGAAAGGGAGATGTGATCGGGCGTCACGGCGCCGCCCGACAAGATCATCGTCATCGCCTGGTCGCCCTGGATGTCGGTCGGCGTGAGCCGGGAGAGCGGCACGATCTGAAGATAGCCCGATGTCGGATTTGGCGCGGTCGGCACATACACCGCCGCGAGGTCTTCGCCCGTCGTCGCATCGGGAAATGTCCGCATCACGAAGCCGATCGCTTTCAATCCCTCGCTCGGAAAATCGAGCAACACGACGCGCTGGGTCTGTTGGCCCGGCTTCTGGCGCAGGACATCGACCAGTTTTTTCGCCGCGGAATAGACGAGCTGCACGCCCGGCACCCGCGCGATCAGACTCTCGAGCAGCAAGATCAACTGCTGGCCTATGACGCGGCTCGCGATCGCGCCGATCGAATAGAGCGCCAAGAGCGCGACGACGATGCCGATCGCATAGCGCACGGCGTCGTTGTCGAGGAAGGGTCGCAGCGCCGGAAAATGCGAATCGAGAAAGAGCGTCAACTCCACCGCCAGCGGATGGCCCCAATTCGACAAAGTCGTCAGGAAAAAGTCGAACACCAGCCAGACGACAATGAGAGGCGTGACTGTCAGAAGGCCGGCGATCAAATTGCTTTGAAAGTTGGCCTCGAAATGGCGCTGACGCCTTGGCGCGTCTGTCATGTCCGTTCCGCCTGCAGGGCCTTTTGCAATGCTGCCCCAAGATGCTTAAGGGTGGACGGATTCGCGTGGGAAGTTAATCTCCGAGGATCCGCAAAGAGCAGTCAAAACGGTATGAAACGCGTCCTGATCACAAGTGCCACGCAAAGCGTCAACGGCGTCAAACATCTGGGCAATCTGGTCGGCTCGATGTTGCCCGCCGACGTCTTTGCGCGCTTCTGCCGGGCGCGCGGCTACGAGACGATGGCGATTTGCGCGACCGACGAGCATGGCGCGCCGATCGAGTTGGCCGCTGCCGAAGACGGCGTCCCCGTCAGGCAATATTGCGACCAATGGCACGCGGTGCAGAAAGACCTCGGCGACCGCTTCGGACTCTCCTGGGATCATTTCGGGCGTTCGTCGTCGCCGCAAAACCGGATGCTGACGGAACACTTCGCACGGTCGCTGTGGAAGAACGGTCTTTTGGATGTGCGCACAACGAAGCAGGCCTATTCCGCGACGGATCGGCGCTTCCTGCCCGATCGCTACGTCATCGGGACATGTCCGCACTGCGGCTACGACCGGGCCCGGGGCGATCAGTGCGAGAACTGCACGCGCGTGCTCGATCCGATCGATCTGATCGATCCGCGTTCCGCCGTTTCAGGCGCGAAAGACATCGAGATCCGGGACAGCCAGCACCTGTTCCTCAAACAGTCGACCTTCGTCGGCGAACTTCGCGCCTGGATCGCAAGCCACAAGGATGATTGGCCGCTGATCGTCACCTCGATCGCCAACAAGTGGCTGGACGAGGGGCTCCAGGATCGCGGCATCACGCGCGATCTGGAGTGGGGCTTTCCCGTTCCCGAGGACATCGCCGGCGGGCAACTCAAGGGAAAAGTCTTCTACGTCTGGTTCGATGCGCCGATCGAATACATCTCCGCGACGAAGGAGTGGGCCGACAAGAACAATCTCGGCGACAGCGCCTGGCGCGACTGGTGGTATGGCGATGCGGCGAAGGACGTCACCTATTTCGAGTTCATGGGCAAGGACAACGTCCCGTTTCACACGATCATCTTCCCGGCCATGATCATGGGTACCCGCGAACCGTGGAAGCTCGTCGACAAGCTCAAGGGCTCGAACTACATCCTCTATGACGGCGGAAAGTTCTCGACCTCCGGCAAGCGCGGGATCTTCATGGATTCCGCGCTCGAGATTCTTCCGGCCGACTATTGGCGCTACTACCTCATGGCCCATTCGCCGGAGAGTTCCGACAGCAACTTCACCTGGGAACAGTTCGCCGGCGTCATCAACAAGGATCTGGCCGACGTTCTTGGCAACTTCGTCAATCGCGTGACGAAATTCTGCGTCGCGCGCTTCGACGGCAAGGTGCCGGCGGAAGGGACATATGGCGACGACGAGACGGCACTCGCCCAAGAACTCGACCGGCGCATTGCGCAGTACACGGAGCATCTCGAAGCGGTGGAGTTTCGCAAGGCGCTCGCAGAACTGCGCGCCATCTGGGTCGCCGCGAACGAATACATCACACGCGCCGCACCCTGGACGCACTTCAAGACCGACCGTGCGAAGGCCGCCGTCGGCATCCGCATGGGCTTGAACCTCGTCCATCTGTTCGGACATCTCGCCTGGCCTGTGATGCCGACAGCCGCGCGCGCCATTCATCACGCCATCCAAGAGGCGCCCGAAATCATTCCCTGGCCGGACGAGCCGGCAGCGGAGTTCCTCGCGCAACTCGAAGCCGGCCAGAGCATCAACCCGCCGGACGTTCTCTTCGCCAAGATCACCGACGAACAGATTGCGGAGTGGCAGTTGCGTTTCGGCGGATCGGGCAGCGTTTGAGCGTCGCGCGCCTCAACGTCGAGGATGCCGAGGAGCTTCGCGCACTCAGGCGCGAAGCACTGCTCGCGCACCCGACGGCGTTTTCGGCCGACCCCGATATCGAAGCCAAACTGACGATCGAAACGTGGCGCGAGCGTTTGCGCAGCGGTCGGTGGTTCGGCGGCAAGATCGAGGGCTCGCTCGTCGGAATGGCGTCCTTCTGGTTCGAACAGTCACGCAAGATCAGGCATACGGCGCGGGTCGGCTCGATGTATGTGCGCGAGAGCGCGCGCGGCAGCGGCATGGCTGGTGCGTTGCTGGAGGCCGTCCTGGCCGAAGCGGCAAAAAGCTGCGAGCAGGCAACGCTGTCCGTGGAAGCTTCGAACACGCGTGCCGTTCGACTCTACGAGCGACACGGCTTTCGACTGATCGGGCGGTTTCCGCGCAACCTGCTGGTTGACGGCAAATACTATGACGAGTTGGAGATGTACCGCGCTCTGTCGCGAGTCGACTAGATTCGCTGCCAACCTTCGCGGCCGAGCGCCTGCATAGGACGAAAGCGCGTCTTGTAGGCCATCTTCTCGCTGCCATCGACCCAGTAACCGAGATAGACGTGCGGCAATTCGCGGCTGCGTGCCTCGCGGATGTGATCGAGGATCATGTACGTGCCGAGGCTGCGTTCGTCTTCACCGGGATGGAAGAAGCTGTAGACCATCGACAATCCGTCCCGCAGCAGGTCGGTGAGCGCACATCCGATCAAGTCGCCGGGTTTTCCCTTCTGACCCGGGCGGCGATATTCGATGATCTGGGTATCGACCGGCGTTTCCTCGACCATCGCGACATAGTCGAACAATCCCATATCCGACATCCCCCCGCCCGCATGCCGCGAGTCGAGGTAGGTTCGAAGGAGCGCAAATTGTTCGCGTGTCGCCTCCGCCACGACCTCGCTTCGCACGAGATCGGCATTGCGCCGCATCAGTCGCTTCTGATTGCGCGACATCGAAAATTCGCAGGCCAGGATGCGGACGGAGACGCACGCCGTGCAGCCTTCGCAGGCCGGGCGATAGGCGATGGACTGGCTGCGGCGAAATCCGGAGTGTGTCAGTGCTTCGCTCAGGGGCTGGGCGTAGTTTCCCGTCAGCCGCGCGAAGACCTTCCGCTCGGTTTTCCCCGGCAGGTAAGGGCAGGGCCCACCGGGCGTGAGAAAGAACTGGGGTATGCGCGTCGTGTTCTGCTCTGTCACGGCTCTGTCCGCCGACCCTTCGTCGTTACTATGTCAAAGGAGGGGCCGTTGGCGCCAGCCCGAAGACGGAAAATCATGGATTACAGTTTATGACCGGAGCGCGGCGGGTCGTCCGGCCGCTCCGCCTTGTCGCTGAGCTCGCCCGTCGGCTTCCGCGACCCCTGCGGACGGAAAAAGGCGACTCGGTTGGACTTTCCGTCGCTCAGGTGCTCGCCTAACTTGTACTGTCCCAAGTTAACCGGGTGGGAAACGATATGACCTTCGATGTTCGCGCTTTCCGCCAGGCGCTCGGCTCCTTTCCAACCGGCGTCGCCGTCATCACGACATCGGCGAGCGCCGAACATCACATGGGCATCACGGTCAATTCCTTCACCTCGGTATCGCTCGACCCGCCCTTGGTGTTGTGGTGTCTCGACAAGAAGTCGGATCGCTACCATGCCTTCACCAAGGCTCGCAGCTACACCGTGAGCATCCTGGGAACCGAGCATCAGGACGTTTCCTCCCGCCTGGCGAAACAAGGCAGCCACAACCTGGACGGCATCGGCCTCTGCAAGACCACTCTTGGTCCACCGTCGCTCGCCGATGCGCTGGCAGTCTTCGAATGTGAAGCCGACGCGGTGCACGATGCCGGCGACCATGCGATTCTGATCGGGCGCGTGCTTCGCTTTTCCCGTCAGGGCGAAGGCGAACCGCTCGTCTACTTCCGCGGCAGATACGGATCGCTGGCGCAAGCCTCCTGAATCTGTTCGCCAAACGCGCTGTCACATTAGCTTCACCCAACCGTCATCTCCCTGTCTCTCGTCACTGCAAACGATGCAGCGGGCGGAAGGGCGCGGCGCATGCCGCAGGCCATTGCCCTGGACATTTGAGAGAGGGGTTCAATGCAGGGGAAAACAATATTGATGGCCGGTGTTGCGGCCGTCGCTTTGGTCGCATCGAGCGATGCCGGCCTTGCCAAGACAAAGCATCGCGTCGCTGCACCCGCGCCTGCCGCGGCCCAGACGGCGCCGGCGCCTGCCGCACAGCCGGGTCCGACCAATCAGGAGCTCGCCGATCGACTTTCCGCACTCGAGGCCGAACTGGCCGCCGAACACGATGCCCGCGGCGCGGATCACAATCGGCTGTCTGCGCTGGAGCAGAACTTCAACGACACGAGTTGGACCTTCGATAACAGTCGTCCGACAGTCAGGAGCGGCGATGGCCGCTTCACACTATCGTTCCGCGCGCGGTTCCAGTTCGACTCTGCGGTGTTCATGCAGGATTCTCCGATCAGTCCGACGAACTTCGCCCAGTTCAAGGATCTGAGTTCGGGCACGGTCGTTCGCCGCGCCTATTTCGGTATCGAGGGCAAGGCGTTCAATGACTTCTGGTATGAATTCCGCTTGAACGGCGGCGGCTCCGACGGCGGCAGCGCCGGCGCGGCGGGCGTGCCCGCAGGCGGCGAAGGCGATCCGTTGGTCAATATCGCCCGCGTGCAATACAACGGCATTCCGAACTTCCGTATCAATGTCGGCATCATCGAGCCGATCCAGACTCTCGATGGTTCGACGTCGTCAGGCCAGCTGATCTTCCTCGAGCGTTCCGAGATCGAGAATATCGCGGCCGACAGTTTTGGCGGCGGCGACTCGCGGCGCGGGATCGAAGCGACGTTTCAGAAGTTGGACGTTTTCCTGCCCGGCGACAATCTGGTGATCAGCGGCGCCTACACTGGCGGCAAGACCGGGTCGACGGCCGGCCACGGCAACTTCGGCGACGAGGCCACGCAGGCATTCGGCCGCATCGCGTATCGCGTATGGTCCGATGGCGTCTCCAACATCCAGATCGGCGGCAGCGGCGGTGGAGTGCTGGACTCCGGCGGAAACAACACGGCCAATCCAAACGGCGTGCTGGGACTGCGCTTCCGCGAGCGTCCGGAAATCCGGGTCGACGGCACGCGTCTCATCGACACCGGCACGATCAATGCGCGCACCGGCGACTATTACGGCTTCGATGCGGCTGGAAACATCGAGAACTTCTATCTCGGCGCGGAATACATGAACTTCACCGCCGATCGCATGGCGTCTGGCCTTAAGGCCGCAGATCATCCCAATTTCTTCGGCTGGTACGTCGAAGGGAGTTGGGTCTTGACCGGCGAGCCGCATCAGTATTCGCCGAGCGCCACCAACAACGAATATGGTGCGTTCAATGCGCCACGTGTGGCCAGTCCGTTCTCCTTCAGCGGTAATTCGTGGGGCGCGTGGGAAATCGCGGTTCGCTACAGCGACACCAATCTCAACTGGCACGACAATTTTGCCGGCACCGCGATCGCGCAGGCAGGCATTGCCGGCGGCGAGGAACGAATTGTTGCGATAGCGCTGAACTGGTATCTGAATCAGAACGTCCGCATCATGATCGACGACAACATCGTCAACGTGAAGAAATTGTCCGCGCCTGGCGCGGATCCGACTGTTCCTGCTAACCAGATCGGTCAGGATTTCAACGTGCTCGGCGCGCGCGTCCAATTCCAGATGTGAGCATGTGAGCCATTCGTCGCTTGCCTCTAGGGCGCGACCCAAGACAGAGGATTGAAGATGAAAAAGTTCTTGAGAAATGTGACCGCCGCGGTTGCCGGCCTGGCGTCGGCAGCGGTTGTCACGAGCGCTCTTGCGGCGGATATATCCGGCGCGGGCGCGACGTTTCCCTATCCGATCTACGCCAAATGGGCGGCGGCTTATAAGGGCGTCAGCGGTGTGGGCCTCAATTATCAGTCGATCGGCTCGGGCGGCGGGATCGCGCAAATCAAGGCGAAGACCGTGACGTTCGGCGCGTCCGACATGCCTCTGGTTGCGGGGCAGCTCAATGCCAGCGGCATGGTGCAGTTTCCGACCGTGATCGGCGGCGAAGTCGCTGTCTACAATGTCGCCGGCGTTGGGGCCGGTCAGCTCGTGTTGGATGGACCGACGCTGGCCAACATTTATCTCGGTCACATTTCGCGCTGGAACGATCCGGCCATCAAGAAGCTCAACCCGAGCCTCAATCTTCCCGACCAGGCGATCGCCGTCGTACATCGCTCGGACGGATCGGGCACGACCTTCGTGTTCGCGACATTCCTCTCGCGCGTGAGCAGTGATTGGAAGAGCAACGTCGGCGCTGCGACTTCGGTCGATTGGCCGACGGGGATCGGCGCCAAGGGCAATGAAGGCGTTGCCGGCAACGTGGCACAGACGTCCGGTGCCATCGGTTATGTCGAATACGCCTACGCCCTGCAGAACCATCTGAAATACGCCAAAATGGTCAACAAGGATGGCAAGACGGTCGAGCCGACGCTGGCGTCGTTTGGCGCGGCCGCTGCGCACGCCGACTGGAGCACAGCAGCGCAGAACAATTTCTATGTCATCCTGGTCGACGAGCCAGGCGCGGATTCGTGGCCCATCACCGCTACGACCTATATCATCATGTACAAGCAGCCGAGCGATCCTGCCGCTTCGGCCGCGACGCTGAAATTCTTCAAATGGGCTTATGCCAATGGCGGCGACATGGCCAAGAGTTTGGTCTACGTCCCGATGCCAGCCAATGCAGTGCAAGCGATCCAGGCAAGCTGGAAACAAATACAGGGTTCTGGAATGTAGGCTTCCCGAAGCGACATCAAAAACGGGGGCGAAATATGCTTCGCCCCCGTTTCATTTTCGGGCGAGACGCGACAGCGTTGAGCGATGCCGCGCCTGACGATTCGAATCGATTTCGACGACGGTTCTGCTCTGGGACCCGGCAAGGTGAGGCTGCTCGAGCTGGTCGCCGAGACCGGCTCGATCCGCCGTGCAGCTGCCGGCATGAAGATGAGCTATCGCAAGGCGTGGCTTCTTCTCAAAGCGCTCAAGGAGGCATTCGGCGAGCCGTTGGTGGAAACCGCGACCGGCGGCAAATCCGGGGGTGGCGCGCGACTTACGCGTCTGGGACGCTTTGTCGTGGCTCGCTATCGCGCCATGGAAGGCGCCGCGCGTCGTGCTGGAGGCCCTGCCGCCGAGGCCCTGAGCAGCCGGCTGAGGTCCGCCACGCGCGGAAAACCTGGTCTGCGTCGCCGAATTCGGGCGTAATCCTGCGAATCAGTCGCATCTGCCATGCAGTATTAAACGCTGCTTAACATCTTGTGGCATATAATAAGCCGCCTTATATTATCAGGGCTTAAGGAGACGGCTTATGCAGTCCTTTGACCGCGATCTTCTGATCATCCTGCACGACGTGGCGCGCACGCTGCGTACGAAGTTCGACCAAAAAGCGCGTGCGACGCACGCGATGACGCGTGCGCAATGGGTCATCCTTTCGCGCCTCGATCGCCAGCCTGGCATGTCGCAGAACGAGATGGCGGCTGTTTGCGAAGTCGAGCCCATCACCGTCGCTCGCCTGATAGACAGGCTTGAGGCACGTGGGTTGGTTGAACGACGCGCCGACCCGGCCGACCGCCGCATCAGACGTCTTCACCTCTTGCCGGCGGCCAAGCCCATTCTCGAAACCATCACTGATGCGCGCGAGTCCATGAATGCACGCATCACCGCAGGACTGGACGAGAAAACCCGCAACACGCTCATCGATGCCTTGCTGGTGCTCAAGGAAAATCTCGCAAACGAAGCGCTGACCGGCGTCAAGCTGGCCGTCGCCGGGGAGTAATTCATTCATGTCCGTGAGATCCGACACAGTCGCTTATGTCTCGCCAGGGCTCGGCGCGCGTGCGCGTGAGTGGGCCGGCAGCGTTTGGGCCGATAAAGCACGGCTGCGGCGCATTGGAATGGTCTGGGGGCTTGCGCTCATCGGCTCGTTGGCGCTGCTCTTCTGGCTTACGGGCGGGCGCTATGTCTCGTCGGACGACGCCTATGTCCATGCCGCGAAGCTCATGGTCTCGACGGACGTTTCGGGTCTCGTGCAGGAGGTCGACGTGCACGAAGGCCAGAGCGTGCGGGCTGGAGACATTCTCTTCCGACTGGATCCTGAACCTTTTGCGATCGCACTGGCGAACGCGAAGGCGGCGCTTGCGCAAAGCGCGCTCGACGTCGAGGGGACGAAAGCGCAATACCGCGCCATTCTCGGCCAGATCGGCGCGCAGCAGGCGCAAGTCAATCTGGCCGCCATAACCTATCGCCGCTACGACACGTTGGTCCGCCAGAATGCGATTGCGCCATCGCAGCTCGATCAGGCGCGCGGCACGTTGCAGAGTGCGCAAGCCACACTGGTTTCGCTGCAACAACAAGCGCGCCAGACACTGGCACAGTTGAATGGCAATCCCGATTTGCCCGACACGCAGGCACCTGCGTACCAAAAGGCCCGCGCGACCGTCGATGAGGCGCAGCGCCAACTCGACCATGCGGTCGTTCGCGCGCCCTTCGACGGCATCGTCACAGCGGTCGATTCGCTGCAGCCGGGAACGCTCGTCATCTCGGCCATGTCGGCCTTCAGCACGACCAGCGCCGTCGGTCTTGTCGCCACCAAGAACATCTGGATCGATGCCAATTTGAAAGAGACGGAACTGACTTATGTCCGCAACGGCAATCCGGTCGAGATCACGGTCGACACCTATCCGGGATGCACCTGGAGCGGTCACGTCGACGCCATCAGCGCGGGCAGCGATTCGACATTCTCGGCATTGCCGTCCGAAAACTCCAGCGGCAACTGGGTCAAGGTCGTGCAACGCATTCCGGTCCGCATCAAGATCGGCGACAGCAGCTGCAATGTTCCGCTGCGCGCAGGCATGAGCACGGTGATCTCGATCGATACCGGTCACCGGCGCTGGTACAGGATGCTGCACGGCCTTTAACCGTTCGAAAGACACTGAACATGAGGGTGCAAGCCGCCGGCCACTCCGCAGAGTCCTATGAAAGCAAAGTCGAGCTGTGGATCGTGCTGGTCTCCTCCATGGCCGGCGTGCTCATGCAGGCACTCGATTCGACGATTGCGAACGTGGCGTTGCCTTATATGCAGGGCAGTCTTTCGGCATCGCGCGATCAAATCACCTGGGTTCTGACGTCCTACATCGTGGCGGCGGCGATCTTCACCGCCCCTGTCGGCTGGATCGCCTCGCGTTTCGGAAAGCGCAATTTCTTCCTCATTTCGCTGAGCGGCTTCACCATCACTTCGATGATGTGCGGGGCTGCCCAGTCGCTGGATCAGATGATCCTGTTCCGCCTGCTGCAAGGCTGTTTCGGAGCGGCGCTGTCGCCGCTGTCTCAGGCCGTGATGCTCGACCTATACCCGCCGCAGAAGCGCGGCAACATCATGGCGATCTGGGGCATGGGCGTGATGCTCGGCCCGATCCTTGGTCCGACCCTCGGCGGCTATCTCACCGATGCGTACAATTGGCGCTGGGTCTTCTATGTCAACGTTCCGTTCGGCATCGCATCGGTCGCGGGCATCTGGCTGTTCTTCAAGGACAGTCCGAGGGATTCCTCGCTGCGCTTCGACTGGTTCGGTTTCGGCGCGCTCGCCGTCGGCCTGGGGGCGTTGCAACTGATGCTGGACCGCGGCACCGACAAGGGCTGGTTCGGCTCGACGGAAATCATCCTCGAATGCCTGATCGCGTGCGTCGGGACCTATCTCTTCATCGTGCATATGATAACGGCCAAGACGCCGTTCATCCCGCCCAAGATCTTCAGGGATCGGAATTTTCTTTCAGCGCTCTTCCTCATGTTCGTGGTCGGCGCGATTCTCCTGGCCAGTTCCGCATTGCTTCCGCCTTATCTACAAAATCTCGCGGGCTATTCGGTGTTCGACACCGGCATGCTGATGGCACCTCGCGGTTTCGGCACCATGTTCGCGATGATGTTCGCCGGTAGGCTTGCCATGAAGATCGACCCGCGCATCCTGATGACGTGCGGGATAACGCTTCTGCTGTGGTCGATGTGGGACATGTCGGGCTGGACGCCGCAGATCAACAGCACGACATTGATCGTCGTGACGTTCCTGCAGGGGATCGGCATGGGCTTCGTCTTCGTGCCGTTGAATCTGACGGCGTTCGCGACCCTTGCGCCTTATTTCCGAACGGACGGTTCGGCCTTGATGAACTTGACGCGCAATATCGGCAGCGCCATCGGCGTCTCGGTCACAACAACGGTGCTTGCCAACAGTGTTCAGATCATGCACTCACAACTTTCGGGCTACGCGTCCGGATTCAATCGTGCGCTCGGCGTCAACGCGCCGGCCATGATGATGAATCCGCAAATTCCGTTCGGTCTGGCCAACCTCAATGGCTTGATGGAGTTGCGCGCGCAGGTCGTTGCCTACTCGAATGACTTTTTGTTCATGACCTATGTCAGTTTGCCGGCGTTCCTGATCATCTGGCTCATGCGAAAACCGAACTTTTCCGCGCAACAACCCGCCCAGGTGGAGGCCATGGAGTAATGCGCGTCAGTTTCCTTGGTCTGGGCGTCATGGGTTATCCGATGGCGGGCCATCTCAGACGTGCCGGATTTGACGTCACGGTTTTCAATCGAACGCGGCAGAAAGCGGAAGCCTGGGTCAAGGAGTATGGCGGCAGTTCGGCGCCGTCGCCCGCCGAGGCCGCGGCAAACGCCGATGTCGTCCTGAGTTGCGTTGGTCGCGATGACGATATGCGCGAAATCGCCCTCGGCCGTCATGGCGCCTTTATCACCATGAAGCGGGACGCGGTTTTCATCGACCATACGACCGCCTCCGCAGGGCTTGCCCGCGAACTGGCGGAAGCTGCGCATCAGCGCGGCATGCATTTCGTCGACGCACCCGTCTCGGGCGGCGAGCAGGGCGCCAAGAACGGCCAGCTTACGATCATGTGCGGCGGAACGGCGATGGCATACGCGAAGGCGGAGCCTGTGATCTCGACCTATGCGCGGCAATGCCGCCTGATGGGCGAAGCCGGCGCGGGTCAGCTCACCAAGATGGTCAATCAGATTTGCATTGCCGGTCTTGTACAGGCACTGAGCGAAGGGCTGAGCTTTGCACGCGCGGCAGGACTTGATCCCCTCGCGGTCGTTGAAGTGATTTCGAAGGGCGCCGCTCAGTCCTGGCAGATGGAAAACCGGCACAAGACGATGCTCGCCGGCGCGTTCCAGCACGGCTTTGCCGTCGAATGGATGCGAAAGGATTTGGCCATCTGCCTGCAGGAAGCCGCACGCAATGGAACCTCGTTGCCTGTGACATCGTTAGTTGACCAGTTCTACGCCGAAGTCGAAAAGATGGGCGGCAAGCGCTGGGATACGTCGAGTTTGTTTGCGCGGCAGGAAGCCTTCAAGAAGGGCAAGTAATGGACCGATCGGACGGTACGACTGAGGCTGGGCGCGCGCGCTCCTATCATCATGGCGATCTGCGCAATGCGTTGCTGGATGCCGCGCGCACCATCTTGGAAGAAGAATCGCTGGCCGAGTTGAGCCTTCGCGCCGTTGCGCGCAAGGCGGGCGTCAGTCACGCCGCCCCGTACAGGCACTTTCCCAACCACGAGGCCCTGCTCGCCGAACTCGCCACGGAGGGATTTGCCGAACTGCGCGAGGAGATCGGTTCCGTCGTCAACTCGCCCGATGTCGAGTCGGACAGGATTGCGAAGATCGGTGCCGCCTATATGCGATTTGTGGCGCGCCGGCCGGCGCTCGCCAGCCTGATGTTCGGTCCACAGTTGCCGAACCGCGATTCCTTCCCAAAGCTCGGCGAGATGGCCGATGCCGTCGGCAGCGAAATCGGAACCGCTCTGCACGACTCTGCGCTGGGTCTCGCTGTTTGGGCGGCGGTCCATGGCTTGGCCATGTTGATCTTGCGCAATGTCGTCGATCTCGGACAGCGCAAGTCGGGCCTGGACGTCTTGCCGTCGCGGGCTGAGATCATCCTGCGCAGTCTTTTCTCGACGCGAAGAGATTGAAGCGCCTTAAGCCTGCCGCAGCAATTTGGCCGCATCGCGTGCGAAATAAGTGAGAATCCCGCTCGCGCCCGCGCGCTTGAAGGCGATCAGGCTTTCCAGCATGACGCGGTCTCGTTCCAGCCAGCCGCGCTCAGAGGCAGCTTGGAGCATCGAATACTCGCCCGAGACCTGATAGGCGAAGGTCGGGACGCCGAATTTCGTCCTCACCCGATGCACGAGATCCAGGTACGGCATGCCGGGCTTGACCATCACCATGTCCGCGCCTTCGGCCAGGTCGAGCGCGACTTCGCGCAGTGCCTCGTCGCCATTGGCGGAGTCCATCTGATAGGTGCGCTTGTCGCCCTTCAACGTCTTGGACGAACCAACCGCGTCGCGGAACGGGCCGTAGAACGCCGAGGCATACTTTGCCGCATACGACATGATCAACGTGTTCTTGAAGCCGCCTTCTTCCAGCGCAGTGCGGATCGCGCCGACGCGACCGTCCATCATATCCGACGGGGCAATGATATCGCAGCCGGCTTCCGCCTGAACGAGCGCCTGGCGAACCAGCACCGCGAGCGTTTCATCGTTGGCGACATCGTCGTCGATCAGAAGTCCGTCATGGCCGTGGCTGGTGTAGGGATCGAGCGCGACATCGCAGAGGATGCCGATTTGCGGCACCGCTTTCTTGATCGCCCGAACGGCGCGGCAAATCAGATTGGAGGCGTTTGTCGCCTCACGTCCATCCTCGGTGCGCAGGGACGGATCGGTGTAGGGAAAGAGGGCGACGACGGGTATTTCGAGCTTTGCCGCTTCTTCTGCGGCGCCCACCGCAATATCCACCGACAGCCGCGAGACGCCGGGCATCGACGGCACGGGCTCACGCTTGTTCTGACCATCGATAATGAACAGCGGCCAGATGAAGTCGGCGGGCGAGAGTGTCGCTTCGGCGACCAGGCGCCGCGTCCAATCGTGGCGCCGCAGGCGGCGCATGCGCAGAGCAGGGAACTTGGCGTCCGTCATGGCAATTTGTCATGCCAAGTCTGCGTTCGGCTTGCAAGCCGGGCCATTGCCTGTGTCGGGTGAACCGCGCAATTCTCGGGCCGGATAGAGGCACCTGCCATGGATTTCGAACTCAACGAAGACCAGCGCGCCATCGAAGACGCAGCGCGGCGTTTCGCGCGCGAGCGGCTCGCGCCGTTCGCGGCCGAATGGGACGAACGGGAATTCTTCCCGGTAGAAACGTTGCGTGAAGCTGCCGCGCTGGGGTTCGCAGGCATCTATGTGAAGAGCGATGTCGGCGGTTCGGACATGTCGCGGCTCGACGCCGCCATCATCATGGAAGAACTTTCCGCGGGCTGCACCTCAACGGCCGCCTTCATCTCGATTCACAACATGGCGTCGTGGATGATCGATCGCTTTGGGAATGACGCGCAACGCAAGCGCTTCCTTCCGAAATTGACGACGATGGAAAAGATCGCCAGCTATTGCTTGACCGAGCCGGGGTCAGGTTCGGACGCAGCGGCGCTCAAGACACGCGCCGTGCAGGACGGCGAGGATTACATCCTGAACGGGAGCAAGGCATTCATCTCGGGCGCCGGCGTTTCTGATGTTTATGTCTGCATGGTGCGGACCGGTAATGAGGGGCCCAAGGGCATCTCGTGTCTCGTCGTTGAAAAAGGCACTCCGGGCCTGTCATTCGGCAAAAAGGAGCGCAAGCTCGGCTGGAACAGCCAGCCGACGGCGCAGGTGATCTTCGACAATTGTCGCGTGCCGACCGCCAACCGCATCGGCGCAGAAGGCGAGGGCTTCCGCATTGCGATGAGCGGTCTGGACGGCGGTCGCATCAACATCGGGGCGTGCTCGATCGGGACCGCGCGCGCCGCGCTCGAAGAGGCCATGGCTTATTCCAAGGAGCGAAAACAGTTTGGTCGCGCCATCGCCGACTTTCAGGCGACGCAATTCAAGCTCGCCGACATGGCGACTGAGTTGGAAGCGGCACGCTTGATGATCCGCAATGCCGCCGCCGCGCTCGATCGTCGTGATGGCCGCGCCACCATGCTCTGCGCGATGGCCAAACGTTTTGCGACCGACACCGGATTTAAGATCGCCAACGATGCACTGCAGCTCCACGGCGGTTACGGTTATCTGAAGGATTTTCCCGCCGAGCGACACGTGCGCGATCTCCGCGTTCACCAGATTTTGGAGGGAACCAATGAAATCATGCGGGTAATCGTGGCGCGCGAGCTGGCGCGCCAGTAAACGCGCACTTAAAGACTATTTTTACCGGCTTTTAACAAATCCTCCCTAGGCTCAGCCTGATAACGATCGTTGGGCCACGCGTGGGGAGTAACACGATGACAGCACTTGCCAAACCGCAGACGGCTGCACTCGAAGGCGCACGCGTCGAAGCGAAATTCTATCTTGAAACACTCAACCTCGTCGAACGGCTGCATCGCCAGCTTCTCGATGTCATCAAGGACGAACTTGATCGGCGCGACGAACGCGAGATCAACAGCGTCCAGGCGCTGCTGCTGTTCAATGTCGGCGATCAGGAACTGACCGCCGGCGAGTTGCGCACACGCGGCCACTATCTCGGGTCGAACGTTTCCTACAACCTCAAAAAGCTTGTCGAGTCCGGTTACATCCACCACGCGCGCTCCGAGGCGGATCGTCGCTCGGTTCTCGTGCGTCTGACCAAGAAGGGCGAAGACGTTCGCGACATGTTGCGCGAATTGTTTCACCGGCACCTGGGCTCGCTGCATGCCGTCGGCAATGTGACGTCGGAAGATCTCGACTCATTGAATGTGACGCTGAAGCGCATGGAACGCTTCTGGATCGACCAGGTTCGTTTCCGCCTCTAATCCAGCACCGACTCAGGTACGAATAGCGGCAACGCCTTAAAGGGGGTTGCGCTGCCGTCCTTCATTTCCAACCAGCTTCACCACCATAGCCGCTTCTATCTGGCGTTGTTGATCGGTGCCGCCTCGCTCTTTGCGTCGCGCCACCTGACTTCGCCATTGCCCGAAGCGATTGGCGGGGACGCCTTCTTCCTCTCGTTCCTCCTTATGAGCTGGTGGCTGGTGTTCCGCCTGAAGGCCAGCGATCTGCGCCGGCGCGCCGATATCGAAGACGAAGGCGGTATCGTCGTCTCTCTGATCACGATCGGAGCGATCGGATATGCGTCTTTGGCGGTGTTCGAGACGCTGCATGGCAAGAGTCTGAACAGCCCGCTGACGGTCTTGCTGGCGCTGGCGGGCGCGCCCCTCGGCTGGTTCATGCTCCATACCGTTTCGGCCCTGCGCTATGCCCACCTCTACTACAACGACGACGAAGAGGAGGGTTATGTGCCGCCCTTGAAGTTTCCCGAATGCCTCGAGCCGGGGCCGTGGGATTTCATGTATTTCGCCCTGGTCGTCGGCATGACCGCGCAGGTGTCCGATGCGCTCGTACAGACCACGCAGATGCGCAAGACGGTCCTTGGCCATTCGATCGTTTCGTTCTTCTTCAATACGGTCCTGATCGCGATGGCCGTCAATGCCGCCGTTGCCATCGCCTCCTGAGGTGCGCGGTGACGGCCAGCTTGTAAATTCTTGCCCGTGCTGAACTATTCGCTCAGCCCCCATGCCGTGTGACAAATGGCATAGGCGGTCGCGCCGCGGTTGGAGTATTGTCCGTGGCGGTGCGAAGCTTGGGCAGTCGGGTGAGGAACCCGCCGCAAGAGATTGTAATCATGTCGTTTCCGTACCTGAACCGATTTCGCGACGCCCTTTCCGGTCTGAGGCGCGAGGGCAGGTATCGCGTGTTCACGGACATTGTGCGCGAACGTGGCGATTACCCGCATGCCTCGTTCTTTACCCAAGGCGTTCCGCGGCCGGTCGTCGTTTGGTGCAGCAATGACTATCTCGGCATGGGCCAGCACCCCAAGGTCCTCGCCGCAATGCATGAGGCGATCGAGACGACGGGCGCGGGGTCGGGCGGCACCCGCAACATCTCCGGGACGACCCATTATCACGTCGAACTCGAAGCCGAGCTTGCCGACCTCCATGGCAAGGGCGCGGCGCTTCTCTTCACCTCGGGATTTGTCTCCAACGATGCAACGCTCGCAACGCTCGCCAAACTGCTTCCGGGTTTGATTGTTTTTTCCGACGCGCTCAACCACGCGTCGATGATCGAGGGCATCAGGCATGGCGGCACGGAGAAGCGTCTCTTCCGGCACAATGACCTTGCCCATCTTGAAGAGTTGTTGAAGAGCGCCGACCCCGAGGCGCCGAAGCTGATCGCATTCGAATCCGTCTATTCGATGGACGGCGATTTCGGTCCCATCGCGGAGATCTGCGATCTGGCGGAGAGATATGGCGCACTGACCTATCTCGATGAAGTGCACGGCGTCGGACTTTATGGGCCACGCGGCGCCGGCGTCGCCGCACGCGACGGCGCGATGCATCGGGTTGACATCATCGAGGGCACGCTCGCCAAAGCCTTTGGCGTCATGGGCGGTTATATCGCGGCCTCGCCGGAATTGATCGATTGCATCCGTTCGTTTGCGCCAGGTTTCATCTTCACCACATCGCTCGCGCCTGCGCTCGCCGCCGGCGTTCTGGCGAGCGTGCGCCACCTGAAGGAGAGCGAGGCCGAGCGGCAGACGCTGCATGCCCGCGCCGCTTTGCTCAAACGGCTTCTGGTCGAGGCGGGACTACCCTTGATGGAATCGCCAAGTCACATCGTACCGGTGTTCGTGGGCGACGCTGCGCTGTGCAAGTCCGTCTCGGACTCGCTGCTCTATGATCATGGTGTCTATGTGCAGCCGGTGAACTACCCGACCGTGCCGCGCGGCCGCGAGAGGCTGCGCTTCACGCCATCGCCGGTGCATAGCGAAGACATGGTGCGCGAACTCGTCCGCGCCATCGATAAAGTCTGGACGGCGCACAAACTCGGGCGCGCCGCATAGCGTCAGCCGCGACGACGTCCCTTGGCGGGTGCCGTGCGCCCGAGCCCGATCTTCTTGGCGAATTCCGAGCGCTGCGCCGCATAGTTCGACGCCACCATCGGATAGTCGGCCGGAAGACCCCACTTCGTGCGATACTGGTCGGGCGACAAGCCGTAACGTGAGCGCAGATAGCGCTTCAGCATCTTCAGCTTCTTGCCGTCTTCCAGACAGATCAGATATTCCGGCGTGATCGACTTCTTGATCGTCACGGCCGGTTTCTGCGACGTGACGGCATCGATTGCGAGCGAACCCGACAATCCACCCAGCGTGGCATGCACGCTGCGGATCATGGCAGGCAATTCGCTGACGGGAACCGGATTGTTGCTGACGTAGGAGGCGACGATTTCGCTGACCAACTTGAGAAGTTCACCCGACCCTTCGGCCGCGGCACCATGATTACTCATCGAACACACCCTCTACTCATGGGTTAAATCGGAAATACAAGCTTGATTGGGTATTACTTGAGGTCGGTGGGAATGCAAGAGATGTACGTTAGAAAAAAAGCAAGGGGAGCGGAATACCCGCAACAAAAGAAGCCAGGGCGACTTCTGACTTCCCACGCGGCGTTCGCAGCCCTTCCTTTTTCTCCTGCGGATCACTTTTTTCGCTGCTGGACGAATACTGCCCTGCCTCTAGGTCAAGTTTTTTCCACAAGAGTTCGGGCCATTGCCCGCCCTTAGGGCGCGCACGCACAGGTGGGATTAGAAAGCCGGTCTGGCGCTAGATTTGGTAAAGGGGTAGGGGTATCGGCTCGACAGGCAGGGCAATCCGGCCGCGCTTTCATGACGGGGAGTGGGATGGTGGCGTTGGCAAACGCGGCTCAAGCGAAGGATTCGGATTTTTTCACGCAGAGCCTGGCGGCCGGCGACCCCGATGTTGCGCGCGCCATCTCCAACGAACTTAGCAGGCAGCGCGACAAGATCGAGTTGATCGCGTCCGAAAACATCGTGAGCCGCGCGGTACTCGAAGCGCAGGGTTCGGTTCTGACCAACAAGTATGCCGAAGGCTATCCCGGCCGGCGCTATTACGGCGGCTGCGAATATGTCGACGTCGCCGAAGAACTGGCGATCGAGCGCGCCTGTCGGCTCTTCAATTGTTCCTTCGCCAATGTCCAGCCGCACTCCGGCGCGCAGGCCAATCAGGCGGTCTTCTTCGCCTTGATGCAGCCTGGCGACACCTTCATGGGTCTCGATCTCGCGGCGGGTGGGCATCTGACGCATGGTTCTCCCGCGAACCAGTCGGGCAAGTGGTTCAAGCCCGTTTCCTACACGGTGCGACGCGAGGATCAGCGCATCGACATGGACGAGGTCGAACGGCTTGCCAAGGAACACCGGCCCAAGATCATCATCGCGGGCGGCTCGGCCTACTCGCGCTTCATCGATTTCGCCCGCTTTCGCGCGATCGCCGATTCCGTCGGTGCTTACCTGATGGTCGACATGGCGCACTTCGCCGGACTCGTCGCCGGTGGCGTGCATCCGAGCCCCCTCGAACATGCGCACGTCGTAACCACGACGACGCACAAGACATTGCGCGGCCCGCGCGGCGGCATGATCCTGTGCCGCGATGCGGATCTCGGAAAGAAGATCAACTCCGCCGTGTTTCCGGGCTTGCAAGGCGGACCTCTCATGCATGTCATCGCGGCAAAAGCCGTCGCCTTCGGCGAAGCACTGCGGCCGGATTTCAAACTCTACGCCAAGGCAGTCGTCGACAACGCGAAGGTGCTTGCCGAGACCTTGAAGTCGGAAGGCCTCGACATCGTCTCGGGCGGAACGGATACGCATCTGATGCTGGTGGATCTGCGTCCAAAGAAGGCCACCGGCCGTCCGACGGAGAAGGCGCTGGATCGCGCTTTGATCACCACGAACAAGAATGCGGTGCCGTTCGACACGGAAAAACCTGCGATCACGTCGGGGATACGGCTCGGGACGCCGGCCGGAACGACGCGCGGATTCGGGCCGCCGGAATTCAGGGAGATCGGAAAGTTGATCGTCGAAATCGTCGACGCGGTCGCGAAAAACGGCGACGCGGGCGATTTGGCGATCGAGAAAAGTGTCGCCGAACGCGTCAGTATCTTGTGCAAGCGATTTCCCATCTACCAATAGACGAGAGCGGCCATGCGTTGCCCATTTTGCGGACATGACGATACCCAGGTGAAGGACAGCCGGCCGAGCGAGGACAATTCGGCGATCCGGCGCCGACGCCATTGTCCGGAGTGCGGCGGGCGCTTCACGACGTTCGAGCGCGTTCAGTTGCGCGAACTGATCGTCGTCAAGAAGAACAATCGCCGCGAGCCGTTCGAGCGCGAGAAGCTGGAGCGTTCCATCACCCACGCGTTGCGCAAGCGGCCGGTCGAGCGCGAGCGCATCGATCGCATGATCACCGGCATCGTCCGGCGGCTGGAGAGCATGGGCGAGAATGAGATTCCCTCGCCCGTGATCGGCGAACTGGTGATGCAGGCGCTCTCGAGTCTCGACAAAGTCGCTTATGTGCGATTTGCCTCGGTCTATAAGAATTTCCGCGAGACCAAGGATTTCGAAGCCTTGATCGGAGAGCTGGAGGGCGGCGAAAAGGATTAGCCGCGCCCAAAGTGGACGAGTTCTCTCACATGCGGCACGCTCTCGCGCTCGGACGGCGCGGGATCGGGCGTACCGGCGCCAATCCTTCGGTCGGGTGCGTCATCACCTCCGACGATGGGCACATTGTGGGACGCGGGCGCACCTCCGACGGCGGACGACCCCATGCCGAGGTGAACGCCCTTGCCGCCGCACGACATCTGACGCGCGGCGCGACGGCCTATGTCACGCTTGAACCTTGCGCGGCGGTGACAGAAACGCCGTCCTGTGCCGATGCCCTGATCGCCGCGGGCGTTCGCCGTGTCGTCGTTGCGGTTCAGGATCCCGATCCACGCACCAACGGCGCCGGCATTGCCAAGCTGCGAAATGCGGGCATCGACGTCATGACGGACGTTCTGGCGGATGAGGCGCGCCAGGGCCACGCAGGGTTCTTCAAGCGCACGCATTCCAAACGTCCATACGTGACGCTGAAGATCGCCCAAAGCCTGGATGGCATGACGGCGAGCGCGTCCGGCGCAAGCAAGTGGATCACCGGCGATGAGGCGCGCCAATATGGACACCTGCTGCGCGCGCAAAACGATGCCATCCTTGTCGGCATCAATACGGTGTTGGCGGACGATCCGGCTTTGACCTGCCGTCTTCCTGGATTGGAACATCTCTCGCCGCTACGCGTCGTGCTCGACACACAATTGCGCCTGAGCGAAACGTCCCAACTTGCAGCAAGAGAGTCGCCAACATTGGTGTTCACGACGGCAACGGAGGGCTCGGAAAGGTTGCGCAACGTCGGCGTCGAAGTTGTGCAAGTCGCGCGTGACGCGCGCGGCAGGCCCGAACTCTCGGCAATGCTGACCGAACTGGCGAAACGGAAGGTTACGCGGCTGTTGGTGGAGGGCGGCGCGACGGTTCACGCCGCCTTTTTGGACCGCGGCCTCGCGGATCGGTTGGAGATTTTCACCGCCCCGATCATTTTTGGCGCTGCGGGACACGGCTCTATCGACGCACTGGCGGCACTAACCCTCGAAGAAGCGCCTCGCTTTCGCCGCATCTCGCAGCGGCAAGTTGGGATCGATCTTCTGGAAAGCTACCTGGCCAAGGCATAAAAGGAAGTCATGTTCACCGGAATCGTCACCGACGTTGGTCGTGTCCGCCATATCGAGAAGCGCGGCGATACGCACATCGTGATCTCGACGAACTACGATTTGTCGTCCGTCGATATCGGCGCGTCGATCGCCTGCTCCGGCGTGTGCATGACCGTCGTCGACAAGGGAACCGGCAAGGACAGCTGGTTCGCCGTGACCGCATCCGGGGAAACGCTCTCCAAGACGACCATCGGAAACTGGAAAACCGGCGACCCTGTCAATCTGGAACGGCCCATGCGCGTCGGCGACGAATTCGGCGGGCATATCGTCAGCGGCCACGTCGATGGTGCTGCCGAAGTCAGGCACGTTGCACCTGAGGGGGAATCGACGCGCGTCACGTTCGAGGCGCCCGTGGCGCTGTCGAAATTCATCGCGCAAAAAGGTTCCATCGCCTTGGACGGTATCTCGCTGACGGTCAATGAAGTCGACGGTACGCGCTTCGGGGTCAACATCATCCCGCACACGGCCAAGGTCACGACATTTGGGAAGCTGAAGCCGGGCTCGAAAGTCAATCTCGAGATCGACCTGATGGCGCGCTACGTGGCGAGGCTTGTCGGCAAATGAACGTCTCGGTCTATCACGACTACATCTCCAAGATCGAAGACGTGATCGAAGACGCGCGCAACGGCCGCATGTTCATCTTGATGGACGCCGACGACCGCGAGAACGAGGGCGACCTCATTATCCCGGCCCAGATGTGCACGCCTCAGTCGGTGAACTTCATGGCCAAGAACGGCCGCGGGCTCATCTGCCTTGCTCTGACGCAAGAGCGGGCGACCGAGCTCAACATTCCCATGATGACGCAGGCGAACGGGACGCCGAACCAGACAGCATTCACCGTCTCCATCGAAGCGAAGGAGGGCATCTCCACAGGCATCTCCGCCCACGACCGCGCGCACACGATCGCGGTCGCGATTGATGCGACGAAGGGCTCCGCCGACATCGTCTCGCCCGGACACGTCTTTCCGCTCGTCGCGCGTCATGGCGGTACGCTGGTCAGAGCGGGGCACACCGAAGCGGCCGTCGACATTGCGCGCCTCGCCGGGCTCAATCCGGCCGGCGTGATCTGCGAGATCATGAACGACGACGGCACCATGGCCCGGATGCCGGATCTGGTGCCGTTTGCGCAGCTTCATGGCCTCAAGATCGGCACGATCGCCGACTTGATCGCCTATCGCCGCAAATACGACCACTTCGTCAAACGCACGGTCGAGGCGCCGTTCGAGAGCCACAATGGCGGCGCCTGGAACATGTGCATCTATGTCAACACGCTCGAATATGCCGAGCACATTGCGCTGGTGAAGGGCGATATCTCGACTCCCGAGCCCGTAATGGTGCGCATGCATGCCGTCAACATCTTCAGCGACATGCTCGAATGGAAACCTTACGAACGCGACGTGCTCGGCGAGTCGATGCGTATCATCGCCAAGGAAGGGCGCGGTGTCGTCGTTCTCCTGCGCACCACACGGCCCACGTTTGTCTCCGATGTCGTGACGCGAAGAGTCGTCGACGATATCGACCGCAGGCGCGTCAAGGAATATGGCGTCGGCGCGCAGATTCTGCTCGATCTGGGGATCAAGGACATGATCCTTCTGACCGACACACCGGAAAAGAAGATCGTCGCACTCGAAGGCTATGATCTGAACATCGTCGGCACGCATGCCATCCGCGGCAAGGCGAAGGGCGGCGGGTCATGAACAGCAACATCCTGATCGTGGAGGCCCGGTTCTACGCCCACATTTCCGACATGCTGCTGGATGGTGCAACCTCTGCGATCGAGAAGGCCGGCGCGCATTTCGAGCGCCTCGCGGTGCCGGGCGCGCTCGAAATTCCCACTGCGATTGCGCTTGCCGCGAGGGCCGGCGAACACGGTGGCAAGGCGTATGACGGTTTCGTGGCCTTGGGCTGCGTGATCCGCGGCGAGACCTATCATTTCGAAATCGTCGCGAGTGAATCGGCACGGGGCCTGCTGGCGCTGGGCATCAACAACGGGCTTTGCATCGGAAACGGGATTCTCACCGTCGAGAGCGAGCACCAGGCGCTGGTGCGTGCGGCGGTCGATGACGGCGACAAAGGCGGCGACGCGGCGCGTGCCTGCCTCTCGCTCATTCACGCGCGACACCGCTTTGGCATGGACAAATGAGCACGCCGCAGGATCACGCCTCTAGCGGCGCGCACGCGTTGCGGCGGGCGTCTCGTCTGGCTGCGGTGCAAGCCATCTACCAGATGGAGCTCACAGGTGTCGACGCCGAAGCGGTCGCCAGCGAATTCATCGAGCATCGTTTCGAACACGAACCCGAAATGAAGGCGGCAGGCCCGGGGGACGAAGATTTCTTCGGCGCCATCGTTCGCGGCGTGCCGCAGCACCAGGTCGAAATCGACCGTTCGATCGCGAAGTGCTTGGCCGCCGATTGGCGGTTCGAACGCGTGGATTCGATTCTGCGCGCGATCCTGCGCGCCGGCGCGTTCGAGCTGATCGTGCGCCGCGATGTGCCGGCCAAGGTCGTCATCGACGAATATCTCGAAATCAGCCACGCCTTCTTCAACAAGGATGAGCCTGCCTTCGTCAACGCGGTGCTCGACAAACTTGCTCATAGGAAGCGCGCGCCCGAATTCGGCGAGAAGCCGCCGGCCGATGAGCTGCAGTTTTAATCGTCTGCCATTTTCAACTTGGTCACGGAGCGCAGGATTCGCGAATTCGAACTGATCGCCAAGTTGTTCGCGCCTCTGGCGACGTCGAAAGCGGCGCTGGGGCTGAAAGATGACGTCGCGCTGTTGCACGCCAGCGCGGCCGACGATCTTGTCCTGACGACGGACGCGATCGTGGAGGGGATCGATTTCTTTGCGCGCGATCCGGCCGATACGGTTGCGAAGAAGGCTCTGAGGATCAACCTCTCCGATCTCGCCGCCAAGGGTGCGAAGCCGATCGGGTATCTGCTGACGCTGATGTTGCCTGGCCGCATCGATGTGCGCTGGCTTCGAAGCTTCGCCAAAGGACTGCGTGCGGATCAAAGGCGGTTTGGCATCACGCTCCTGGGCGGCGACTTGTCTACGACGCGCGGGCCACTCAGCGTTTCGATCACCGCGCTTGGTTCTGTACCAAAGGAAAAAGTCATCTTGCGGTCGGGCGCCAAGCCCGGCGACCTGGTTTTCGTCACCGGCACCATTGGCGACGCGGGAGGTGGGCTCGCCGCACTCAAGACGAAAAAGCGCGTGGCGGCGCTCATCGCGCGCTATCGCCTGCCGCAGCCGCGCGTCGCGTTCGGGCGAGCGCTTCTCGGAATTGCCAGCGCCGCGATCGATGTTTCGGACGGCCTGCTCGCCGACCTCGGTCATCTCGCAGACGTTTCCAACATGCGCATCGACATTGACGCCGCACGCATTCCAAGGTCTCGGGCGCTGCGCGATCTGTGGGGGCCCGGCGAGCCGGCCTTGGTGCGCGCCGCGACGGCCGGGGACGACTATGAGATTGCGTTCACCGCACGGCCTAAGGATCGCGCCCGCGTACTTGCCGCCGCCAAGCGCTCAGGAACGCGCGTCAGCGAGATCGGCTTGGTGAAGACGGGCGGGGGCGTGGCGTTGATCAACTCGGACGGCCGTCCCATCCGGGTGAAAAAACGCGGTTGGCAACATTTCTGAGCGTGTGTGGGGTACGCCGTTACGCCGCCCTGCGACACCGCTGGATTGTTGCGTGGAGGGCCAGCTTTTGGCATATGTGCGCCGCCCTTGAAGCGGTAGGTCCACTCCGGCCGGCCATGGGGACTGGTGGTGAACACCACCGGTTGCTTCGGGACTCTAAGATCTGAAGGGGAAAAGCCATGGGCTTGGAACTGGTTCTGCTATGCGGCGTCTTGGCGCTCGCCTATGGACTGTGGACGATTCGCTCCGTTCTGGCGCTCAGCGCCGGCAACGCGCGCATGCAGGAGATCGCCGCCGCCATCCAGGAAGGCGCGGGCGCCTATCTGAACCGCCAGTACACGACCATCGCCGGCGTCGGCGCTGTCGTCTTCATTCTGGCGATCATCTTTCTCGGGTGGGAGGTCGGTGTCGGCTACCTGATCGGTGCCGCACTTTCGGGCGCCGCCGGTTATGTCGGCATGTATGTCTCGGTCCGCGCCAACGTGCGAACCGCCGAGGCGGCCCGTCAGGGGTTGGCGCAGGGGCTCTCCGTTGCGTTCCGCTCGGGCGCGGTCACCGGCATGCTGGTCGTCGGCCTCGGCCTGATCGGCGTTGCCGGCTATTACGCCTTCCTGACGCTCGGCATGAAACTCGACATCCAGGATGCCGCGCAAAGCCGCATCATCATCGACTCGCTTGTGGCCCTCGGATTTGGTGCCTCGCTGATTTCGATCTTCGCACGTCTCGGCGGCGGCATCTTCACCAAGGGTGCCGATGTCGGCACCGACATGGTCGGCAAGGTCGAAGCAGGAATCCCCGAGGATGATCCGCGCAACGCCGGCGTGATTGCCGACAATGTCGGCGACAATGTGGGTGACTGTGCCGGCATGGCCGCCGACCTCTTTGAAACCTTCGCGGTGACAACTGTCGCCACGATGGTGCTGGCTTCGATCTATTTCACAGGTGATCTCAAGGCCAAGCTCATGCTGTTCCCGCTCGCGATTGCGGGAATGAGCATCGTCACCTCGATCATCGGAACCTTCTTCGTTCGCCTCGGTCCGTCGCGCCACATCATGGGCGCGCTCTACAAAGGTGTCATCGCGACGGTGCTGCTGTCGCTCGTCGGACTCTGGCCGCTCACGAATTATCTGATCGGCATGCACACGGCGCTGACGAGCGGCGATGCGTCCTATACCGGCCAGACGCTTTACTATTGCGGCATAGTCGGTCTGGCGGTGACCGGCGCGCTGATCTGGATCACGGAATACTACACCGGCACCAATTTTCGACCGGTCCGCGTGATCGCGCAGGCTTCGGTGACCGGCCACGGCACCAACGTCATCCAGGGTCTTGCGATCTCGATGGAAGCGACCGCGCTTCCGGCGCTCGTCATCTGTGCCGGTATCGTCGTGACCTACCTGATGGCAGGCCTTTTCGGCATCGCAATCGCAGTGTCCACGATGCTCTCGCTGGCGGGCATGATCGTCGCACTCGATGCCTTCGGCCCGGTCACGGACAATGCCGGTGGCATCGCCGAGATGGCTGGACTGGAAGGCGACGTGCGCAAGACGACCGATGCGCTCGACGCCGTCGGCAACACCACGAAGGCCGTGACCAAGGGCTATGCCATCGGTTCTGCCGGTCTCGGCGCATTGGTGCTCTTTGCCGCCTACACGGCCGACCTCAAGTATTTTTCAGAACATTCCGATGTCTACGCCTACTTTGCCGGTCTCGAACTGCCGACGTTCAGTCTCGCCGATCCGTGGGTCGTCGTCGGCCTCTTCATCGGCGGTCTGCTACCGTATTTGTTTGGCGGCATGGCGATGACGGCGGTGGGACGCGCAGCAGGCGCGGTGGTCGAGGAAGTGCGCAAGCAGTTTCGCGAAATGCCGGGCATCATGGCGGGAACGCAGAAGCCCAACTATGCGCGCGCTGTCGATCTTCTCACCAAGGCGGCGATCAGGGAGATGATTGTGCCGTCGATGCTGCCGGTCTTTTCACCCATCGTGTTGTTCCTCGTCGTCAATCTCATCGCCGGCAAGACGCAGGCGTTCAACGCGCTTGGCGCGATGCTCATGGGCGTGATCGTCACCGGTCTATTCGTCGCGATCTCGATGACGTCTGGCGGCGGCGCCTGGGACAATGCCAAGAAGTTCATCGAGGACGGCCATCACGGCGGCAAGGGTTCGGAAGCCCACAAGGCGGCGGTCACCGGCGATACGGTCGGCGATCCCTACAAGGACACGGCGGGCCCGGCCGTCAATCCGATGATCAAGATCACGAACATCGTGGCGCTCTTGCTGCTCGCGACCTTGGCGCACGCATTCTGATCGCCGCGAGATAATACAAAAGCGCGCGGGACGAAGGTTCCGCGCGCTTTCTCTTGGGTTAGGGGTAGCCGCCGCCGCCACCAGGTGGTCCACCGCCGCCACCGCCCGGGTTGGGCGAGTTGCCGCCCGGGGTGCTGCCGCCGATCGGAACGCCAGGTGTCGCGTTGAACAGTTGCTGCAGGAAGGTGAGCTCGCGACCCTTGGTCGGCGTCACGCGGGATTCGAATGCGACGACGTGGCCGTCGCGCAAAGTGTAGTGCTTGAGATCGGTGACTTTTCCATCCTTGTCGAAATAGACGGCGAGAATCGCACGCGACTGGATGGTCGGATGGAAGAACGCGATCTCCTTTTCAACGCTGGAAATGTAATACCAGGCGTCGCCGTTGAACGTAGCCTCGGTGGAGGGAAATCCCAGGCGCTGCTGGACGCTCGTCTTGGTGTCCTTGCCGATCCCGATGGCAGATTCGGCCTCTGGATCGGGCAGGTAGCCGCGCGCGTTGGTCACAGGGGTGCAGCCCATGACGGCAAAGGCAGCGAGGGCTAGAACAAGTTTTCGCATAAACGTCGTCCTTGACCGGATCAGTCCCGCCCGCCGCGATGTGCTAACCTCAGAGCGGCGCGCTGGCAAGTTGAATGTATTTCGGAGAATTTTCTTATGCTGAACGTCTTGCGCCGGGCATCGGCCAGGGCCAAAGCGGTCCGCTCCCTGTATGATGCGCTGATCGTCCAGGCGCGCCAGCCGGTGTTTTTCGCGGACTTCGGCGTCCCGGATTCGATCGACGGCCGCTTCGATATGGTCACGTTGCACGCCTGGCTTGTGCTCGACCGCCTTCATGCAGCGGGCTTCAAACCACTGGCGGACCGTCTCACCGACACCATTTTCATCGGCTTCGACGAGGCCCTGCGCGATCTTGGTGCCGGCGACATGGGCATGGGTCGCAAGATCAAGACGATGCGGGAAGCCTTCAACGGCCGCGTGCGGGCCTATGACTCGGCCGAGGGGGAAAGAGAGTTCGCGGAGGCAATTGTCCGCAATGTCTTCCGCGGCAACGAGCAGAAAGGGGCCGAGGCCATGAGCATTGCGCGCTACGCGCTTTCCTCGCGCCTTCGGCTGGCGGGCTGTGATCCCAGAACCGGTGAACTTCAATTCGCAGCTCTCCCGGAAGGGCTCACCCAGTCATGAAACCAGCGTCGCCGCCTCTCGAGCGCATCTATAACCTTGCTCGCCTCGCTCGGGCAGGCGACGAGATTACCATCACGACGAACCCCGACGAGCTTGAGCGCATCGCGCAGTGGGCCGAGGTTCGCTCTCTGGATGCGTTGACCGCGCGGATCAGCCTGCAAAGGCTCTCGGCCGTCAGATACAATTACGACGCCGACTTGCGGGCGGAATTGACGCAGGATTGTGTTGTGACGCTTGAGCCGGTGCGCTCGGTGGTGCAGCGCACGATCCATCGTGAGATCCATTACGCCGAGTCAGGTCCGCACGCGGGCAGCGTGTCCGTCGATGCCGATCTCGCCGCGGACGACGACGTGATCGAGGAGATCTCCGACCTGCACTACGACCTGGCGGCACCTCTGCTCGAAGAACTGGCCCTGGCCATCGATCCTTATCCCCGGGCGCCGGGCGTGACCTTTAGTCCACCATCCGAGCAGGATGGGCCGCCGGAAAGCCCCTTTGCCGTACTCAAGAACCTCAAAAAGCCCTGACAAGCTAGGCTGGCGGCCCCGCGATCCGGCTTGAATTCCGCAAGGGTTTCCTGCTACGTCCGCCCCTTGTTTTGCCCGCTCGGTCAAATGGTTCGCGCATGACAGTGCGCCAACGCCTGACGATTCGGTCCGCGGCGCACCAGAATGATTGTTGCGCACCTGCGGCTCCGAACGAGCGCCGGCCGCGCTGAGAGGAGTAGCCGCAATGGCGGTGCCAAAGAGAAAAACCTCGCCTTCGCGGCGTAACATGCGCCGGGCGCACCATCGGCTTCCGGCCGCCAGCCACAATGAATGCCCGAACTGTGGGGAACAGAAACGCCCGCACCATGTCTGCGGCTCGTGTGGCCATTATGATGGCCGCGAAGTCACCAAGACCCAAGCCTGATTGGGACCGGCTGACGATCGTATGCTTGCAGCGAGGCGCTCGTGGCTCGCGACTTGACGGTTTCGGTTGATGCGATGGGCGGCGATGCCGGCCCGGGCATCGTCGTGGCTGCACTGGCGCGCTCAATCCTGCGGCACCCCAACGTCGATTTCCTCCTGCATGGCGATGAGAGCGAATTGAAGCCATTGCTCGCCAAGCGCGCCAAGTTGGCCGGGCGGGTCGCGCTTCGCCACACCTCCGAGCGCGTGCGCATGGAGGAAAAGCCCAGCCTTGCGCTTCGGCGCGGCCGGAACACCAGCATGTGGCGGGCCATCGAGTCAGTGAAGAACAAGGAAGCCGCGGTCGTCGTCTCGGCCGGCAATACCGGCGCGCTGATGGCGATGTCGATGTTCCAACTCGGTACGCTCGACGATATCTCGCGGCCTGCGATCGCGGCGCTTTGGCCGACAAAGCGCGGGCAGAGCGTCGTGCTGGACGTCGGTGCGAACATCGTCGTCACCGCCGAACAACTCGTAGATTTCGCGGTCATGGGCGAAGCCTTCGCGCGCGCGATCCTGGGGGTCGAGCGGCCGAGCGTCGGAATCTTGAACGTCGGATCCGAGGATGTGAAGGGCAACGATTCCGTCAAGGCTGCCGCGCACATCTTGCGCAACAACTCCTCGCTGCCGATCGAGTTCGCAGGCTTCGTCGAAGGCGACGACATCGCCGAGGGCACTGTCGACGTCATCGTCACCGACGGTTTCACCGGAAACGTCGCGCTGAAAACTGCGGAGGGTACGGCGAAGCTGGTGACGCATTTCCTGCGCAGCGCGCTGACACGCTCGTTCCTGAGCCGTGTCGGCGGATTTCTCGCCGCTGGAGCCCTGAACACACTCAGGCGCAAGCTTGATCCGCGCGCGTCCAACGGCGGCATCTTCCTCGGTCTCGATGGCGTCGTGGTCAAGAGCCATGGCGGCACCGACGAACTCGGCTTTGCCAGCGCCCTCGACATGGCAATCGCCATGGCGCGCGCCGGCGTCGTCGCCAAAATCATCGACGACCGGCGTGGCGTTCACCCGGTCGAGCCGGAGGCTCAAGCTTCGTGATTCGCTCGCACGTCATGGGTTGCGGTTCATTCCTGCCGCGAACCATCCTCACCAACGCCGAACTCGCCAAGCGCGTCGACACCAGCGACGAATGGATCCGCGAGCGCACCGGAATTCAGCAACGTCACATTGTCGCAAAGGGCGAGATGACGTCCGACCTTGCGCTTCAGGCCGCGCGTCATGCGCTGCACGACGCCAAGATCGAGGCAAACGATCTCGATCTGATCATCGTGGCCACGACCACGCCCGACGAAACCTTTCCGGCGACGGCCACGCGGTTGCAGGCGCGCCTCGGCATGAAACACGGTGCGGCGTTCGACGTTCAAGCCGTCTGTTCCGGCTTCATCTATGGAACGGCGGTTGCGGACAATTTCATCAAGGCGGGCCAGGCGAAGACCGTGTTGCTGGTCGGCGCCGAATCCATGAGTCGGCTGCTCGACTGGAAGGATCGCACGACGTGCGTCTTGTTCGGCGACGGCGCCGGGGCGGTCGTGCTTCAGGCTCATCGCGGCCAGGGCAACCATTCGGACCGCGGCGTGCTCAATACCAAGCTTTATTCGGACGGCAGGCTGCACGATCTTCTTTATGTCGATGGCGGCCCCTCATCGACCCAGACGACCGGTCATCTGCGCATGCAGGGCAAGGAAGTGTTCCGCCATGCCGTGACCAACATCTCGGCCGCGATCACGGCGTCGGTCGAGGAGGCGGGCTTCAAGATTTCAGACATCGACTGGTTCGTGCCGCACCAGGCCAACCAGCGCATCCTCGACGGGACCGCGCGCAAATTGGGTATCCCGGCGGCAAAGGTTGTCTCGACCGTCGCGCAGCACGGCAACACCTCGGCTGCTTCGGTCCCGCTGGCGCTGGCGACCGCTGTCGCGGATGGTCGCGTCCGCAAGGGTCAGCTCGTTTTGCTCGAGGCGATGGGCGGAGGCTTCACCTGGGGCGCCGCTTTGATCCGCTGGTGAGCTGCCACCTCAACTGCCGCTTCTATCCCTTTGATGTTGACGCAAAAATGGCACACGCCTAACGTTGATGCCGTAAAGGGGGAGTCGGGTGATGACAACGAATACATTGACACGCGCCGACCTGACGGAGGCCGTTTTCCAGGCCGTCGGGCTGTCGCGCAACGAATCGGCGCAGATGGTCGAGGACATGCTCGAGGAAGTCTGTTCGGCGCTGGCGCGGGGCGAGACGGTCAAGCTCTCGTCGTTCGGCACGTTTGCCGTGCGCCAAAAGAGCCAGCGCATGGGGCGAAATCCGAAGACCGGCGACGAGGTGCCGATCGCGCCGCGGCGCGTCTTGGTGTTCCGTCCCAGTCACGTCCTGAAAGCGGTCATCAACGGTCAGACGCCCGACCCCAACGCCAAGGATTGACGGTTCGATGCTGGCATCCACGTCCGCAAACGTCAGCGCGAAGTCGCCGGAAGCATTCCGCACCATCAGCGAGGTTTCGACCGAACTCGATGTGCCGCAGCATGTGCTGCGCTTCTGGGAAGGCCGCTTCGCGCAGATCAAGCCGGTGAAGCGGGCAGGCGGACGGCGCTACTATCGTCCGGAAGACGTCGATCTGCTGCGCGGCATTCGCGCGCTGCTCTATCTCGAAGGCTTCACGATCAAGGGCGCGCAAAAGATTTTGCGCGATCGCGGGCTGCGCTATGTCGCCGAACTCGGTCGCGGCGAGACGGGATTCGAACGCCAGGCGCCGCGCAAGCTCGCCGAATTCATCGCGGTGCCGCAAGAACCGCAATTCGCGCGCGCCGCGCTTTCCGTTCTCGGGCGCTCGTCGGACGAAAGTGCGAGCGATGCGTCCGCCGAGAGCGAGGTCGCAGACCAAGAGCGCGAAAAGCTTTCAGGTCTTTTGGAAGAATTGCTCGCGCTCCGGGTCCGTCTGAACGCAGCACGATCGCGCCCACGCGCGTAAAGGAAACGTCCGCACGTCGCATTTGCCCGGACGGACCTTGCCGCCTATAGTCCGCGGCCCTTCGCGGAGTACGGCCGTTCTTGGCCGCAACACGACGCGAGTTGGATACGGAGCGTGGCGCAGCCTGGTTAGCGCACCAGTCTGGGGGACTGGGGGTCGCGAGTTCAAATCTCGCCGCTCCGACCAACAGTTACTCAGCATAATCAATATGTTATGTCTCTTGAC
>Ga0207674_10001296_pt1 | contig 32648 bp, 27 predicted proteins | sample KBSCornC72_FD_184303 | JGI IMG/M metagenome (GOLD analysis project Ga0207674, IMG submission 184303) | Corn rhizosphere microbial communities from Kellogg Biological Station, Michigan, USA - KBS Corn C7-2 (SPAdes) (version 2) | ecosystem: Host-associated > Plants > Roots > Rhizosphere > Soil ...
GGGGCGCCCGCGGAGGGACGCCCCTACTTCTCTTTGAGATAGGCGTTAAGGCTTTCGGCGGCGGCGAAGGCTCCGCGGAAGGTGTAGATGTCGTCGAGTTTCCAGGCGCCATCTTCCTTAATAAACACAAAGGAAGTAAGTCGTGTGTCGCCGGGATAGTTTGTGCCCTTGCCCCACTCGTACCAGACATCAATAAGCGCTCTGTTGTCATATCGTCGAGACCCGATCACAGCGAAGGTAGTCGGATAATCCCATGAGCCGACGAAAGTACCGTTGCCGGGGAAATCCGGATTGTCTGCCTGGTCCTTAAACGTTTTGACTTTTTCCTTGAGCGCTTCCCGGAGATTTTTTGAAAGCCATTTTGCTTGAGCGGTATTGTCGGAAACGATGCTGGGCCTTTCGCGCTGGACGTACGTGAAGAATTGCTTGAACGTAGCCAGGCAATCTGGCGGCGCCGGTTTGGCTGCGGATGGCCTGACTACTTCCTTGATACCGACCGGTTTTTGACTCAGCGCAGTTTGTAAGGATAAGAACAACACCATCGTCAAAAGCATGACTTTCAGCGTGTGTTGGCGACCTTCCGGTAGAAAACTGAACCCGCTGGTGGACATATAATTGATCTCCGAATGAGCCAAATAGACCAGGCAAACAGGGATGTCAGATAAAGTTTTGATAGGAAAAGTGGTAGCGCATACGGGACTCGAACCCGTGATCTCTGCCTTGAGAGGGCAGCGTGTTAACCAACTACACCAATGCGCCGCAGTGGTTCCAGATTATAGGTGGGGCACCTCGGAACGGCAAGTTTGCGTTGCTGATCCTTCAGGTCAGTACCGACACGCGGTAGCGTCGGGTGAGCTTTATGTAACGTGCAGCAGCTAATAACACGAGGCTCACCCGACGCTACCGCGTGTCGGTACTGACTACTCGAGCCTTGCGCTGGCCGGCGGGGCAGAGATTGAGGAAGTTGCACATGCGGCAGTGACTTGCAGGATTTACCGGAAAGTCGGCGGGCTCTGAAGAAGAAACAATTTCCCGTATTGACTCGTCAATCGCTTCCGCACAAACCTGGCCCAAAAGCATCTCGGGAGGCAATTGAAACTCCACGTTAGGCTCCAGGAAATGGAGCGTAACTATGATTTGCCCGTCAACCGTTATTGGTAGCAGTTCTTTTACCGCCAACGCATAAGCCTGCATCTGCAATTTGTAATCAAGCGCCGCACTTGTTATCGGATCCGTCGTTGAAGTGTCCGGTTGGTCCAATAGCGTCACACTGTTTTCAAAGTCAAAAGAAAATTGGCCCGAGCTCGATTTACGCGTCTTCTGACTAACATTAACCGTCTCAACTACTGGCGTCAGCTTTGGAGTTTCTTTGATCCGCGGGATCCGATTTGTCTTGAAATCGATTATCTCCACTTTCAACGAACCATCTTCGAGCTGTGTTATCAAGAGCTTATCAATCGTTCCTGTCAGAATTCCGTTTGGCCTTCGCAGCCGGAAACTCAATTCACTCCAAAGGCCGGGTTGGTTAATGGGAACCTTCTCGTCGGTTTTGAAAGTGGCAGAATTGATTCGCTGAAACAACTGACTCCCGAGATAGTTCTGCGCAAGGGGCAGCAACTCTTTCACGGCGACATCGGTCTGAATGTCAAAGAGCCGATCACCTAATTCTGCCTGTCGCAAACGCACTATATCGAGAAAGCTTTCGCGTAACCTGATTTCTTCATCTTCACCCGGTTGATATAGTTCACAGAAGCGATGGATCACCGCACCTTTTAAGGTAGCGGTAAGATTCGCGGGCGGCTCTGGTGCTTCAGCACTATTCCAAACAGCTACTTCCTCCGCCGATGGTAACTTCAAAACGCGGTCGAAGTAATACTGGCGTGGACAACGCTGGTAGTTGATTAATTGCGTAACACTAAATCGATAGACCTCGGTATCTCTTTCGGATGCTACTGGCTCAAGCAGAGGAAAAGTGGTCGTTAGATTGTCGCTTAGCTCTTCGGGTTCATTGATCGCAACTGAATCGGTCTGACGTTGCCCCTCGTCGACTTTCAGATTGAAGGTGAGTTGGAGTTGTACATCGTCGCCCAGGTCAACCAGGCCGTCGCTTGTTTGATCCTGAAGTTCAAGGGCCTGCCAGATTGTCTTGAGCCATGAGTCTGGCTTTCCGTTGAGATGCTTTAACTCGTCCACAGCACCCGACAGAATCAAACGGTCCTGGGCCCGGGTTGCAGCGACGTATAACAGCCTCGTGCCTTCGAACTCTTCTCGCAAAACCTGTCGTCGTTCAAATAGTTCGTAGGTCAACCCGGTCACTTGTTTTCCGCGACCATCAGGAACTTTCAAAGTCAATCCGTCGTTGCGGTCCAAAAGAAAAACAACATCGGAAGAGATCCTGGCGAGGCGTTGTAAATCAGGAATGACCACAATGGGAAATTCGAGGCCTTTAGCCTGATGAATCGTCATCAACCTGACAGCGTTAGCTGCTTCGTCGATCTGTCCTTCACTTTCACGACTACCGATGGCTTCGAACTCTTCAACGTAACGAACAAAGTCCCGAATCAGATAATTGCCGGAGCGTTCAAACCGGGCTGCGAGTGTAAACAGCCGCTGAACGTTGGCGAGTCGTTGTGCGCCATCAAAATTCGCGGCTATGACCGTCATGTATTCAGATTCATGGACCGCAAATCGAAGCAGGTTCTCGATGGTGTAATGGTGGCGCCGGGTGATCAGTTCATGAATCAGCTTTGCCGCGCGATCGAGTAGTTCGTGTTCCTCGGTGCTAATGAATGAAATTGAATGGTGCTGCCGCAAAGCCGTGAACAGACTTCGAGTTATCGTTGACGTCTTAAGTGGATCGTTGGCACCATTTTCTGTTTTGGGCGCACATCGAAGTGCCAGCAGCGCATTATCTGATAGGCCGCACAAAGGCGAACGGAGAACGGCGGCCAGGGCCAACTCATCAGTTTTATTGTCCAGAAAGCGTAAGAGCTGAATGAGATCACTAATCTCCTCACGCTCGTAGAATCCGCGCCCGAGTACTGTTTGATACGGAATATTTTCCCGCCGGAAAGTTGACTCGTAGATCTGCACATTCGTCATTGCGCGGAACAGGAGCGCAAAGTCGCAGTACTTTAGATCCTGATTATCCTTCATCAATGAATTAATGCGGCGCGCGACTTGTAACGCATCCAGCTCTCGTGAATCAGTCTCTGCTTCAGGATCTTCTTCAGTCGTTGGAGTCGTGCTCACCAGCAACTCGACTAGCGGTCCTTCGTCGCGACTTTCGCGTCTTGGCTCGCTGTCTTCATGTTCTACATAACCAAGGTCTTTGACTTCATCCCACGACGAATCTTCCGGTACCTTGAAAAGCCTGGCGAATAAGAGATTAAAAAAGTGAATGAGTGGAGGTTGACTGCGAAAGTTGAGTCGTAAGGGTACCTCTATGCCACCTGCGGCCGTCAAGATCGAAGTCATCTCTCGGAAGACATCTACATCTGCTCCGCGAAAACCATAGACCGACTGTTTGCGATCGCCGACGATAAAGAGATTGGCCGTCCTTTGCCCTCTCGATAACGCAAGCTTTTCGAGCAGCGTTCTTTGTAATGCATTCGTATCCTGGAATTCGTCTACCAGAAAAAACTTATAGCGCTCCGATACTCGCGCGATCACTTCCGGTAATTCCAGTAAGTCGATTGTGCGTGTCTCAAGGTCATCAAAATCCAGAGCCGACAATTTGTACTTCTCTTCGTTAAGGCGTTCATGAATCCGTGTCAGTACACTCACGATCTCAAGCGCATAAGTGCCCGCAAAGAGATCAAGGCAGATCTGTGGTATTCGTCCACCCAATTCTTTTCCCCAGACGAGTTCGTCAAGGACCTTGACTTGCTCAACCACGGAACCGCGCAGACCCGGACGCAGGTTTCGAAACGAGTCGATTGTCTGGCAATAGTCGGCCAGCGTGTCGTGCTCCGGAATCTGTTGCAGTAACTCCCGGAAGTTGGGCCATGCGCTACTGACTTCGGCGTGATTCTGTTTGCTCTTCTCGGTTGTCCTGCGGACGGCAAGAAATGCGGCCATCGCGGCGTCGAGTTCGCCCAAGGAAACGTGTAAGTCGACTTCTTTCGCATGGATCCCGGCAGTTTTCAGTGCCAGTTGATCGAGCGGAACACCCTGTCCTCGCACTTCACGATAGAGTTGGGCCAGTGAGGCAGCTAGCCGGCTGCGGCCAAGTCCGAGAGTTAGTCGAGAGATCTCGACATGCCCGTTCGTAATGAATTCCGAAAGAACTTCCTCCACCGTTGCGTCAAGTAACATTGCGGCCCGGTGTTCATCGAGCAATAAGAACTGCGGATCAACTCGAGCCTCAATGGGAAATTCCTTTAGCAAGCGCGCACAGAATCCGTGAATCGTGGTGATGACTGCCCCATCAAGCGTACGCTTGTAACTGAGCCAGTGGCGCCGCTCGGTAGGTTCTGCGCTTCTAAGAATTGAGTTGAGTTCGGAGCGCAAGCGCTCGCGCATCTCGTTTGCCGCGCGGTTAGTGAAAGTGATCGCAACTATTTGATCGATTGATAGCTTATGTTGTCGCAGGATGTGGAGATAGCGCTCTACCAGTACGGTTGTCTTTCCTGAGCCTGGACCAGCCGTAACCGACACATGGTTTTTTATCTCGTACGCGGCAGCTGCCTGTTCCGGCAAAAGCTCGCGCTTATTTTGCGACATGCTCAATTCTTCTTCTTGTCGATTCGGTATCGATCGTAACGACACACGGCAGTGAAATCACAAAAGCGACAGGTCTTGTCGCGTTCGGCTGGATTTACCAGGAACCGCCCGCTCCGCATTCCATCGAGGAACTGCCAGATCTTCTGGATTGCTTCGCGCCTGACTTCTTCCCATTCTTCATCACTCAGCAGGGCGTTCACTCGCGGATTAATGCGCAAGTACTCATTCTTACTCTTGCGATGAATGCCTCGATTGCGACGGTCGTTCGAACCTCGGATGATGTAGTAACCACCACCTGCGTTTGCATATCCCGGCAAAATCAATCGCTCGAGGGCTTCGAGGTAGATGGGAATCTGCAAGCTTCGCCCTGAACGAATGTCGTCTTTACTTTGACCGGTAGAGAGCTTGTAGTCGTAGGCTATGAAAGTATTATCACCGGCGAGATCCACGCGATCAATTTGTCCGTTGATCTTAATGGTTTCAGTGCCGACAAAAGTGTCGCGCGAGAGTTCAAGCGGCTCTGCTGTGGATGCCGGATCCCTCGTTGAAAACCGTGAATTTCCGAAAGCAACTTCGAAAAATGCAGGTAACACACCGTTCGCGGCGGCTTCCTGCTGCAGACCAATCTCGTATAAGAGAACCTGGTCCAGTAAAATTTTCCTGATCTCTCGATCAATCTTCCAGATTTGACGATTCAACGGAGGTACGACCCGCTCGTGTTCATCGAAAACCTTGTCAGCGATTTCAGCCAGCTCCTGGCGAAGCGCACCCTGATCGAGTTGATACAAAGCGGTACGACGATAACCTTCAAAGAAACGTCGCAATATGTCGTGCAGGAGTTTGCCGGCATCGATCGCCTGAAGATCGAGAGCGGCCTCGCCGCGAGGCTCAAGCCGCAACACTCGTTGAGCAAAAAACCTAAACGCACAATTGCCGAAAACGCTTAGGCCACTTGCGCTGTGAATCGAATCCGGACCGAACCGACCTGCCAAAAGACTCAATAGACCAGGATCGGTTAGTTGCCCGTCGTATGATCCGAAAATACTGCTTGCGCGTTCGCGTTCGATCTCAATTCGTCGCAGCGCGGCGTCAGTAATAAATCCATCGTTGCGCGCGACGCTCAGCAGTCGTTTCAGCCTCGGCTGGGACAGAAGTTGTGCTTCATCCCCTGAGTGTTCGTGCCGTTCCTGCTGGCGCACGAGTCCCACACTGAGCTCCTCGGCACTACTTGCGTCTGCGAGCTTTTGTCCGTCGTAATCGCGACGGACGATCTCGGTTTCCAGCTTTAACGGAGCGATCGCACGTCGTAACTCGTCGATATAGTAAGAGGCGACGGTCTCCGAATCGTCTTCGAGCATTAGCGGACGCAACAGGTATAGGCGCTCGGTGGCCCGGCAAGCTGTTTGATAAAAATAGTGTTCCTCTTTCAGAAGCGTGGCGGGCGAAATGTCTTCGAGGGTTAGACCGTATTGTTTCAGGCGATCTCTTTCCTCATGTGGGTAGATCCAATCGCGAGAAGTTCGCATTGGGAATCCACCTTCGATCAGACCGGCGACAAAGATCGCTCTAAACCGCAAACCACGAACGTCAGTTGCTTCCAACACCCGAAGCCCGCCACGGTCTGCGGCACCAAGCTCCTGCGACTGCTCGGAGAGCGAGCGTTTAACTTCTCCGATGAAAGAGGGCAGTCTCGTTTTGGGCCCAAGGTTCTCGCCGTCGATCTCCTTTTGGACCATTTCAATACTCTTAGTTGCCGCTATCAACGCGCGTCGCATTGACTCGAGAGCGTTGAAGTTCAGCATCACTTGCGGCAGTTCACGTTCGTCGACGGAGCTCTTGGTGGGTTTTACGATCTGTTGCCTGAACTCCAACCGTTCGAGGAGTCGCATCAAATGCGGTCGGAATTCAGTTGTTGTGCTTTCGCGCGGAATTGCCCTGACAATTTCGACAAAGCGCCGAATGACGAGAATGGTCCAGGCGATCGTTGAAGGATGGACATCGCGTGAGGGTCGTCGCTTCTTTTCTACACCTTTGTCTTCGAGCTTAACAATTTCCGCATTTTCAACCTGGTCGGCGACATCAGCCTCGCGTTCGGATGCTCCCGCGTCGATACTTAACAACTCTTTTGTAGCGTCAGCTGCGGGTAACTCTCGGATTAGTTGAGTGGCCCGCCCGATCCACGCATTTACAGGCAGATCACTGCCGACATAGGCGAAAGTATTCTCGAGCGAATCTGCATCCCAGAAACCTATGCGGTAACGAATCTTTAACCGGGTTACTATCTCGGCGTTGAGCTCAACATCGGTCTCATCAAGTAGCTGACTAAACTGCTCATCAAAATTACTCGAGAGCGCCTGTAAGTCATCGTCACCAAGTCTGAAATACTCCGATTTGACAAGATCTGCTATGTCGGAGACTCGGAAATTCTCTTCGGCCGGGGTCTCTAGCAAAGACAGCAACTTTACGACTGCTCGAATGGACGGCACATCCACAGCGTCAATTCGAGGCGAGAGCCTGCATGGAATTCCCTCTTCGCGCATTACCCGCGCGATGGTTGGACCATAAGAGGCGCGTTGCCGAACTATTAACGCTATATCTGAAAGCTTGAATCCCTCGTGACGAAGGCGCTTTATCTCGCGCGCAACGGTTCGAATCTCTGTATCCCGATCGCCGCACTCCATGTACCGGATATTTGATTGATCCAGCTCGACGGAGTCATTGTCGTCAGGAGCTTGAGCTGCCGATACAGACGTGTTGAAGAGGTTTTCACGCAAGTTCGCGAGTGGCCCAACAGTCGGCTCTACTTCATCAGAATACTTCACTTCGAAGTCGCTCATACTTGAAAGTTGAGCAATTGTTTCTTGAAACGGAAGGAAGATTTCCGGATTGCGGTCGTCGTGATTGAGATTGATTAACGTTGCTGAGAGTCGCGGAATCAACTGGCGGAGAATCTCACCTTGTACCGGTGTAAAGTCGAAGAATCCGTCAAGGACCAACAGCTTTACGTTTGACAACCATTCCGGAACAGAATTGTTGCGTAGGACCTGTAGTGCTCGAAGTTGATCGGCATCATCTTCAGTTAGCTGATTAGTTTCGAGGAGGGTAGAGTAGGTTGAATAGATGAGTGAAACTTCGCGGTCATAATCACTCTGAGATCGTCCCGAAGATGCGTCGGGTGAAACATCATGCGTTCGCGCCTCGATAATCTGCGCAACTTCCTCCGGAGTCTTCGCGGCGCGTTGAATCTCACCCATTAGACTTGTAACGCTGTTAACGCATCCGTCACGAGCTGCGAGCGGCGCGAACGCTTTAAGCTTTTGCTCAGCGACTAATTGACTGAGTACTTGTGAGATCAAACTTCGTTTTAGCGGCAGTTCGTCCTGGTCAATTCGGATACGAGGCGCGAGAAGTTTTCCCTCTGGATCAGATGCGCCGGATAGTATCCGACGTATAAAACCGCGAAAAAGGTAGACGGGCAGCTCGCCCCAAATACCGCGATTCGTAGAACCGTCGAGCAGGCGTTGAGTAACCAGTTCCAGTAGCGGCTGCGAGGCGGCAAGGTAGATAAAGCTATCGCTCTGATGGTTAGCTACAAGGTTAGAGCAGCGTTCAATTAAGCGGGTGCGGTTATTTCCGAGAAGAGGTCCGAGCCAAATTTCATTCAACGAATTGTCTTTCACCTGAGAAAGTCTTTTTCAGTTATTTTTAGGATTCGCCTGCTCCCGCTGTTTGTGATTGTAAAAGCGGAAACGAGTCGTCTGGTTCGTCGAGATCTCCTGCGACAACATCAGGAAATAGACCACCGTCGTCGAGGGCCAGGGTTCGAGTCGCCTTGTCGATCGGTTCCATTGCTTCGATCTCGTCTCCCGCGATTGCACCACGTTCCTTGAATTTTCTGGCAGTGACCAGCACTCGCGCTTCGAGGGAGCGAACGCCTTTATTGTAGGCATCCAGCGCTCGATCAAGATTCTTGCCGATATCGTCGAAGTGGTTAGTAAAGACTCGGAGACGATCGTAAAGAGTCTTCGCGAGATTGCTGACCTCTTGAGCGTTTTCCGCCATCTGCTCCTGGCGCCAACCGTAGGAGACTGCTCTGAGCAATGCAATCAGAGTTGTCGGAGTAGCAATAATCACACGCTGAGCTATTCCGTCCTCGATCAATTTAGGATCGTTTTCGAGTGCTGCACTGTAGAACGTTTCGCCGGGAAGAAACAGCAAAACGAATTCCGGAGTGGGTTGAACGGTTTCCCAGTACGACTTGCGGCTCAGTGCCGTGATGTGGGTCCGGACCAGGCGCGCATGCTCTTTAAGTTTGGTTAAGCGCACTTCATCGTCAGTCGTCGAGATTGATTCGTAGAAAGCGTCGAAGGGTACCTTTGAATCGACCACGATGGTGCGGTTTCCGGGCAACCGCACGATGAGATCGGGGCGAATCCGGTTCTCTTCAGCGGTGACCGTCTCCTGCTCGACAAAGTCACAATACTGAAGCATTCCGGCGAGTTCGACGACGCGACGCAACTGGATCTCACCCCAGCGCCCACGCACGTGCGGCACGCGCAGAGCCTTCACAAGATTTCCCGTTTCGGCTTGTAACTGAGATTGAGATGTAGCGAGGGCTTTTACCTGTTCGCGCAACTCCGAATAAGCTCCCGCACGTGTCCTTTCGAGCTCGCCTATCTTTACATCAACTTTATCGAGCGAGTCCTTAAGAGGTTTTACGAGCTGGTCGATGGCGAGCTGACGCTGATCGAGGTCGCCTTTTGCCACCTCCTGAAACTTTTGCAGGTTTTCACGAGCCAGGTCGAGAAAAGACTGATTGTTGCTTCGCAGCGCGTCAGCAGATAAGGCTTTGAAGGCGTCGCCAAGCTTCTTCTCGGCGTTGCTTAGCAGCTCAAGTTTTTCCTGGTTGATTCGTCGTTCTTCTTCTAATCGGGTTTGAATCGAAGAGAGACTGGCAAGCGTGCGTGCATTCTCGTTCTGCAGCTCGTTAATTTGAGCCGTTTGCATGTCGAGTGTCTCGCGCACGTCCAGTAGTTGGCGATCTTTTCCGGACAAACGTTCCGAGAGCGTGGCGATTTCAGTCTCGCTATGAGTCCGACCACGGTCGAATTCGTAGCGAAGTTTTGAGCGACTGTTGAAATAGGCTAGCAGGGCGCCGATGACGATGCCGATGATAAGCATCGTCAAGGGGAAGAAATTCTCCATGCAACCGATTCTATCATTCGATCGCCCTGGCTTCTATCACGCTGTTTTGAAAGACGATTAAAGTTGTGTTGTGGGTGGGCCTTTAAGAATCCACTAACTGGATTAGTGGAATTCGCGATCCTCGTTTGGGTTGCGTGGTAGTCTGTCCAAGGCACGCTCGTTTGTTTCTACGCGTCAACTTTAAGCTAAAATCCGGCGTTTAGGGGATTTTGTGTGTGCAATCTCGGCTTTGTACAAAAAGTGACGTGCCAACAGTACAGTACCGCGAGCGAAGCGACCGGATGGTACAGCCAATTTACCAATCATTGGGATCTATGCGTAAAGTTGAGTGTACCATCCGGTCGCTTCGCTCGCGCTACTGTAATCATCGCTCGACACCCACCAGATTAGAGTTTTTTGTGCAAGCCTGCTATCTCTGTGTTCTCTTGCCTCTGTATTGAAAGCTTTCTGTCTAACCAGAGAGTCACAAAGAACACTGAGGCGGCACAGAGAACCTATTAATAATTGATCCTTATTCTCATCGTCCCAGGCTCTTTACCAGTCGCTCGTAGATCTTTCTGGTGACGCGAACGTCATTAAGATTATATTCACGTATCAAATTCAGCTTGCCTGCCTGGTAAAGATCAAAAACCTTGCTGCCCTCGACTTCCGCAGTCTTACTTGACTCGATACCCAGCACCCACGCAAGGTCATCGAGACTTACGGTCCTTCTCGCCCCGAGCCACCAGCGATGCATGGTGTCGAACACACCTCGAACGTTGAATTCGGCCAGGTTAACAAAATTGGGAACCTGTAGTTCGTTCACAATGCACCGTTGGAAGATGAACGGTAGGTCGAAGCCGATGATGTTATGTCCGACGATCTCGTCAGCTTCGGGATCGAAATTCTTCATAAAGGCAAGAAAATCTGCCAGCGTTTTCTTTTCCGGTTGTTCCTCGCCGTTTTCGTCGATCCCGAAGACAAACTCATTGGAATGCTGTTCAATGCCTACAAATTCAAGGCCCGGGATTGGCCCAACGTGAACTGCGATACAAAGTACCCGGCCAGACGTGGCGTTGAGTGAACCCAGCGCGTAACAGCGTTCTTCTTCGGCGACAATGTCTTCCAGGTAGCGCTGTAGTTGTTCAACCCTCATGTTGCCCAGCCGCATCGAGCGCTCAAGTTGAGCGCCAACGCGTTCACGAAAATCAGGGACACTGAGCGTCTCAATATCGAGGGTATAAGCCCGTGGCAGAACCGGAGCCACCATCTGATGCTCGCGGTAGTGGTCCAAAGTTACTGGTTCGTACTCGGATGCGACGAACTGTGACCTGTCCTGGATGCCTTCAACCTTCCCGGTGATTCGCCACAGTCCAGGTCGAATAGAACCCAGTTGTTCGATGGTTTCGTTCCAGAGTCTGATGGTGATCGTGCCGGTTGAATTTCGGGCGTAGACTTCTTTGTAAGCTCGACCCTGCGGATTGCGTCGATCGCGAACTGCCGAAACAAAGAGCATCAACCAAACGCTCTCGTCGTTGGGCAATTCTGGAATTGGAATATTTCCTAGCATCCCTGGAGTGCGCCGGCCTGGCGGCGCTTTGTTACAACGTCACCTCGTTTCGGGCAAGGAGTTTTGTCAAACCTCACCTCATTTTTCCCGACAGCATCAGCGCAATCATCTTATAGTCGCCCATGAACGACCAAAGTGGATACTGAAAAGTAGCAGGTCTGTTTTTCTCGATTACAAAATGGGCGAACCAGGCGAACGCGTAACCCGGAATTAGACCAAGTGGAATCAGCCACCATCTTCCTGACGCGACGAGGTAAACCATGCTAGCGGTGCCGATTATCGTGCCAATGAGGTGAAGCCAACGCGTTGCAGGCTTACTGTGTTCGGCAACGTAGAAGGGCCAGAATTCCGAGAATGATTTGTAGCGACCGTCGTCAGTCATGGATCCTCAGTAGTGCGGCCTCTAGACGGGGGGATCGGATTATTTAACGAGGGCGGCCACGGAGGGCCGCCCCTACAATTCTTCCGCAGGTTCGATATCAACGAGTTGCAAGTTTTCTTCGACGTGGGCAACGTGGCTCATCCCGATCAGGGCGGTGGTGATGCCTGGAGTCGAGCGAACGTATTGAATCGCAGTTAGTGAATCTTTCGATAGTCCAAATGCTGAGCGAACCTCGTCAGGTAAACCTTGCGCCATTCGTCCTTGCAGTATGGACGCGCTCGATACGACTGTCACTCCCAACTTTGCGGCGGCTTCAAGCGTGCTCAATTTTTCTCCGTCTACCAGCTGGTTGGCGAGCGTCATTGCTTCCGGCATAGCCAGATTGAAAGGAAGTTGAATGAACCGGAAGCCATTCGCGTCGCCTCCCACTTCACGCGCTAACTTGACCATGCGTTCAAGTGAATGAAACTCTTCTGAGTCGTCCGTGCTGCGGAAACCGTTCCATGTCGCGACGCCGTACATTTTTAACTTGCCCTGATTGCGATTCTGCTCGAGACCTTCAAAGGCGAGTCTCAAGCGATCGAAGAACTCGTCCTGGCTCACGTAACCAAGTTGTGACTCAGGATTGTGAATGTAATACACATCGACGCAATCGAGCTGCATGTTCCTGATAGATTGTTCCAGTTGATTCTGGAGATACGACGGCGTCATACAATGACTACCGCCGACAAAATCGTCGAACGAAGCAATACCACGATCTACGAAGGTCTCTTGTATGTATTCGCGGACATTTCGGGGAGGCGCCCCGTCAAAGGGAAGGTAGCCACCTTTTGTGCAGACAATAATCTCGTCTCGTGAAAAACCTTTCCGGGCAAGCGCGGCGAGTGCTCGTCCGATTGAACGCTCGCTCCTTTGAAAACGGTAGTTGGCTGCTGAGTCAATGACATTCGAACCGAGTTGGACGGCGCGAACAATAGCCTCGCTGTAGCGCTGGTCAGTCTCATCGTCAGGTTTTCCCAGATAGGTACCTAATCCGATCGACGAAATCTCCAGGCCATGTTGTGTTCGGAAATGGTTCTTGGCGGCTCGCTGTGCCAGTCTCTCCCGATAGCGACGAGTGCCTTCGGTAGTTGCGTATCCGGATAAAGACATGCGGTCGATGTTATCACGGATGGCCTCTCGGCAACGTCCTAACTTGGCGTCTGTGAAACAAATGGCTTTGCACAAAAAGTCGAATTTTGTTGAGCCACCACTAGAGTACCGCGAGCGAAGCGACCGGATACCATGCTCAATTTTCAGCTATGATTTTTCACGATTGCTTTGTTGATTGTGCCTTTCTGTTTTCTGCGTCTTCTGTGGCGGGTACGATCTCCTCTCGCCGGAATTACTTTTCGATGTCGCTTATGTTAGTTTGAGGAAAATCAAGTTTTGGAACTTTGAGTTTTGCACGCTTCGAATCGTTGGAGCACTACTCACCATGGACCACTTTCTCAACTGGCAGAACTTTCAGGGCAAGAACTCTGAAAAATTCTTCAAAAACACTCTTTGGACCGGCGAACACGTGATGCTTGGCCTCAATTGTCTCGAGCCAAATCAACAACAATCAGTACATGCGCATTCTGGAGCGGATAAGTTTTATTACGTGCTTTCCGGAAAAGGACGTTTCGTCGTAGGCGATGAAGAAAAAACCGTAGAGGCTGGAACGGTGGTTCTGGCGCCGGCTTCGGTGCCACACGGCGTAACAAACATCGGCTCGGAAAGGCTTTCACTGCTGGTGGCTATTGCTCCCGGCATCAATAAATAGACGATGGACACCAACCAGCTGCGTATCAAATCCGCGCTAGACATCCCGCAGGAGCACCTTAACGAAATTTCGCTTCAGACAGCGCAGCTCGTTTCAGACTATTTTGCCGGGATTACCGAACGCTCCGTCCGCGCTGCGAATTATGCCGGCAAAACACTCGAATCCATCGATACCGAGTTAAGCCAGGAACCAGTCCGACTTGAGACGCTCATGAGCGAATGCCGCGCAATGTTCGACTTGAGCCGGCACAACGGTCACCCGCGATTCTTTGGTTACGTAGCTTCACCTTCCACTCCCATTGGTGCTTACGCCGATCTCGTTGCATCGGCCCTTAACGCAAATATCACTTGCTGGCGTTCTGGACCAGCCGGAACTGAAGTTGAGCACTTAGTCGTAAGGTGGTTGGGTCAACTTATTTCTTATCACGACAACGCATCAGGGTTGCTGACGAGTGGCGGCTCAATGGCCAACATGATCGCGCTCTTAATTGCAGCGCGACGGACCCTTGGCTTGGAAGTTGGGAAAAAAGGACTCTGGCAATCCGGCACGCCGTTAACCATTTATGCTTCGAGCGAAGTTCACATGTCTGTTGCCAAAGCCGCGGACATTCTTGGCTTTGGACGTGACTCGATTCGCACTGTTGATTGCGACGCGCAACACCGAGTTGTTCCGGCCCGGCTCCGCAGTCTCATTCAAGCAGACCTGCAGAATGGATTTAGACCATCGTGCGTTGTCGCAAGTGCCGGCACAGTCAACACTGGGGTTGTCGATCCACTTGACGCGGTTGCTGATATAGCTCGTGAGTTCGGTCTCTGGTTTCACATTGACGGAGCTTACGGAGCGCCTGGCGTACTCGACCCCGGTAAGAAACACCTATTCAAAGGACTCGAACGCGCTGATTCGGTCTCTCTTGATCCGCACAAATGGCTGTATGTCCCGGTCGATGTTGGTTGCTTGCTGGTTCGCGACGCAAATTCAGCGAGTGCTGCGTTCCGCATTGAAGAAGCCGACTATATAAAAACTCATGGACATGCCGACGAGGAAGCCTTTGCTTTCTGGGATTATGGGATCGAGTTATCCCGACGCTTTCGGGCGCTCAAAGTGTGGTTCACGTTGCGCTACTACGGAGTGCAACGGATTTCGCAGTCAATTACTGAAGATAATGCCCTTGCAGCGTATCTGGCGGACCTCGTGAACAGGGCCGATGATTTTGAACTGCTCGCTCCAGTTGAATTGAGCATTTGTTGTTTTCGCTATTTGCCGAAGAACTTTGCCGGTCAACACGGTAGCTCAACCGACAACGAGCGGCAAACCGCGAATGAAGGTCTAAACCAATTCAACGAGCGCTTGATGAGTCGTGTTCAAAGCAGCGGGCGCGCCTATTTGTCGAACGCCGTCATTGACGGTAATTTTGCACTTCGAGCTTGCATCACTAACTTCCGGACGACTAAGGCGGACATCGAGGAAACACTAACGGTGATTCGCGAACTTGCGCTCGAATTACAAAGATCGTGAGACTCTGAGGTTACCTTTGTGCAAAGCGGAGACATGACTTCGAATCGCTATCAACCTGAACTAAGCGTTGCTGTGGACCTCGCTCGCGAGGCAGGTGCGCTCATTCTCAACTTTTACGAGGGCCCGCTCGATATCGAACAGAAGACCAGTAGTGATGATAGCGAACCGGTTACTCAGGCCGACACGCTTGCAAACGAATTGATAGTCTCGAGGCTCGCGCGTGACTTTCCCGGCGACGGAATTCTCGCCGAAGAATCGATCGATACTGAGAGGAGACTCGACAAGTCGCGTGTCTGGATGGTTGATCCGCTCGACGGTACGAGTGGGTTCATTGCCGGCAATGGTGATTTTGCGGTTCAGATCGGCCTGGTCGAGGACGGAGTTTGTGTGGTTGGCGTAGTTTACTTGCCACTAAAGAATATTTTGTACCGAGCTGTGCTCGACCAGGGGACTTACATCGAATCGACTGATGGGACGGAGGAGCGCGCGCACGTTTCGGATCAAAAGATTGTTTCAAAGATGCGATTGGCTGCCAGTAGGTCGCATCGCAGTCCGAGGATGAACACTGTCGTTACAAGGCTTGGCTTTAAGGATGAAATTCGACGCGGCTCAGTCGGTATAAAGATCGGAATGATCATCGAACGCAAGTGCGACGTTTATATTCATCTTTCGCCCCGAACTAAGCAGTGGGATACTTGTGCCCCTCAGCTTATTCTGACGGAAGCCGGCGGACGGCTGACAGATCTATTTGGCGCGCCATTGAGTTATAACGTGCGTGAGTTGCAGAACCGCAACGGTTTGGTCGCAAGCAATGGCGTCGCTCACGATGAAATCATTGACATGATGGCCCCTCTACTTGATGAGTTTGGCCGTTATCCAGTTTGAACTGTTTGTCGTTCTACCCCTATGAACGCCCGAACAAAAGCATTTCTCGCCCGCTTCGCTTTTTGCCTTGCGCTCCTTCTCATTCTGACGGGCATCTATTACTGGCAACAGTTTAGAACAGCTGATTCAGCGGTTAACGCACAAGCTCAGACGAGTTTGAGTGTCTTATCCGGAAGTTTGGACCACCATCTCAGCGAGGCCGAGCTCTCTCTCCAGCGCTTTGCTGCCTCTGCTCCATTACGAAATTTTATCAAGACAGCAGAAGCTGAAACTGAAGCGAAGGCCTTGGACCAGAATGTTTCCGGTTTTGGATTGCCCGGAGATCTATACCAGGATCTGGTGGTGCTTTTGAAAGGCTCGGAGCACTTCACTTCGTTGGCTTTGTTCAACGAAAAGGGGCAACCGCGTTTTAAGCTAGAGCGACAGCCAAACGGAGCTGGGGGCGACTTGCTGCTGTTTCATAAAAGTGGCTTTCAACCTCCAACTCTTACTGATGAACTGGCACCCGATCAGTCTGTGGCCAACGTGGTAAATGGTCCGGTCATGCAACTAACAATTAAACTCACAGGAGATGATCGAGTAAATGAGACCGGACTACTTGTCGGTGAATTGAGGTTAGACGAACTCCTCAACGACCTGACTGCCAGTCGTGAACCGCGTGATACGCAAGCCAATCCCTCTTCATTCGTAGCAGCGACGGACAATCAATCGCGAGTGGTTTATCTGTCCAATAAATCGACCAACGGCCAGGCGATAAATAGTATATTCCGCGAACTTGCTCCAATCGCTGCGGCCGCTGCGACTAATAAGAGCGGTCTCGAGCATGTGAAGACAGCTGACGGTTCTGTATACGCAACAGCATTTTCCCCATTACCACGTTGGCATTTCTCATTGGCGGTGGGGCGCTCGCGAACGGCAGCGCTAAATGCAGTTCATCAATGGGGAATAATCGGACTTTTGCTATCGTTCGGGTTAGCACTGATCGGCGCAGTACTCCTTGAAAAAATAGCTCCCAAACATTCCCGCGGTATTCAACGAGTCACGGAAGATCTTTCCGCAATTGTGAAGGGCGAATTGGACCGGCGGATCGAGCTCAAGTCGAGTGACGATGCGCGCGGAATTGCCGACCGCATCAATGTTGTTACTGAAAGACTTCGTGCTCAAATTGCCCGTGAGGAAGAGTCACGCCAGTTTGAATCGTTCGTCAGACTCTCAGCGATGCTCACACACGATTTAAAAAATGCGATCGAAGCGCTGTCCCTGATCGTGGGTAACATGGAGCGACACTTCGATAACGAGCAGTTTCGCGCCGACGCCTTGAAGTCTTTGACAGGCGCCACCGACAAGTTGAAAGGCATCGTTGCCCGACTATCGCGACCTTTGACGAGCTTGAGTGGTGAACATAAGCGGCCCACCGACGTCGATCTTGTGCCAATCATAAAGCGCGTGGTGGCGATTACAGCGGAACCTGAAAACCAAAAACACACTATCGATTTGAGGCTGCCCGAAAAACTTCACGCCCTCGTCGATGCGACACAAATCGAAGAAGTAATCGAGAATCTTGTGCTCAATGCGCTGGAAGCGATGACTAAACCCGGAGGTACGTTGACTGTCGAAGCGGGTCAAACCGCAAACGGCGCCGCCACGTTTTCCATCAGCGACACCGGAGGGGGCATGAGTCAGAGTTTTGTTCACAATCGCCTATTTCGCCCATTCTCAACAACAAAAAAGACCGGAGTTGGTCTCGGCCTCTACACCTGCAGAGAGGTTGTTCAGGCGAACGCCGGTTCCATAGACGTTCAATCAATTGAGGGTCTTGGTACGACTTTTCGTGTCGTGCTACCATCAGCCGCAACCGATAAAGCGTAGCTGGAAAAGGGCGCGGCATCTCCTTTCCACCTGAGCATTCCCTGTTACGCCGGTTCCCCAGTACCTGCCCAGAACTTTACATAAGCCCACGCTGGAGGTTCGGATGTGCAGCATCAAGGGATCTAAATTTCGAGAATGACCGGCGCACCTATCACAAAAGGTTCCATTCTGCTCGTTGATGACGACGAATCAGTGCGCAACGGACTGTTTTGGACACTAACTTCTGACTATCACGTGTTCCAGGCCGATTCGCGTGAACAGGCGTACGCCGTTTTGTCGGAACGCGAGATTGATGTCGTGGTGAGTGACCTCCATCTTCCTCCGCATGTCGAAGACATTAGTGAAGGACTGGCGCTTATAGATTTTGCAAGAAGCCAGGACACGCCTCCTCAGGTTGTGGTGATCACAGGCAGCGACTCGAAGCGAGCGGCACTGGAGGCGGTTAAACGAGGTGCATATGGCTTTTTTGAAAAGCCTCTGGATACGGCTGAGATCCAGCACATAGTCAGCCAGGCAGCGCGGATGCGGAAACTCGAAATCGAGAATTCGCAGCTGCGGGATGAGCTTTCACGGCCGCCGGGATTCTCGCACCTACTGGGAACGAGCCAGGCGCTTGAGCGAGTGTTGAAACAGGCGCGTTCAGTGGCTGCCAAAACTGCAACCGTTCTTCTTACTGGTGAGAATGGAACAGGGAAAGAGATGCTCGCTCGAGCAATCCATCAAGAGAGCCCGCGAGCGAGTGGTCCATTCGTGGCCGTCAGTTGCGCTGCCCTTCCAGAGACACTTATCGAATCTGAACTCTTCGGCCACGAAAAGGGTTCATTCACATCCGCAACGCAAACGCGAAAAGGACGCTTCGAGTTGGCGAGCGGAGGAACACTGTTTCTGGATGAAATCGGAGACTTGAGCGCCGGTGTGCAGGTAAAGCTATTGCGAGTTTTACAAGAGCGCGAGTTTGAACGCGTTGGCGGGGTAAAGACACTAACAGTGGATATTCGCCTCGTGGCGGCGAGTAATCGAGATCTTGAAAAGGAAGTTGAAGAAGGACGATTTCGACGGGATCTGTTTTACCGGCTAAACGTAATCCCGCTAGTTCTTCCTCCCCTACGAGAGCGCCAGGAAGATATCCCGTTCCTGGCCGCGCATTTCGCTACAAAGTCTGCTCAAAAGCACCATCAGCAATCTCCCGAATTGGAACCAGCCTTGATCGAAGTGCTGCAGGAGTATGAATGGCCTGGCAATGTGCGTGAGCTCGAGAATTTGATTGAACGTCTCGTAGTTTTGAGTAACGGCGGTGCGTTAGGCCTCGAGTTTGTGCCGGAGAAAATGCTTAAGGTGCTGCCCGGCGTGAGTAAGACAGACGAAACCACGCTCGAAGGGGCCGTAGAAGCTCTAAAACGCAGAATGATCGTTAACGCGTTGCATGCTGAAAATAACAATAAAGTAGCCGCCGCAAAGCGTTTAGGGATCAGCAGGTCGTATCTGCACAGGTTGATTAATGAGTATGAGATTGAGAGGAAGGGGGCTTAGGGCTTGGGTGTTTGGTCTTCGGGCTTTGGTCTTGGGACTTTGAGCTTTGTAAATTTGACGATTACCTTTTAGCAATCAAAGACCTAAGACCTAAGATCCAACACCTAATGGCCAACCTTCAACATCGCTTACCCGAGAATGTGCCGGGGGATTTTTTTGTCGATTCAAGTTGTATCGACTGCGATACCTGCACTCAGTTGGCCCCGGGAATCTACCGCGATCACGGCGACCAGTGCAGTGTTCACCAGCAGCCTCAAACCGCGGACGACATCAAATTAGCTCTGATGGCATTAGTGGCTTGTCCGACCGGTTCAATCGGTTCAACCCTCAAACACGATCCACATATCGGAATTGACGCATTTCCTCTTTTGCTGGATGAGGAAGTCTACTTTTGCGGCTTTACTTCGGAATCCAGTTTCGGTGGTTGGAGCTACCTGATTACTAGAAGCGTCGCAAATGGTGGTAATGTGCTTGTCGATTCGCCACGGTTCGCCACCCAACTGGTGAAGAGGATCACGGCCATGAACGGCGTCAGCCGGATGTTGTTGACACACAAAGACGACATTGCTGATCACGAGCGCTTTCGTAAGCAGTTTAACTGCGAACGAACCATGCACGCTGCTGATGGAGCGAGAAGATTGGGAATTGAGCATGTTGTGGACGGTGAGGAGCCGGTTTCGATTGACCGGGATATGCTTGCCATTCCAACCCCAGGTCACACGCGTGGCCACATGGTCTTTCTTTATAAAAACCGGTTCCTGTTCACCGGTGATCACCTGGCATGGTCAGTTTCGCGTCAAACGCTAACGGCCTTTCGGAGTGTTGCCTGGTACTCATGGGCTGAACAAATCAAGTCGATGGAGAAGTTGTTGTCGTATAGTTTTGAATGGGTATTACCTGGTCACGGAAACTTTCATCACTCAAATACTGCAATTATGCGCGCAGATCTCGAGCGCTGCGTCAGCTGGATGAAGACTCGTAGTTAAGCTATTTCTAATCTGCTTGGACAGGGGAACCGAATGACTCGAAATCAAAAGATTGCGCTTGGTTGCGGTGGAGCCGGATGTCTCGGGCTGATTGTCGTTGTTATAGTTGGAGTTTTGATTTATGCGTTCATCCAACGAGAGAACTCGTACAAAGCCGGGAGCTACAACAACAACTACAATTTCAATGTACGCTCTAACAGCAACTCCAATAGTAATTCGACCTCCAACAGTAATTCCGACAGTAATGACAATAGTTCTTCAAGTTCTTCGGGCCTTTCCGAAGACGATAAGCACAAACTCTACCAGGCAGCTGGAGTAACTGGTGATGCTGAGTTAGTGCGACGCGTCTCGATAAAGATAGGCTTGATGGGCGAAGACTACACGCCAAGCCCCGAGTTCGAATCATTCATCAAGGAACACTTCAACTGGGCAGTCCGCAACGCGGAGTTTATTCAGTCGATCAACAGTAAAGAAAAAGCGATTGCGTACGTCAACGACCACATCGACGACTAAACTCGATAGTAAACAGAACTTGAGACTAAATGGATCCATCTCGCATACGTAATTTCTCGATCATTGCACACATCGATCACGGCAAATCTACGCTCGCGGACCGTCTACTGGAACTGACGGGAGCCCTCACCGAACGCGAGATGGAGAATCAAGTTCTTGATGACATGGATCTCGAACGTGAGCGAGGCATAACCATCAAAGCTCATGCGGTTAGGCTCGACTATACGGCTGCCGACGGCAAGGCGTATGTACTTAACCTGATCGATACGCCGGGCCATGTCGACTTCTCGTATGAAGTCTCCCGATCCCTTTCGGCTTGTGAGGGAGCTCTATTGATCGTCGATGCCTCTCAGGGTGTTGAAGCCCAGACGCTGGCCAATACTTATCTCGCGCTCGAAAACAACCTCGAATTGATTCCGGTGGTGAACAAGATTGACTTGCCGGGAGCTGAGCCCGAAAAGGCAATCGAACAGATTGAACACTTCATCGGACTCGAAACTCACAACGCGATTTTTACCAGCGCCAAGACTGGAGTCGGAGTTGCGGAAGTCCTGGAGGCTATCGTTCGGGATATACCTCCACCCGCCGGCAATACAACTGCTCCGCTCAAAGCGCTGATCTTTGACTCGTGGTACGACTCGTATCGCGGCGTTATTGTGCTTTTCAGAGTGATTGACGGAACGATTCGGCCTGGCATGAAGATCAGGTTCTTCAACACCGGTCGCGACTATCAAGTAGAAACCATTGGCGTAAATCGGCCGCGACCCACACCGATCGATCAGTTGAGCAGTGGTGAAGTTGGGTTCTTGACCGCTTCGATTAAAGCTGTTGCCGACGTCAAAATGGGCGACACCATCACTGAAGCAGCGAGACCAACCACGGAGCCATTTCCCGGATTCCAGGAAATCAAACCGATGGTTTTTGCCGGACTTTATCCGATCGATACCAATCAGTACGAAGAGCTGCGAGATGCGCTCGACAAGTTGCGATTAAATGACGCGTCGTTCTTCTACGAGCCCGAATCTTCCACCGCGCTTGGTTTTGGCTTTCGTTGCGGCTTTCTTGGATTGCTGCACATGGAAATCGTTCAGGAGAGATTGGAGCGAGAGTTCAATCTTGATCTGATCAGCACTGCCCCCGGCGTTCGCTATGTAGTCACGACTACCGATGGCGTAGTTCAGGAAATCGATTCGCCGGCAAAAATGCCCGACCCAGGTCGACTAGTAAAGATTGAGGAGCCTGTGATCCGGGCTGTAATCCTGACTCCTGATGAACATCTTGGGGGCATCCTTCCGTTACTGGAAGAAAAACGGGGCGTTCAAAAAGGGTTCGAATACATCGCGACGAATCGAGTGATGTTGACCTACGAATTGCCGTTGAATGAAATCGTGCTCGATTTTTACGATCGACTGAAGTCGGTTTCACGAGGCTATGCTTCGCTCGATTACAATCTGGCAGGCTACTGGGAAAGCGATCTAGTAAAGCTCGATGTCCTGGTTGCAGGTGAACCAGTTGACGCTCTCTCTTTAATTCTTCATCGGAGCACCGCGCAGGCCAAGGGCCGAGCTCTTGCGGAAAAAATGAAGCAACTTATTCCTCGTCAACTGTTTGAAGTTCCAATTCAGGCTGCTATTGGAAATAAAGTAGTCGCACGAGAAACCGTCAAGGCATTGGGTAAAAACGTAATCGCCAAGTGTTATGGTGGTGATATCTCGCGGAAACGAAAACTGTTGGAAAAGCAGAAAGAAGGGAAGAAGCGCATGAAGAAGGTCGGCCGCGTCGAAATCCCGCAAGAGGCTTTTCTCGCAGTCCTAAAAGTGAACGAATAGCTGACCTAAGTAAGTAGCCATGGTACGGTCCAAGTCTGCGTCTGCATTCCCCGCCGACATTCGGGTTGAAGCTGCATTATTGCTTTGCGCCTCACGTACCTCGTTGGATGCTCAACAGATCAGTGAGCTCAGGAACAAGGCCTCGGCCACGTTAGATTGGAACTCCCTTTTCAAGCTGTCGCGGATACACGCTGTCGAACAACTGGTCCATAAACAGCTCTCTCGGCACGCCGCCGACATCGTCCCACCAGAGCATTTACAGAAGTTGAAGCAGATCTCACAGGCGAATTTTGCCCGAAATCAACTTTTTACTGCGGAGCTTTGCCGGTTAATCAAATTACTTGATCGATCCGGCATCACCGCGATTCCGTTCAAGGGTCCTGCGCTCGCCTTATTTGCTTATGGTGATTTGAACCTGAGGCGTTATGTTGATCTGGATATCATGGTGCGAAAAGAAGATGTCCTGGCCGCCCGCGAAATCCTGCTGGCTGACGGATACGAGTCGTCAAAGTCGCTTAGTTTGAGTCAGCAACAAGTACTGCTGCAAACTCAACATAACCTACAGTTTCATCGCGATCAGCGTCGGACAATCATTGAGTTACATTGGGAAGTCGCATCACACCTGTTCGCCTCGTCGGTTCGTGCTGAAGATCTATGGTCCAATCTGATTGAGGTTGAGGTCAACGACACGACCATGAAGTCGTTATCAGCTGACGACCTATTGTTTTCGCTTTGTATCCATGGCTCGCGTCACCTGTGGCAGCGACTCAGCTGGATTTGTGACATCTCTGAGTTGATTTCGAGGCGTGAAATTCACTGGAATGTTCTGCTGGACCGCTCAGCCGATACGAATGGCGAACGAATGTTCCTGCTCGGTCTAGTGCTGGCCGAAAAGCTGTTCGCGACAAGTTTGCCGGCCGCCGTCAAAGATCGATGCGATTCGGACATCGCTCTCAAGGCTCTGACCGACAAAATCGTAGCTCTTTTGTTTAGGGGTACCGGTGACCAGGTGCTTGCGACCACTGCCGAAACATTCTGGTATAACATCGCAGTGCGCAAGAGCTGGAAGTCTCGGGCCCAATATATGTTTTACATACTGCGACCAACAGACAGCGATGTAAGACGAGATTTGCCATCGAGCATGAGATTTATTTACTACGTCGAGCGGCCTTTTCGTTTATTGTTTAGACCAGCTAAATAACCAGGTAGGGCAAGTCAGGTCACTACGGATTTTTTTGAATGTTTGACCAGAATTTCGTCTCGTGCTAAGTTTTTCGCCCGTCCGGCCTGAGTTTAAGCTCGTTGGTCGACATTGAATTGAGACGGTTGGCCTCAATAATAATCATTCTTAGGCCGGGTGATTTCAGCAAATTGAAGCTACCGGCATCGCACACCAGTAAGATCTGCGGCAGCAAACGCTTTATAGAGAATAACTACCAGCATTATGATCCGCTCATTTTGTGTCATTCTTCTCGTCTTCTCGGGACTCGCTGCTCAAGACAAAGGCAAAGCACCTCCGGCGCCAAAAGAGAAGCCCGGGTACACACTTTCTGTAAAGACTGAGCCTCTGCTGAATTTAAGCCTGAAAGCTGACAAATCCAGTTTGGCCGCTATTGCGTCCGATTTGTCCAACCGGCTAAAGGTTCCGGTCATGCTTGGTCCAACTTTGAAGGCTGAAGTAGTCTCAATCGAGTTTAGTGAGTTACCACTTGAAGCGGCGGTCCAACTGTTGGCGCCGCATGTATTTGTCGATTACGAGGTTGAGACTGGATCTGGAAGTCCTCCGAAGCCGCTCGGGATTTTTCTTTTCGATACCGACCAGGGTGAGCCACCGGTGACGGCCGTTGTTCCTGGAACCACTCAGTCAATACTGATCGAAGGCGACACCGAGGAAGGCGTCGAACCAACAACTGACGAACAAAAGAAGAAGCTCGAGGAACAGCCTTTACGAGTTCAGTTCCGAGACGGTGTCATGAGCGTTAAAGCAAAGAAACAGCCGCTCGTTCTCGTACTGCTGAAGATAGGCGAGGAGTTGGGTATACCCGTCGACATCCAGAATCAGTCAAATGAGATTGTAGACATTGAGATCTCGAAAGCCCCGATTGAAGATGCGCTCAGACGCTTATCACCGAGTATTCGCGCTTTTATACGCGCCGATTTGACACGAGGTGACCGCCGAGCTCTCCGTTTGCTGTTGCCGAGTGCGACAGCCTCAGTTCAGTGAAATTCTTGTCCATCGGACGTGGTCTAAATGTACGTCCTCGATCAATTCAACTTGTATGGTCTAAATTCCGGTTGCTATGCTCATGTTGAACACATAATATAGGCAGCCAATCAGGAGGCACTAACTTTGGACAAAAAGAACCCAATGCTAACAGAACAAGCACGCAATGTAATTGAACACCCTTCCACCAACGAGCAGCCGAGCACTAAGAAGTTGTTTGTTGAGCCGGAAGTATCTGTCCCCGTAGACGTTCTCGAAGCGACTACCTTTTTTCAGGTCGCATCCAGCGGGGCCACCAACTAAGCACATTTCTTTGCTCATGAAAGTTCTTGACCGGCCGGCGTCCGAGCGTTGTTACGCGGTCGCCGGCCGATTCTTGTTTGTTAAAGTCTCTGACGATCGCCTCAGTCGAGTTGTCTCGAAGCTTTTCGGCGGCTGGTCCCTTGAGCCGCTTGCGTTTATACCGGACGAGACTGATGCGACAATCCACTTCATTCTTGAACCGGCTCCTCCAGCTATTCCAGCAGGATGGTCCAACTTTGAAACCGCCGGGGGTGGACGCTGTTATACCAACGGTGATTCTTACTATCTCGATTTTGCGAACTCGTTAATCCTGGTAGAACCAGCTGAAACCCGATCGATTACAGTCTGGTTCAAATCACTCGAAGGCGTCTCGGAGATGGAACTCTCGCAAGCGACCTCGTTTGCGGTTTGTGCAGTGCTTCGGCGCAATAACTTGTTTGAGCTTCACGCGGCCGGTGTTGTATCTCCTGAGACCGAGCGGGCCACTCTTATAATTGGACCATCAGGCAGCGGCAAATCTACCTTGGCTCTTAACCTGGTCCTATCTGGTTGGAACTATCTGTCAGACGATGAACTACTGCTCGACTATGTGGCCGGCGAGGTCCAGGCGCGCGGGTTCCGTCGATTTTTTGCCGTCAGCAACACCGCCAGGCTTGCTAGCGGTCTCTCCGGTTTGGGAGACTACGCCCAGTCAGAACCCGAAAGCAGTCGAAAAACCCGGTTTGAACCGTCGGCGTTACTACCTGTTCGAAAAGTAGCTTACTCTATTCCCGACCGCCTGTTGTTTACCAGGGTTACCGGCGAAAGGGAATCTAGTTTGACTGAGTTAACGCCCATCGAAGGGGCGAGTAAATTAATCAGGGCGTCTCCCTGGGCTACTTACGATCGAGCAGTCGCCAAAAATTACCTGGGAATACTTTCGCAGCTCGCGCGGCAAGCCAGGGCTTTCGAACTGAAAGCCGGAACTGACCTTCTGGATTCGCAAACAGCCACTGAGCTTTTGTGGACCAACAAGGCCAGTCTCAAATAAATGAAGATCAGCGAACAGCTGGGAAATGACTATGGGCCTCAACGGCTCACTGTAGAACTCGCAAACATTTGCAACCTGCACTGCAGCTATTGTTTCCGCGATGACGACAATCTCTATAATTCTCGTGCTGAGTTCTTCCCGCCAGAGCTATTACGGAAGATCCTGACTGACGCGCGCGATACTGCAGGAACCAAGTCGGTAATTTTCACAGGTGGCGAACCGACACTCCATCCGCAATTCGACGAGATATTACAAATTGTTTCTGATATCGGTCTGACGGGTAGTTTTATTACCAACGGCTGGCATTTTGAGCGCATTTGGCCCGCCGTTCTCAACCATCGCTCAGCTCTGAGTCATGTTGCGTTCAGCCTTGATGGTCCAACGCGTGAAACTCACGATCGCTGGCGTGGCAAGGGGTCGTTTGATCGTTTGGTCCAGGCATTTTCTCGCTGTTATCTCAAACAACTGCCATTCGTCGTAAAGATGAACTTGCGACGGGACCTGATCAACTCTCTTGAAGAGTCGGCAATCTTTGCAGCGCGGATGGGTGCCAGCGCGCTAAACTTTGCGCACGTATCTGCAACGTCAGATGCGATCGAGCGCGAATCGAGCCTGACTCTCACCGAACGTCGCAATGTCGAACACGAGATAGCTCTACTGGCCCGCATTTTGAAGATGCCGGTCAGAATAGACGTCGGTTATTACAATATTGACGAAGAGTCGGCTCCTTGCTCTCCGCTGGCTGGAACCAACATGAACGTCGATTTCCGAGGGCGACTGACGCTCTGCTGCAACCTGTCGGGATTCAGAGAAGCAGGACTAAGTGACTCGGATGTCGTGGCAGATCTAAAAACCGACAGCTTCGCCTCAGCCTTTAGCAGGTTGAAGAATCTGGCGAACACACAACTGGAGCGGCGAAGAGAGAGGCTGCAGTACTTAAGATTGAACGGTATTCAGCCCGATCTCAATACCGGGTCGCCTTGCCAGTTTTGTTTGCAAAGCTTTGGCAAAACCCCATGGTCTGAAGTCACGAACACGCGTTCGCTACCCGTCAAAACTGTTGCCTGAGACTTTAGTCTCGTGGTCCAACCCTGGCTGCTCAAGTGTCAATCGCCACCACACAAATCGAAAATCTCAACGGGTTTCTTCCCGTAGACACCGGTATCGTTGATGAAAGACCTGGTCTATGGTGGCTGGACATGCATGATGCCAGCATGCCCGAGCCGTTCTTTCAGCAAACAGTTGACAGGTTTCGCCTGGAGCATCCCGAGTTAAGTCCGAGGTTCACTGAATTTTATCTATTGCCGCAGCTGGAGAAATCCTTTGACAGTATTCGACCATCAGGTTTTATCTTCCATTCGTCACGCTGTGGCTCAACCTTGCTCGCGAATGCCGGGCGCTCAGTGCGTGGGTCGATAGTGATCTCTGAAGCAAACGCGATTGATCAACTCGTGACCAGGCTTGTCACTGATCGGGAAAATTCGGATGTTAAGAGGGCAATTTATAGCGCTTTGTTACGATCAGTAATGACCGCTTTTGGCCAGAAACTAACAGGCAGAGAGGAACATCTGATCGTAAAGTACTCGTGTTGTAGTACCTCGCAAATGGCCCAGTTAATTCGCATCTGGCCGGATGTGCCATGGGTATTCGTGTACAGAGATCCGGTTGAAACGATTGTCTCAAATCTCAAAACCATGCCTGCCTGGTTACTTGATGAGGATCGACGCGTACTTGCTGCCATCGTTGACGAGCCCGTGGCAAGAATCGAAGCGATGGATCCGACAGAACTCTGCGCCAGGGCCGTGGGAAGTTTTTATTCGACGGCGACTCAACTTGCAGAGCGCAACTGCGTGTTGCTTAACTACCAACTGATCTCGAGTAAGACATTGCTGGATGTGCTGGAATTTTTCGGCATAACACCGAGCGAAAAAGAAGCCAATCAGATTGCGGTGTCAGCTGGCTCTTATTCGAAGGATATCAGCGGACGCCCTTTCGAAAGCGACACACTGGCAAAGCGAAGCCAGTCGGACAGTCGTATTCGCGAAATGGCTGCAGCATGGGCCTACCCACAATATGAGGCTCTCGAAGCGAAACGTTTGAGACTTGAAGAAGCGCCCCAAAAAACTCAATGAGAGGTAGCGTAAATAATGAGTAACGATCCCACGACGAGCACGCATGTCGTCGCAACTGATTTCGACGGTGGAGAGGGCGTTCTGGTCGATCTGAATACTAAAAAGTATTACCAGTTGAACGAGACTGCGATGCTTATCTGGAGAGGTCTGTCACAGAATAAGCCTGTCCAGGACATAATCGCCGACGTGACTGCTAACTACGAGGTCACAGCCGAAGACGCAGCTCGCAGCGTTGATCGGGTGGTAAATGATTTTCGCAATTACGATCTGCTCTCGCGAGATTAATTTCTTTAGCCGAACATGAACTTTCAATCAGAGCGGTTCTGGACCATCAAGTACGCGCTGCTCACTGCGGTGATCTTTCTTCCGCTGCTGTGGTCCTTTAGATATGTGCGTAATCTCTATCCCTTCGCGGCCTGGAATGTGATGATGGCGGGCGGAACCCTTGAGCGAGGCCGCGCTTATTATATTCTGCGGGGAGAAACTTTAGCCGGACAGCGGATTGATATTTCGCCGATAAAGCTCACCAACGGGCTGAGCGGTCGTACCTGGACCATGGTGAACGCCACCGTAGACAATCAGAGCTTTAAACTATCATCGCTAGAGCCTCAGAATGCCGCCTTGCTAGAAAGCTCCGGTGGCCTGGAAAAGCTTCCAGCAGCGGCTCGAGTACCAGAGCTACTGCAAGCTTGGGGAAATCTCTACAACGACCGGCTACCTCCTGATGCGCCCAATCGTTTGCGATCCATTCAGCTCGACATGTATCGGTGGAACAGCGGCACTTACTCAGGTTACGACACCTACGTGGAATCGTGGCGAAAGGAATTGTAAATAGACTGGTAGCGGCAAGTCCCTTTTCGCTCGGAGTTATACGTGCGGTAGTTCACGGCACATTCCTCATATCAATTCTCTTCACCTCATTCTCAGCACTCGGTCATCTGCCGGTAACAATCTTTCGACCCACGGGAGCAATGAAACTGCTGCCGTGGAGTTTCTACGAATACCTGATTCGACCGAATGCGATGGAACTCTTCAAGTGGTTGCTGGTGTTGGTTCTGGTCTCTGGCACGGTTGGCTTTTTCACTCCGGTAGCGACCAAGCTCTCGTTTCTTTTAGTGGTTTTGTATCAAGGGGTGTTGCGCAGTTTTGGCCATTTCAATCACGATGAGATGTTGGCCATCTATTACCTGGCGGTACTGGCTTTTACTCCGTGTGGCGATGGATTTTCAGTTGATAGTGTGCTCAGAAGGCAGAAGGAAAGGCCGAGATTAGCTTATTCATATCCCGTGCTTTTGATGTGGCTCTTGATGAGTTGGACCTATTTCAGCTCCGCCCTGATTAAGCTTCGAATTGGTGGTTTAAAATATCTTAGTCCTGATAACCTGCCGGCCCTGGCAATTTTTCACTCGCTGGATAACTTACACGACACACAATTCAAATTCGCATTTTGGCTCCCACAGGTGCGAAGCTATTTGCCCGTGGTTGTTTTCATCGTATTGCTTTGGGAGTTACTTTTTCCGCTCGTTATCTTACGGCGATGGCGTCCATGGCTGTTGGCGTTTGGTGTTGCCTTTCATATCTCGACGCTCTTCCTGATGAATATATTTTTTCCGTTCCAGCTGGCAATGTACCTGGTGTTTGTCGATTGGGACTCATTCCGACGTCGTCTCGGTGAGAAAGGTTGGTTGCCGCGAGGACCTGGCCGAGTGTCCTAAATCTGATTCTTCTGTGTTGCCGCTGGGATCTCTAGTTAACTTGCAGGGGACAACTCAGGGTACCGGTAAGTGACGACATATTCCGGGTCAGACTTTTCCAGAATGGGCTTGCCTTCAAATTCCAACCACGCATGTCCATCAAGATTGCCATTGGGATCTCTTCGAACTCCGAAGACGATCGTGGTTGGTATGCCATTCTTAGATAAATAGCGTCTCAATACAGCTGCCCGCTTCCAGCATTTTGGTTTCAGGAAGACAACATCAGCAGAAAGCAACTGGTCAATCGTGCTCGCTAAACGTTTTTCCAGATCCCTCCGGTTTGAATTGGTGCCGGCAGGCTTTCCGGATACTAGTTCTAATGCTTTTGGAAGAGACCAGAGCTGAGCCATGATGGAGATTACTCCGATCCACCACGCCATTCGTACCATCAGAAAAAGTTCCTTTGGGTGTCGGACAGACTTCCGCACAACGGCAAGTGCCAGGCGTTTACTTTTTGGTGCAGTGGATTCAGGCATGGAGCTTTTTGATTCTATCCGATTTCCACAGGACGAAGAAGAACAACGCCGAGACAGCCGCAACTAAATAAAAATAGGATCTTAAGATCTTGCCTAAGGGGAATCGGTTGAATTCTCGTGCGTTTGGTACTAAGGGGCAAAGTTCGCCATAATTCCGGACATCCACTAGTAGAGTTAAAAACGATCAATCAGGACGAGGGACAACGATGACAGACCGAGCAAATGGAAACTTCAAAGTCAATCTAACGCCCCAGCAAGACGGAGAATCACCGGCAGTAGGCCGAATGACTATCGACAAACAGTTTAGCGGAGATCTAGAGGCTACCAGCAAAGGCCAGATGCTGATGGCGAGCACTTCGGTTCAAGGATCAGCGGGTTATGTTGCAATTGAGAAAGTGACCGGCACGTTGAAGGGGAAGAGCGGAACCTTTTATCTACAACACAATGGCGTGATGAACCGTGGAGCAGGGGAACTGTCTGTGAATGTGCTACCCGACTCTGGGACAGATGAATTGACAGGCCTAAAAGGCAAGATGAACATCATCATCGCCAATGGTGATCACTCTTATGAGTTTGATTACACCCTCGAGTGAGATCCCGATCCAAGACCTGGTTTTCAACCGTATCAAAAATCGAGGAGACAAACTACAACGCGTAAGCTCACAGTGCGAGAGCAGACTATGTGCCCATTTCCCTGTGACACAACTTTCCATGTAGTCTGTAGCATACGAACTTTAGGGGGACGAATTACAAGATGACGAAGCCAGGGCAAATACTGTTGCAAACTACCATCCCGGATGTCGAAGATGATTGGCATGTGGGTCGTTTCTCATTGCTGAAAGAATATTTAAGTTCGCTTAAAGACGAACAGGGAAACAACTTGTTCGTCGTCACTGCGCGCAATCGCCAGACCAATGTTGATGGCGACGACGAAGTTTTGAGCCAGCTCGATACGAGTCAATTTGATCAGTTGTGGATCTTTGCCGTAGACACTGGGACTGGGCTGACCACCCGGGATTGTGAAGGTATCACCCGCTTTCGCCAGCGAGGCGGGGGTATTTTATCGATGCGCGATCATCAGGATCTGGGCTCGTCCCTCTGCACCATTGGTGGCATTGGGCGGGCGCATTATTTTCATACCAAACAACAAGAACCGGATGAGTCGAGAAGAGCTCGAGACGATCAGGCCACGTTGCAAATCAGCTGGCCCAATTATCATTCTGGCAATAATGGCGATTATCAATTAATAAAGGCAGCCGATCCGGTTCACGCCTTACTGCGGCGACCTGATGGAGAGGTAATCAAATATTTTCCTGCTCATCCTCATGAAGGGGCAGTCGGAGTCCCCGAGGACGATTGCCATGCTCGAGTGATTGCCACGGGAGAGAGCCAGGCGACTCATCATCCGTTTAATCTGGTCGTGGCATTTGAAAACACTATCGATGATCACGGTAACCATTTGGGACGAGCCATAGCTGAGTCGAGCTTTCATCACTTTGTTGATTACAACTGGGATATTTCGATGGGATGTCCCAGCTTTCTGGTTGAAGCCCCAGGACATCAGATCGAAAACGATGCTGAGAAACTCTCGGATATCAAAACCTACGTACGAAATGTCGCACTTTGGCTTATGAATAGTTGATCCATTGAACGAATAAAGGGCTTTGTGTTCGAAGTGATCAAGCTCAGCCAGTCTCGACGACCAGCAGGTTGGGAATCCTACCGCGCGGCAGCGTGTTTCTACGATCACGAGTTACCAGCCGGATCGGAATCCCACAACGCGGCAGCGTGTGGATGGTTCAAGTCCCTTCTACGATCACGAGCAGTTCCGAAAAGGTTGGGAATCCCACAGCGCGGCAGCGTGTGGATGGTTCAAGTCCCTTCTACGATCACGAGCAGTTCCGAAAAGGTTGGGAATCCCACAGCGCGGCAGCGTG
>Ga0207674_10001297_pt1 | contig 32644 bp, 31 predicted proteins | sample KBSCornC72_FD_184303 | JGI IMG/M metagenome (GOLD analysis project Ga0207674, IMG submission 184303) | Corn rhizosphere microbial communities from Kellogg Biological Station, Michigan, USA - KBS Corn C7-2 (SPAdes) (version 2) | ecosystem: Host-associated > Plants > Roots > Rhizosphere > Soil ...
CGCCGCGCGAGTTCAACTGGGTGGTCGGCGTGGTGCTCCTGTTCCTGACCATCATGCTGAGCTTCACGGGCTACCTGCTGCCGTGGGACCAGATCGCCTTCTGGGCCATCACCATCGGCACGAACTTCGGTTCGTATTTTCCGATCGTGAATACGCCCGCCAATCGCATCCTCCTTGGCGGCGTCGAGGTCGGACAGAACACCCTCATCCGGTTCTATGTCGGCCACGTCGTGTTCCTTCCCTTGATCGCGGCGACGTTTCTGACCGTCCATTTCTGGCGGATCCGGAAGGACGGCGGGATCAGCGGGCCGCTCTAGTCCCGCAGCCCGCGCCGCCGGTGCAGCCGGTGCGGCCGGCGACGGTCGCGTGCCATCGTGACGGTGCTCGACAGCTGGAGAAGGCACGATGGATCGCGACGACCCGGCGTATCGGGGGCAGGCCGACTATTCCGCGCGCATGCTCGACCTGTACGACCCGATCGTCATCGGCGTCTTGTCTCGGCTGTTCTGGCGTTGCCCACCGGAGCCCTTCCTCGACAACTACCGCCGCAACATCACGGATCACCACCTGGAGATCGGACCGGGTACGGGCTACTGCGTGGAGCGGTCGGGCCTCCCCGACGGCACGAAGGTCACCATCCTCGATCCCAACAGGGACGTCCTGGAACACACCACGAGGAAGCTCGATCGACTCGAGGTGACAGCCGTCGAGGCTGACGTCCTCAAGCCGCTGCCGGTCGACGGCCTGTTCGACTCTGCGGGGATGAACATGGTCATCCATTGCCTGCCGGGACCTGCGACGCGAAAGGCGCTGGCGATCCAGAACGTCGCCGCCGTCCTCTCGCCGAACGGGACACTCTTCGGTGCGACCATCCTCGGCCGCGCGGCAAAGCACAGCTGGCTGGGCCATCGAGTACTGACCGCATTCAACCGGCGCGGGGCGTTCGACAATCTCGACGACACGGCGGACGGACTTCGCGAGATGTTGGCCGCGAGCTTCGAGCAGGTCGACGTCAAGATCGTCGGCTCCGCCGCCGTGTTCGAGGCAAAGCGACCGCGGCCGGCTACAGGCTCCTAGACGGCTCCGATCTCGCGTTTGCGTCGGGCGATGAAGGCATCGAGCGCCTCGACGACCGCGGCATCCAGCGGGGGCGGCACTGCTTCGGCGAGCAACCGCTTCCAGAGTCCGTTCGCCCGCTCCGTGGCCGTGTGTGACCCGTCCGCTTGCCATGTTTCGAAGTTGCGCCAGTCGGACACCAGCGGCGAATAGAACGCGGTCTCGTAGCGCTCCAGCGTGTGAGCAGTCCCGAAGAAGTGCCCGCCAGGGCCAGCCTCGGCGATCGCATCCAGGCCCAACGAGGCCTCGGACACCTCGAGTGGCTGGAACACCTCCGCCATCATCTGCAGGATCTCCGCGTCGATGATCAGCTTCTCGTACGAGGCGGTCAGCCCACCCTCGAGCCACCCGGCGCCTTGATAGAGCAGGTTCACGCCGCCCATCACCGCGCCCCACACGGCCATCTCGGCCTCATACGCCGCCTGCGCATCGACCACGGGTGATGCCGTCGCGTTCGATGACCGCCACGGCAATCGATATCGCCGCGCCATCTGTCCCGACGCGAATTGCGCCTTGACCGATTCCGGTGTGCCGAACGCCGGCGAACCGGTCCGCATATCGACATTCGATGTGAACGCCCCGTAGATCATCGGAGCGCCTGGTCGGACGATCTGGGCGAGGGCGACGAGGAACAGGGCCTCGGCGTTCTGCTGCGCGATGGCGCCGGCGAGCGAGACCGGACTCATCGCGCCCGCGAGGGTGAATGGCGTGGCGACGACGGGCTGACCGTGCTCGGCCATGGCCATAAGGCCATCGCTCATCGGCCCGTCGAGGCGAAGCGGCGAGTTGGTGTTGATGATCGTGATCAGCGACGGGTCGGCGAGAAGCTCGTCGCGCGACACGCCACGGATCAGGCACATGACCTCGAGCGCGTCATCGACCATGACTCGCCCCGTCCCGAGGCAGTGCCAGGTCTTGTCGAGCTCCGTGGCGAACACCCGGTACTGATCGAGGTGGCGCGTCTCGACCGGCAGATCGGTGGGCTCCAGCGGACCCCCGCCTTCCTGGTGGATGACATCGAGCGCGCCGATGAGCCGCACGTAATCGCGGAAGTCGGCGATGTTCCCCGGGCGACGGCCACGATCGAGGTCCGACACGAAGGCCGGCCCGCCGACCGCGCAGAAGACGACGTTCGCGCCGCCGAAGACGATATCCCGCTCGGGGTTCCTGGCACGGAGCGTGAACTCGGATGGGGCGAGGGCGACGAGCTGCTCGACCTGCGCGGGGTCCATCGTCACGGTCCGTGTGTCCGAATCGACCGCGGCGCCCGCGCCACGCAGCGCGTCGAGCGCGCGATCCCCGAGGACCTGCATCCCGATCTCAGAGAGGATCGTGAGCGACGCCGTGTGGATCGCCTCGACCTCGTCGGCCGAGAGGATCTCGATCGGGCGATAGGGGTTGACGAGTCGGCGCCATGGCACCTGCCGGATGCCGCCCGCGGCGCGCCGCCCGCGCCGGTGGATCGTTGCGCCCTCGCTCACCCCCGGGATGCTACGACCCGCCTCCTGGTCCTGTGACCGCTGTCGCGGGATTCTCAGAGCAGTCTCAGGCAACAGCCGTTCGATGGAGGCGTTGGGGTGGGTCGTCCGCCCTTGTATCGGAGGCGTACGCGACCATGCGACGCAAGCTGCTTGCGCTCGCCGTCCTGGTGGCGCTCGGGGTGGGCGCAGTGGCGGTGAGCTTCGGTGTCGTGGGCGCGAAGCCTGCGACCGCGAGCGAGTACCTGACCACACCGGCGACGGTCGGTGACGTGACCAACGACGTCGCGGCGACGGGCGCACTGGCCTCCGCAACGACCTACGGCCTCGTGTTCGGATCGAGCCCGTACCTCGCGACTGCGAATGCGACCGCGCCGACCAGCACCGTCACCTGGCCGGTGACCGAGGTGAAGGTCAAGCCCGGCGACACCGTGAAGAAGGGGCAGGTCCTCGCGACCGCCGCGACCACGGACGTCCGCCGGCAGCTCGCGCGGGCGACCACCGATCTCCGGACGGCGAACATGCAGCACACCCTCGCGGTCGGCCAGTGGACCGACGCTCGCGATGCGAGCAGTCTCGCGGCAGAGCGGCAGGCCCTCCTCCAGGTGTATGCCGCCCAGAAGGCCGTCTCCCAGGCGATCGAAGCGCGAGAGAACCTACAGGCGGCGCTCGAGACAGCCACGCTGCTCGCGCCGATCGATGGCGTCGTGTCAGCGGTCAACGTCGCGCCGGGCTTCGATGCCCCGGCCGGTGCCGCGGTCGAGGTCGCGTCCAACGACCTCACGGTGACCACGAACGTCGTCGAGAGCGACCTCTCCGACGTCAAGATCGGTCAGGCGGCCGCGGTGACCGTCGACGCGGTCGGCTCGACGATCGATGGGACCGTCACGGACATCTCGCCGGTCGCTGCTGACTCGAGCAACGGCGTCGTGCAGTACCCCGTCACGGTCGCACTGAAGAACGTCCCCGCGACGGCTCGACCCGGTATGAGCGCCGATGTGGCGATCACGATCGCGTCGGCGCAGAACGTCGTGACGGTCCCCGCGAGTGCCCTGCAAGGCACGAACGGCAACTACGCCGTGATGACGCTCGGTGCTGACGGCACGCCGCAGCGGGTACCCGTCCAGGTCGGCCTGATCACCAATGCCTCCGCTGAGATCAAGAGCGGTCTCGACGCCGGGGTCCCCGTCGTGATCGGCACGACCGCCGACCTCGTCGGCACGACGAACAACGGGTTCGGGGGCGGGTTCGGCGTCCCGGGCGGCGCCATCCGCCGGATCGATGGCGGTGGCGGCAACCGCAACGGCGGTGGAGGCGGCAACGCCCCGCAGGTGGTCACCAACCCATGAGCGCGCCGCTCATCGCGCTCGAGCGGGTGAGTCGGGTCTACCGCATGGGCGAGGTCGAGGTCCCGGCGCTCGATGACGTCAGTCTCGACATCGGGACGGGCGAGTTCGTCGCGATCGTCGGCCCCTCCGGCTCGGGCAAGAGCACGATGATGAACATCCTCGGTTGCCTCGACCGGCCGACCCACGGGGCCTACCACCTCGCGGGCTCGGCGGTCGCCGAGCTCGATGACGATGCACTCGCGCGGCTCCGCAGCCGGACGATCGGCTTCGTCTTCCAGTCCTACAACCTGCTGCCGCGGACCTCGGCGCTCGACAACGTCGCCACGCCGCTCCTTTATCAAGGCGTCGGGCGTGGCGAGCGGATGCGTCGTGCCAGGGCCGCGTTGGAGCGGCTCGGGCTCGGCGATCGAGTCTCGCACGAGCCGTCCGAGTTGAGCGGCGGCCAGCAGCAGCGCGTCGCGATCGCCCGAGCGCTGGTCACGGAGCCCGCCCTGGTCCTTGCCGACGAGCCGACCGGCAACCTCGATAGCCACGCCGGCGCCGAGGTCATGGCCGTCCTCCGCGACCTGCACGACCAGGGCCGGACCGTCGTCCTGATCACCCACGACACCGACGTCGCAGCGAGCGCCGACCGGCAGATCCATCTCCGTGATGGGCGGGTGGCGGCATGAGCCTGCCCGAGCTGCTGCGCCTCGCGCTGTCCCGCCTCCGGACCAACCGTCTACGGGCGGCCCTGACGATGCTCGGCGTGATCATCGGTGTCGCGTCGGTCGTCGCCCTGGTCGGCGTGGGACAGGGCACGACATCGAACATCACGACAGCCCTCTCGAGCCTTGGCACGAACCTGCTGACGATCAGCCCGACGAGTACATCGTCGGACGGCTCGACGACGCTCACGCTCGACGATGCCGAGGCGATCGCTGCCCTTCCGGGCGTCGCCGATGTCGCACCTGAGGTCTCGACGAGCCAGAACGTGACTGCCGGTGGCGAGACGACGACCACGACGATCATCGGGACGACGAGCGCGTACCCCATCGTCCGGGCCTACAGGGTCTGGCAGGGCAGTGCCCTGACCGACGTCGCCGTGGATCACGGTCTCCGCGTAGCGGTCCTCGGCAAGACGACCGCCGACGACCTCAAGCTCAGCGCGTCCGACATCGGGTCGCAGATCCGCATCGGCGGGATCGACTTCACGCTCGCCGGCATCCTGCAGCCGAAGGGCGGCGCCGGCTTCCAGAACCCCGACGATCAGGTGCTCGTTCCCGTCTCGACCGTGCAGAAGTACTTCGTCGGCGGGGACAGCGTCCGAACGATCGGCGTCAGCGTGGCGACCGCCGGCGAGATGGCCACGACAAATGCACGGATCTCAGCGCTGTTGCGCCAGCGACACGATCTCGCGGCGACCGCCGACGATGACTTCCAGGTCTTCGACCAGACCCAGCTGCTCGCAGCGGCCTCGACGATCACCGGCACGCTGACGTTGCTACTTGGCGGGATCGCCTCGATCTCGCTGGTCGTGGGTGGCATCGGGATCATGAACATCATGCTGGTCTCGGTCCGTGAGCGGACCCGCGAGATCGGCATCCGCAAGGCCATCGGCGCGCGAGGGTCCGACATCCTCGCCCAGTTCCTCGTCGAGGCCCTCACCCTCTCGCTGCTGGGCGGCCTGCTCGGCGTCGCCCTCGGACTCGGCATCTCCGCGCTTATCGCGCGCGTCGCCGGCTGGACGTTCGCATTCACCCCGACGACCCTCGCTGCCGCGGTCATCTCGAGCCTGCTGGTCGGCGTCGTGTTCGGCGTCTGGCCGGCACGCCAGGCGGCACGCCTGGATCCCATCGCCGCCCTCCGCTACGAATGAAGGAGATCTCGTCATGAGCATGGATCAGGACACGACGCGAACCGCAACGGGCATACCCGTAGCGGCGACGCCGCAGCGGCCGGACGACGCCACGGGCTACACGGCCCCGCCCCAGCCCGTCGTCCCGACCCCGGTCGTCGCTGCGAACCAGCCGCCGAAGCGACGCGGGAGCCGCGTGCTCGATATCGCGCTTGCGCTGGCCGCGGTCCTGGCCATCGGCGGCGTCGCTTTCGCGGTCGGGCGGGCGACAGCTCCAGCACCGGCGCAGGCCGCACGCGGGTTCGACGGCAACGGCGCGTTCTTCAGGAACGGCGGAAGCTTCGATCCGAATGCGGGCGGTGCGAACGGTGGAGGGCCGCGCTTCGCATTCGGGGGCGGCGGTGCGCTGGCCATCGACGGCACGGTGACCGCTGTCAGCGCCGACAGCATCACGATCAAGCGCGCCGACGGCCAGGAGATGACCTTCGATCTCAGCGGCACGACGGCGTACCACGAGGCGACGACCGCCGCGCCTTCGGACGTGGCAGTCGGCGACAACGTCTCGGTCCGCGTCACGGCTGGCGGGCGCCTCGGCGGTGGCGGCGGACAGAACGGCGGCCAGAATGGCGGCCAGGGTGGCGCGACCGCGTCCGGGGCTCCCACGCTGTCAGCCAGCGACGTCACCGTCACGCACTGACCACGTCCCGGTAGGCTGACCACCATGCACGTGCTCGTCGTCGAGGACGACCCTCGACTCTCGCGGCTCCTCAAGCGTCTGCTCGAGGACGACCGTCACGTGGTCGAGCTCGCCACCGATGGCCGGACCGGTCTCGACATCGCGGAGGACGCACCCGGCATCGAGTGCGTCATCCTCGACATCGGGCTGCCCGACATCGATGGCCTGCAGGTCGCTCGACGGCTGCGTGATGGTGGCTCCGAGGTGCCGATCATCATGCTGACCGCGCGGGACACGATCGGCGACCGGGTCTCCGGGCTCGACGCCGGCGCCGACGATTACCTCGTCAAGCCGTTCGCGTTCGAGGAGCTTTCAGCTCGATTGCGGGCGCTCGGCCGGCGTGGCGTGGCTCCCGGCCGGCGGACCAAGCCGACGTTGTCGGCTGGACCGATCGCGCTCGATGAGGCGGCCCGACGGGTAACGGTCGATGGGGCGATGGTCGACCTGAGCCCGCGCGAGTTCTCGCTGCTCGAGTGTCTGCTCCGGCATGCGGGCCAGACGCTGACGCGCGATCAGCTGCTCGATCAGGCGTGGCCGTTCGGTGTTGCCGTGACGCCGAACGCCGTCGACGCGTACATCCATTACCTGCGCGACAAACTTGGCGGCGCTGGGCGCTACATCCAGACGGTCCGGGGAGTCGGGTACCGCCTCGCCGATGCCTGACGCCGCGACCGCGGACGCGATGACGCACGAGGAGGCACGCCTCCTCCAGCGGGTCCGCCTGCAGCTCGCACTCTGGAGCGGCGGCGTGACGCTCGTCCTCCTGCTCCTGCTCGGCGCGGTCCTGTACATCGCGGTGGATCGCTCGCTGTCCAATTCGGGCACAGCGCAGCTCGTCAACCAGGCCAACCGCCTGACCGGCGGACGACCAGGGCCCGACGCATTGCCAGAAGGTGGGTTCAACTTCGGCGGACCAGGATCGGGCACGTTCACGATGGTCCTCGACCAGGACGGCGACGCCGTCGGACCCGGGGGTCGCATCCCGCAGGGGCTTCCGGTCGTCGCCTCCATCGAAGCGGCGCGGACGACGGGCCTGACGGATATCCGCGAGGCCACGGTCGCGATCGGGGCGAGCCCGGTCGACGCGACCACGCTGACACCGGTCCGTGTCCTCACCGAGCCGGTCCTCTTCCGGGGTCAGCAGCTCTACCTGCAGATCGTCGGCGACCGCACGACCGAGGAGCGGACACTCAATGCGCTCGTCCTCGTGCTCGTCGTCGGCGGTGCCGTGGCGCTCGTCGTCGCATCGGGCGTCGGCGCGGCCTATGCAAGCCGGGCGCTGGTGCCGATCCGGCAGTCGCTCGTCGGCCAGCGCGAGGCACTTCGGCGACAGCGTGAGTTCGCGGCGGACGCCTCGCATGAGCTCCGAACGCCGCTCACCGTGATCCGGGTCAGCGTCGACGATCTGGAACGCCATCCCAAGGATCCGGTGGCGGATGTCGGTACCGCGCTTACCGACATCCGCGAGGAGGTCGACCACATGACCGCCATGGTCGAGGACCTTCTGCTGCTCGCGCGGTCGGACTCCGGCGCCATCGAGCTGGAGCGGGTCCCGGTCGATCTGGGTGACGTCGCCTCGTCGGGGGCGTCGGCACTGACGCGCGTCGCAGCGGACCGCGGCGTCGGGCTGGTGGTCGACCCGGTGCCGGCCGAGGTCGTCGGCGACCCGGCACGGCTTCGGCAGCTCGTCGGCATCCTCGTCGACAACGCGCTCCGTCACGCGCCGGGCGGGAGCCAGGTCGGCGTCCGGGTGCGCGCGGAGGCCGGCAACGCGATCCTCGTCGTCGAGGACGAGGGGCCGGGCATCCGACCGGAGGACCTGCCGCGTGTCTTCGACCGGTTCTATCGCGCGGCGGGCGCGCCTGGCGGTGGGACGGGACTCGGTCTGGCGATCGCCGCCTGGATCGTCGAGCGGCACGGCGGCCGGATCGCGGCGGCGAACCACGAGCCACACGGCGCCCGCTTCACCGTCCAGCTGCCGCTTATCCAGCGCGCCCCATCGCAGGTCTCCCCGACCTAGACTCGCTGGGTGCGCTCACCCCGAACCGACGACTGGCCGATCTTCGGTCATGACGCGCCCGATGTCGCGTGGCGACCCGATCCGGGCGCCGCTGCCGAGGCACGTCTCGCGCGATTCCTGAGATCGACCGGGGAGCCGTTACTTGACGCGCTCCAGGCGCGCGGGACCGCCGATCCCGGCTGGTTCTGGGGGGCGGCTGCTGACGACATCGCGGTCGCATGGGCGCGACCACCGCGCGAGATCGTCGACCTGAGCGGCGGCCCGGCATGGGCCCGCTGGTGGATCGGCGGCTCGTTCGACTGGTCGTGGGCTGCGGTCGAGCCGCGAGCGACGCGCGATCCGGACGGGATCGCCATCACCTGGGAAGGCGAACCTGGGACATCCGGCCATGTGTCGAACCGTGACCTTGCTCTCGCCGTGAGGCGCGCCGCGCAGCATCTCAGATCGCTCGGTGTCGGCGAGGGTGATCGGGTCGGGATCCTGCTGCCGATGCTGATCGAAACGGTCGTCGCCGTGCTTGCCGTCAGCCGCATCGGGGCCATCTTCACGCCGATCTTCTCGGGCTACGGCGCACCGGCGATCGCGTCGCGTCTCGCCGACTGTGAAGCGAAGCTGCTGATCACCGCGGACGGTTTCTTGCGCCGCGGTTCCTGGGTCGATCTCAAGTCCGTCGCCGATGCGGCCGTCGCTTCCGTGCCGTCTGTCGAGCACGTCGTGGTGGTGCCCCGCGCCGGCGATGCGCTGGAGGTTCCCTGGACGGAGGGTCGCGACGTCCCCTGGGCGTACCCGGCGGAGGATCCGCACGAAACGGCCCCGCGCGATCGCGATCCCGAAACGCCGTACATGATCATCTACACGTCAGGTACGACCGGGCGACCCAAGGGCGCCGTCCACGTCCACGGTGGCTTCCCGATCAAGGCCGCCCAGGACCTTGCCCACACGTTCGACCTGACCGAACGCGACACGCTCTTCTGGTTCACCGACCTCGGCTGGATGATGGGCCCGTGGGCCATCGCCGGGTCGCTGCTCCTCGGGGCGCGGCTCGTCCTGTACGAAGGGGCCCCCGACTATCCGGCACCAGATCGTCTCTGGTCGCTGGTCGAGCGCCACAAGGTCACCCACCTCGGGCTGTCACCGACCGTGATCCGCGCATCGATGGCGCACGGCGAAGAACCGGTCCGCTCACACGATCGATCGTCGCTTCGCGTCCTCGGGTCGACCGGGGAGCCGTGGAATCCCGAGCCATGGTGGTGGTATTTCCGCGAGGTCGGAGAGGGTCGCTGCCCGATCGTCAACTACTCCGGCGGCACCGAGGTGAGCGGCGGGATCGTGGGCAGCAATGTGATCGGCCCGATCAAACCGGCGAGCTTCTCCGGGCCGTGCATCGGTACGGCCGCCGACGTCGTCGACGACGCCGCGGAGCCCGTCCGGGGCAAGGTCGGCGAGCTCGTGATCCGCTCCCCGCTCCCGGGCATGACCCGCGGCTTCTGGCGCGACCCGGCCCGCTACGAGGAGACGTACTGGTCGCGCTGGCCAGGACTCTGGGCACACGGCGACTGGGCGTCGGTCGATGCCGACGGGTTCTGGTACATCCACGGCCGGTCGGATGACACGCTCAAGGTCGCGGGCAAGCGCGTCGGTCCGGCCGAGGTCGAGAGCGCGGCCGTCGCCCATCCCGCGGTGCTCGAGGCGGCCGCGATCGGCGTGCCACACGAGATCAAGGGCGAGGTGATCGTCGTCCTGTGCGTCCTGCGCCCCGGCGAGGTCGATGACGCGGATCTGCGGGCGTCGGTGGCGAAGCGTGTCGCCGATGACCTCGGAAAGCCCCTCAAGCCCGACACGGTCGCGGTCGTCAAGGCATTGCCCAAGACACGCTCCGGAAAGGTCATGCGGCGCGTCATCCGGGCGGCGTGGCTCGGTCTCGATCCGGGCGACCTATCGGCGCTCGACGACCCGTCATCCGTCGCGGAGATCGCGGCGAGGTCGCCGCTGACGACCGGCTGAATCGAAGAGGGCGGGCCGAAGCCCGCCCTCGAGTGCGTTGACCGAGCGCGTTAGCGCAGGTCGATGTTCGTCACGCGGTAGTCACCGGGCTGGTCCGCGATGATGAACGGGATCCCGCCGGCCTTGATGCGCCACGACGGGTGGGTCATGACGAGGTCGTGCCAGTTATCGAACCACTCGTCGCTGAAGTTCAGGAACACCTTGCAGGTCGGGCTGCCGGTGCTGACCAGATCCGAGCCGCAATTGTTCACGTCGAGGAACGCGTACGGCGGGGTGGACTCCTTGTGGCCGGTGTTCAACGGGATGCTGAAACGCGGCGCGCCTCCGCCCGTGGCACCGGTGCTGAGGAACGAGATGTGGACGGCACGAAGCGGCTTCGCGCTCAGGCTCCGCGAACGAAGGTACACGCCGCCGTACTCGCCAGGGTCATTGTTGATCCTCGCGGAATCGCCATTGACCGAGACCGACCCGGAGCCGAACGTGCGGTACTTGGTGTTCGCGGCGGTCGAGGTGCCCGCGATAGCGATCGCAAGGGCCATACCGACGACGAGCGCGAATCCTGGGGACAGGCGTCGAAGCATGACAAGTCTCCAATTCCTGGGGGATCGGGAAGGGTGTTGATGCTATGCACCACCCCAGACCGCTCGTATCCACCCGATGGTCACGTCGGTCGTCGGGACGATGGAGCCCGTACCTCGGTATCCTGCTGGGGTGACCGGCATCGCCGCCCCGGAGCGCGACATCGTCAGCTGGGAGGACCTCGACCGGCTCGTCGCCGACCTTGCCGACCGTCTGATGGGCATGACCTTCGACGTCATGCTCGCGATCACCCGCGGCGGGATGGTGCCGGCCGGGATGCTCGCGTATCGACTCCGACTGCGCGACATCCTGGTGGCCGCGGTCGAGTACTACGACGACACCGGCCAGGCCGGGCCGACCCCGACCTTCTTCCAGTTCCCGGCCGATCCATTGCTGCGCGGGAAGCGCGTCCTGATCGTCGACGAGGTCTGGGACAGCGGCACCACCATCCACGCCGTCACCGAGCGAGTCCGTCAGGCCGGCGGTGACCCCTTCACGGTCGTGCTCCATTACAAGCCTGCTCACTCGGTCGTCCCCGGCCACCCCGATGTCCATGCGGTCGAGACCGATCGCTGGGTCGTCTACCCCTTCAAGGCTGGTCTCTAGTCCGACCGGTCACCCGTCCGTCATCGCGGAGGACATGGCATGCCCGATGTGCAGCTCCTCATCGGAACCCCGAAAGGGGCGTTCATCCTCGACAGCGATCCGCAGCGAGCCGACTGGGCGCTGCGTGGTCCGCTCTGCGAGGGCTGGCCGATCCATGACCTGATCGTGGAACCCTCGAGCGGCGCGATCCTCGCGGCGGGCGGCAGCCCGTGGTACGGACCGGCGGTGTGGCGAAGCGACGACCAGGGCACGACCTGGTCCCACTCGTCGGAGGGTCTGACATACGGCGACGGTGAGGGAACGAAGCCGATCGCCACGATCTGGAGCCTTGCCACCGGCCCCGACGGCACCGTCTACGCAGGAGTGGAGCCGGCAGGCCTGTTCCGGAGCGCTGACGGTGGGCGGACCTGGTCGCATGTCGAGGGCCTCACCAACCATCCGACCCGCTCGACATGGCAGCCCGGTGCCGGTGGCTTGATCCTCCACACGATCGTGCCGCACCCCTCGGACCCCCAGCGAGTGTGGGTCGGCATCTCCGCGGTCGGCGTGTTCGAGACCCGGGATGGCGGCGCGACGTGGGAGCCGCGCAACAAGGGCGTCCGCGCCGACTTCGTCCCGGGACCACCTCCCGAGACCGGTCAGTGCGTCCACAAATTCGCGATGGCGGCCGGCGAGCCCGAGACGCTCTATCAGCAGAACCACTGCGGGCAATACCGCTCGACGGACGGCGGCGCGACCTGGACGGACCTATCGAAGAACGGGGTCCCGAGCCAGTTCGGCTTCCCGCTGGTCACCCATCCGCGCGATCCCAAGACGTTCTGGGTGATCCCGTTGACCGAACCCGATGAAGGCCGGTTCATGCCGGAGGCGAGCGCGGCGGTCTGGCGCACGACCGACCGTGGCGACACGTTCACTCGAGGCGACCGGGGCCTGCCCCAGGACGACGCGTACCTGAGCGTGCTCCGCGAGGCGATGGCCCGGGACACGCTCGATCCCGTCGGCATCACATTCGGCACGAAGACCGGCCAGCTGTGGCACAGCTCCGACGAGGGCGGGTCGTGGCAGCTCGTGACGGGCAACCTGCCGGAGATCTGGGCGGTCGAGGCCGTCGTTCGGGACTAGCCGTTCCGTGGCGACCGTCGTGCTGCCGCGCTCGTTGCTCACGTTGTTCCCCGGCGTCGAGCGTCGACACGAGATCGACGGGGCGAACGTCGACGAGATCCTCAGCGGGCTCGACGCCGCCGCACCCGGGATGCGTGACCGGCTCGTCGAGGAAGGGCCGCGTCTGCGGCGGCATATCAACGTGTTCGTGGACGGTCAGCCGGCGGACCTGACGACCCTCGTGGCGGACGGCGCCACGGTCCACGTCATCCCGGCGGTATCGGGCGGGACCGACTGAGGGTCACGGCTCCTCGAACGGGGCCAGGACGTCGAATGCCTCGGTCCGCTCGGCCACGGCATCACCACCGATCGCCCACGGCGACGCATCGCGACTCCGACCGACGGATCGCGGCGGGTCGCCGACGACAGCTCGCCAGCCGAGATCCGAGAGTCGCTCGAGGGTCGTCATCGCGGCGCTGAGCATCGCGGTCGCGTGGTCACGGGCGATGCCATGCAAGGCGCGTCGCTGCGAGACCGAAGCGAGCTCTGCGGCAGTTCGCGCAGCGGCGCGAGCGTCCGTCGCGGCTGCGGGCATCTCGGGCCGCCGGGTCCGCATGAGGAGCGCCGTCGAGCCGGTGCGGGCGAGCGCGTTCGACACGACGTAGGGCCACGCCGCGCCCGTCTTCGGAGCGGCGTCGAGGGGTTCGTCGAACCTGATCATCTGGTCGGGGAAGAGCGATCGGCGGACATCGACCTCCGCCAGGATCCGCGCCAGCGCCGACGGCTCATCGGCGAGCCACGCGGGGTACGCCCCGACGACGATGCGCTCCGCGGCGATCCCATCCGCGCGCGCGAGTGACACCCCGAGGAGCTGGAGCGCGAGCGCACGTCCCGAGCGGGTCGCCGGATCCGAGGGAACGCCCGAGGCGAGGTCCGGCGCGACGACGAGCGGCCCAGGGCCGATCGAGATGAACGTATCGGCACGCTTGTGGAACCGCCGCGCGAACGCGTGATCGGCGAGAGAGCGATCCGGGTCGACCCCGCCGACGACGATCTCGGCGACCGGGTCGGCCTCGACCAGATCGACGCGCTCGAAGGCGGCGACGACTGCGCCCTCCGGGACGCCCAATGGGGGAATGGCCGTCCCGAGACGCACGTAGCCGCGCCGTTGGGCGGCCACGCCATCGGCGGCGCGCCGCAGACGCGCCAATGCACGCTGGCTGCCGGACGGCGCCGGGTCTTCATCGATGTCCTCGCGGCGGCGCGCGCCGGTCCGATCTCCAGGCCGCCACACGGGGGCTGCCACACCGGCCGATTCCATGCGGTCAGCGAGCTCGCGCCCGATCGGCACCTCGACACGTAGCAGGTCGTAGCCGGCCGATGCCAGGGCGGCTGCCTCGTCGAGCGCCTCGTCCACCTCGGGTTCGGCGAGCGTGGTCCCGATCCAAGGCCGCTGGGCCTCGCCGAGCAGGTCCACCAGTTCGCGCCGGGCCACACGGTCGGCATCGATCCGTTCGACCGCAGCGCCGACCATCCGACGCGAATCGGCGACCGCGGCATCCCGGCGATCCGGCTCGCGCAGGAGCTCCGCCTCGAGCGCCAGGTCGATCGCGCCCGAGGCGACATCGAGCGCAAGCTGTTGCGGGTCGAGGTCGTACTCGCTCATCGCGATCGTGAACGGCAGCGCGATGCCGCCGCCCAGCCCGTCGCGGGCGCTCGTGAGCCAGCGGTCGACGGCGGCCCCGGCCAGCGGCCGGCCCGATCGGTCGAGTCCCGTCACCCCGAACAGTCGGAGGATCGCCCGCTCCTGACCGAGCGTGGTCGATGCGCGCGCTCGCGCGCCCCACGCCCCCGCGAGCGTCTCGGCCCGTTCGGCGAGGCGCTCGATCGAGCGGTCAGTCACTCGCAGGCTCCATCAGCCGGATCATCGCCAGGAAGCCGCGATACGCCATGACCGGGTCGTCATGGACGAACCGGACGGTCCGGTCGCCGATCCGCTCGGCCCCCGGCATCATGGCGGCGTGGTCGGCGATCACGCCCTTCGGGACGTCGATCTCGATCGACACGGGTGGCCCGACATGCAGCGTCCGCATGTCGCCCGCCGCCGCCTTGCGCACCGCTCGTTCGGCGCCGGCACGCACGCGATCGCGAGCGACGGTCGGGTGGACCGAGACCGCGCTGCGCCCGCCGTCCACGGTCTTGACCACCACCCGCTCCGCCCAGGGCAGCCAGCCTTCGACTTCGCCCGCGAGCCCGTCGTCACCGGCGACCATCCCGACCGGGATGCCCCACGCGCCGAGCGCGAGAGCGTTCATGCCGTACTCGCCGGTGGGCCGGCCATCGAGGCGTGTCTCGACCGGCGTTCCGGAGTAGGTGTGGGCGATCGTCCCGTTCGGATGTCCGGCCCGGGTGTGGTACCCGACGAACAGGGCGACATCGAACACGGGCGAGCCATCGTCGCCCGGCTGAGCCCCGGCGACCATCGACCACGCCTTCTGCCCCTGGAGGACGCGGGCGCTCGGGTGGAGATCGGCCGGCAGCAGGTTGTACATGTTCCAGTGGCTGTCGTTGACCAGGATGTCGGTCGCACCGGCCGCCAGCGCGCCCTCGATCGCGGCGTTCGTCTCGCCGACCATCAGGTCGACCGAGACCGGGTAGCGTCGGTCGGTGGGGTCGGTCGGCTCCGGATGACCGATGCCTGCGATCCCTTCCATGTCGACGCTGATGTAGACCCTCACCCTCGCTCCTCCGGTTCATTCGACGGCCCCGTCCGGGCCGGTTCGCCGATCCACACGTGACCGTCCTCGAACCGTTCGGCCTTCCAGATCGGCGCACGCGCCTTCGTCTCGTCGATCGCGTAGCGTGCGGCTTCGAAGGCGGCGTCGCGATGTGGGCTGACAGCAACGATCGCGACGGACACCTCGCCGAGCGGAACCTCGCCGGTCCGATGCACGATCGCGATCCGCTCGACCCCGAACCGCGTCGCGATCTCGTCGGCGATCGCACCGAGGATGTCGAGCGCCATGCCCTCGTGCGCCTCGTATTCGAGCGCCTCCACCGACCGTCCCGTGTGCCGAGCAGCCTCGGCCTCCTGCCCCGGCGCGGGCGTGCCCGGCGAGTCGCGCGTCCGGCCGAGGAACCCGACGACCGCGCCATCCTCGGGCGTCGCGAGGCGCCCGGCCAGCTCGACGAGGATCGCGTCGCCGAAGGGCTCGGAGCGGATCTCGAGGATGTGCTGGGCGCTCGCCGCTCCCCCCGACACCGGCGGGATCATCGCGACCTCATCGCTGTCGGAGAGGGGCGTCGTCTCGTCCGCGTAGGAACCGTTGCGCGCGAACCGCACCGACGCGCGCCCCGGCGCGAGGGCAGGGTGGAGCTCGACGAGGCCGTTCCACGCATCGGCGACCGTGGCACCGTCCGGCAGCTCGAGCGCGACCTCGCGTGTACCGGCGAGCTCACGCTGGATCGCGAACAGACGGACCCGGACACGCACCTTCGCGATCGACGCTCAACCGCGCCACGTGGCGGCGAGCAGTCCATCGCCGACGGGCAGGATCGTCGAGGTGAAGCGCGGATCGCCGAGCACCCGCCGATCGAAGGCGGCCAAGGCCTCGGTGTTGCGACCCTCATCGCCGACCGGTGTCGCGCCCGAGACGCGACCGCTCCACAGGACGTTGTCGGCGAGGACGAGGGCATCGGGCGCGAGCCGGCCCGCGGTCAGGGCATCGAGATAGGCGCCGTACTCGGGCTTGAGCGCGTCGATGAAGGCGAGGTCGAACGGGCCGGCGAGCGCCGGGTCGGATCGCTCGAACGCCTCGAGTGCCTTGGCCGTCACGACCGTGATGCGCTCATCGGGGATCCCGGCCTGACGCCACCAACTGCGCGCGAGGTCGGTCCGCTCGAGGTCGGGGTCGATCGTGACGATCGTGCCGTCGGCCGGCTGCCCGAGCGACAACCACAGCGTGGAGAAGCCATACGCCGTCCCGACTTCGACGATGCGTCGCCGCCCACCGGCGAGCACGGACAGGACGCGGCCAGCATCGCGATCGACGATCGGGATCCCCTTCGGCTGCGCCGCATCTTCGATGGCCGCGAGCGCCGGCGGTAGATCGGCCGCGATCGATTCGATCCAGTCGAGATCCGTCGTGCCGGGGATCCAGCTGCGTTCGTCCTTCATCCGTTCCTCCGAGTCAGACCAGCAGCCCGGCGCCGAAATACAGCCCGGCTGCGAGGATCGTGCCGGCGGCGATCGTGCCGACGTTGATGTACAGGAGACCGGTCGCCGACTCCATCGACCGCGTCCGGGCGGTCTGGACCGCCAACCACGACACGACCAGCGGGAACACCAAGCCGACGATCAGCCGCAACCAGACGAACAGCGCCCACGGCCCGGTGAGTGCGCTGAACGGTCCGCCCGATGCCGGCCCTGCCCCGAGCCCGACCCACGCCACGAAGAGGACGACCTGGATGGCGACCACGGCCAGCAGGCCCTTCGACAGGAGGATCAGCGGCGCCTCGGGGAGCCGTGGCGTCACGAGATACCAGTGCCCGAGGATCATGGCCGCGAATACGCCGCCGGTGGCCGCGAACAGCACCGCAAGCTGCACGAGGAGCGCGGCCGCGCCGAGGGGCCCGTCACCCCATCCGAGCGCACCGAACACGACGGTCGCGGCGCCGGCCGCGAGTGCGGCGACCTCGACACGCCCGCCCCAGACAGCCGAGCGGCGTCGGACGACGAGCGCGAGCAGCGCCGTCGCCGAGAAGATCGCCAGCGAGACGCGACGCGGCAGGTCGTAGGTCGGATCCGGAACGACCGGGGAGCTGCCGAGCGACCCCGGCAGGGCACGATCGCTGAGCCACGCTAGGACGCCGAAGCCGATGGCACAAGCCGCGACGAACCCGAGGTATCCACGCGTCGCTGCCGTCCGGCGTCGGAGCAGGACGACGGCGGCATACGCCCCGAGTGCGAGCCCGGCGAGGACCGTCCAATTGATATACGCCAGGTTCTGCGCGATCTGCGTCGCTGACACGCCGCGAGTGTAGCCGCGTCGGTAGCATCGTCACGACGACGCGACGGAGGTGTCCCATGGCGCTGCCCGATGGCACGACGATCACCTGGTACGGGCATTCAGTGGTCCGGATCGATACCGCAGGCGGCAAGACCGTGATCATCGATCCGTTCTTCGAGAACCCGAAGAGCCCGATCAAGGCCGATGCGGTCGACCGATGTGACGTGTTGTTGGTCACCCACGGGCATTTCGACCACATGGGCGACGCGGTCGCGCTTGCGAGCCGGCTTCGACCCGCCTGGCCGTGCATGCACGAGATGAGCTTGTGGCTCGGGCGGCGACTGCCCGGTGGCAGCGACGCCGTGGTCGGGTTCAACAAGGGCGGGACGGTCGAGGCAGCCGGGCTGCGCGTCACGATGGTCACGGCCCACCACTCCGCCGGTGACTGGAACGCCGGTGGGGAGACGACGCTCTACCTCGGTGATCCGGCGGGCTTCGTCATCGAGCTCGAGGACGGATATCGCATCTATCACGCCGGCGATACCGAGGCGTACTCGGACATGCGGCTGATCAAGGAGCTGCATCGACCGGATCTCGCGATGGTCCCGATCGGTGGCCACTACACGATGGACCCGACCGGGGCAGCGCTGGCGATCGAGTTCCTCGGTGTCGGCGAGGTCATGCCGCTCCACTACGGGACGTTTCCGATCCTCGCGGGCACGCCGGCGCAGCTACGCGACGCCCTCTCGGCGCGCGGGCTCGGATCGGTCCGCGTCCATGAGCCGGAGCCCGGCGGGACGCTCGGCTAGGGCGAGCTAGGACCCCACCGCGCGGAACGAGACGCCGTCGAACCAGGTGGTGGCCTCGGCACGACCGAGGTCGAGCTCCAGCACCGCGTTGGGGTCGCCCACGCCGGCGGTGAACACGAACGTCTGCGACGACCATTGCGGCGTCGCCGAGACGATGCGCCCGAAGTACTGCGCGCTGGCCGACGAGGCGATGCGGACCCGGACGTCACGAATGGCAGTGGACCGCATCGACACAGTCAGTGCGTATTGCTGACCAGGCTCCAGCGACAGCCCTGCCTGTCGGAGTGAGATCCCGGCGTACGCGAGGCTGCCGCTCGTGATGTCGATCCGCGCCGAGCTGGCCCCGGCACCGGCCTCCGCGGGATCCGCGGCGAGCGTCGCGGCAGCCCCCGGGCCCAGGAAGAGCTGCCACGGCTGGCCCACGCCGTCCTCGAACCCGCCGTTCGTGACCTGTTCTGGGCCTGTCGCGACGGGCAACGACTCGGTCGGGTTGCCCGACGGGGCCGGGGTGCCGGTCGGTGTGGGCGTCGCCGTCGGCGCAGGGGTCTTGGTCGGTGCGGGGGTCGGCGTGGGCGACGGCGGCGCGGAGGACGGGGCGGGCGTCGGCGGCTCGGCAAGCGCATCGAGCGCCTTTTGCAGCTCAGGGAGCTGAACGATCAAGCCGATCAAGGCGACCGCCCCGTCGTGATAGGCCTCCGGATTGTTCACAGACGCGTCGAGTGTCTTCCCAGCGGAGTCGGTGATCTGCCGATAGATGGAGGCCATCCGCCCACCAGGTTCGTCCTTACCGAGCGCGCCACCCAACGCGCCAACCGCCTCCGGACCGCGTGCCGCCCGAAGGTTCACCTGGCGGATGAGGTTGGCCAGTTCGTCAACGCGGAAGTGCGTCCGCTTCAGTTCCGCCGCGAGGGCATTGGCGCTATCCGCGAGTTGGCCGTTCAGCAGCCGCAGATACTTCACGACCCCGGGGTCGACAGGGGGTGTCGGCGTCGGTACGGCCGTCGCGACAGCCTGGCTCGGGGCCTGGCTTGCGCCCGCGTGCGTCGTCGGTGACCCGCCGCCAGGGCCGACGCCGAGCGCGACCACCGCGATCAGAAGGATGATCGCGACGGCGGAGACGCCGCCCATGAATTCCGGCGAAGGCGGCCGTGGCCGTCGTTCAGCCGTGCCGGTACGAAGGGTCACGTGGCGGTGCCGGCCACCGGCCCGAGGGCAAGCTCCAGGTCGGCGGCTCGCATGCCGCCGATGGTCCGGAACACGAACGCGGTCCCGGAGCGGCCGCCGCGACCGGTGATGATCACGCGGTCGTCCATGGCAGTGACGTCGAACTCGTTGACGGCACCCTCATGGCGAACGGTCAACTGACCGGCATCGACCGGGCCGAAGACTCGCACGCGGTCACCGTCGCGCGCGATCGCATAGCAGGCACCGACCTCGAGACCCGCATTGCCGGAGAGATAGACGCCGGTCGACAGGACGTCGCCCGAAGGCTGGTCGCCCATCGTCGCGGCGACGTAGTTCGATGGGGTGAACGTCGGGCGGACGCCGAGCGACGTCGGCGACGCCATCGGCCGGTCGGGCCATCCAGGATGAGCATCGCGGCGGGAGGACGATCTGGCGCGGTCGATCGGCGTCGGCACCGCGACCGGTCTCGATCCCGCCGCGACCCCTGCCGCAGCCATCACGGGCACAGGCGCTGAGCTCGACTGCGCCGGCGCGGAAGCGCCGAGCGTGATCCGCGCGGGAAGCGGCTCGTCGCACCGGTCGCAGTAGGCGGCCCAGCCATCGATGCGCGCGTCGCATTCGGGACAACGCCCCGGGGGAGAGACGGCCAGCAGTCCCAACGCGATCGGTCCGGTGAGCGCGCCGAGGACGAACCAGGTCCCGGGACTGCGGTAGCGCCGCGTGGCGTACCAACCCGCCAAGGGCGCACCGATCCCTGCGATCAGGACCAGGATGACGGGTACGCCCTCGATGACCCCCTGCACGCTTCCTCCGACTCTCGGCGCTAAGCGATGGTGATGCTACCCGAGGCTGCCGCGACGCCCCGCCCGCTGCAACGCGCCCGCAACGTGATGTCTCCCGGCGCTTGGTGCGGCCGTGCACCGGAAGTGCGCTCCAGAGTGGCTTCGAGCACGCTCAAGCCCTTGTTCGATTCGTATTCGCAAGTGTAAATGAGGCGCCGGGGGCTTACGATATGCCCCCCGGGGGTTGGTACTTTTGGGGTCCGCCTCGGGGGAGGCATTCGTGGGCCCGTATCGGGCCATCGGGGGCAATCGACGCTCAACCTGGGGAGGCCGAGCAGTCGCGAACGCCAGGGCCAGCAGCTCTGGAAAAGGGGGAAAGACAGAATGCGTGTGACCGTAGTCGGCTTGGGCTACGTCGGGCTCGTCACGAGCGCGTGCCTCGCCGAATGGGGCCACCAAGTGGTGGGGGTCGATGCCGACCCGCGACGGCTCGGGTCCCTCAGAGAGGGACGGGTCCCGTTCCATGAGCCCAGGCTCCCGGAGCTCGTCGCCGACGGGATCGAGCGGGGCACCTTGCGCTTCACGGACGACCTGAAGGGCGCGTCCGCTGCAGCCGACATGGTCATCGTCGCCGTCGGCACACACGACGGCAACGGTGGGTGGCAGACCGACACCGTGCGCGGCGCCCTGGCGGACATCGTCCCGGCCATGGGCGACACAGCGACGCTGGTGATCCGCTCGACACTGCCGCCGGACTTCATCCGCCAGCTCCCGCAGATCGTCGCGAGCCGGCGATCGACCGCCGGGCTTACGCCGATCCCCGTCATGCTGAACCCTGAGTTCACGCGCGAGGGGCGGGCCGTCCGCGATTACCAGCAGCCGGACCGGATCGTCCTGGGCGTCGTCGACGACCCCGAGGGGCATGGCGAGTCGGCGCTCCGCGAGCTGTACCACTCGGCCGCCGCGCCGGTCATCGTGATGGGCGCGATCGACGCCGCGATCACGAAGCTCGGAGCGAACCTCTTCCTCGCGACGAAGATCAGCTTCGCCAATGAGCTCGCCGAGATCTGCGATGCCTTCGGCGCCGACGTCTCGACCGTCGTCGATGGCATGTCGTACGACACCCGGATCGGTGGCGCGTTCCTGCGCGCCGGCGTCGGGTTCGGCGGCTCGTGCCTGCCGAATCAGGTCTCGATGACGATCCGCACCGCGGCGCAGGCCGGGGTCGATACCCCGCTCCTGACGGCCGTCGACGATGTCAATCACCGTCGCCGGACGCAGGTCGTCGAGCGCGCGGCAAGTCTCCTCGACGGCACGGTTCGCGGCCGCCGGGTAGCGTTGCTCGGCCTGACCTTCAAGCCCGACACCGACGACCTGCGCGATGCGCCGGCACTGACCATCGCCAGCGAGTTCATCGAGGGCGGCGCCACGGTCATCGCCTATGACCCGATGCCGACCGCTCGAGAGCGATCCGCCTCGATGGTCCCCGGGCTCGAGGTCGCCGCGGCTGCCGCGGATGCGCTCCGCGATGCCGACATCGCGGTGCTCGTGACCGAGTGGCCGGAGTTCGTCGACATGGACTGGGCCAGCGCCGCCATGGCGATGCGCCGACGGATCCTGATCGACGGACGGAACGTGCTCAACGGCGCGGAGGTCGCGGCAGCGGGCTTCACCTACTCGTCGTTCGGTCGCGGCACCGTCGCCCCGAAGGGCGTCGAGGCCGCCACCTCCGCATCATTCGCGTCCCTTCAGTGGAATCGAGGATGACTCCAGAACGGCGCCACCACCTGGTCGTCGCTCTTATCGCGGCGCTCGCGGGCGTCGGGATCGGGCTCGAGATCGCGCGGGTCGGGATCGACATCGCCCCGAGTCTCGCGTTCTGGATGGGCATCTTCGGTGTGCTGGCTCTGATGCTGGTGCTCCTGACCGCACCGGCCAGACCGGCCGCGGCGACCACGATCCCGGCGCGAGCCGGCTGGGCCGAATTCCGGCGCGAGCTCCGGCGGTCGCGCCGCAATACCCGGCCGATGACCCTCCTTCGGACCCTGGCACCGCTGGGGCCGGACGCGGTCCAGGAGGATCCCGACGTCCGTTCACGCCGACTGCATGAGCACCTCCGCCTGGTCGACCGTACCTGGGTCGACGACGGTGCTGTCTATCTCCTGCTCCCTGAGACCTCGCGTGCCTCGGCAGACGCCCTTGTCGGACGGCTGCAGACGATCGCTCCCGAGCTGCTGCCGGGCGACGTTCGGATGGCGACCTTCCCGGACGACGGTTTGACGAGCGGCGCGCTGATCTCGGCCGTCCATGGCGCATCCCTGAGTCAGGTGCCGACACCGATCCGCGCGGCGATCGCCGAGGACGAGCCGGTCACCGAAGAGATCCCCGCCGCGGAGCCCGCGCCGTCGGCTGAACGAGCCGCTCGATGAACGATCGCTCTCCGGGCGAGGTCCGTACACCTCGCTTCTACGGGGTGACCAAGCGCGCGCTCGACCTGGCCCTGTGCGCGCTCGCGCTCCCGGTGGTGCTCCCGGTGGGCCTGTTGTGCGCGCTCGCGATCCGGCTCGAGTCACCGGGTCCCATGCTGTTCGCGCAGCAGCGGACCGGCCAGCATGGTGTCCGCTTCCCGATGTTCAAGTTCCGGACGATGGTCCAGAACGCCGAGGAGCTGAAGGCCTCCCTCCAGCACCTCAACATCCTGCCGCCGCCGGACTTCAAGATCCCGAACGACCCACGCATCACGCGCATCGGCGGGTTCCTGCGCAAGACGAGCCTCGACGAGCTACCACAGATCCTCAACGTGATCCGTGGCGAGATGTCGATCGTCGGCCCGCGGCCGACCTCGTTCGCTGCGAGCACCTACGACCTGTGGCACTCCGAGCGACTCGAGGTCGTGCCGGGCATCACCGGGCTGTGGCAGATCAAGGGCCGCGGCACGATGACGTTCGATGAGCGCCTCCGCCTCGACATCGAGTACATCGAGCGCCGCTCGACGATGCTCGATCTGCGGCTGATCGCAGAAACGGCACTCGCCGTCTTCAAGGGATCCGGGGCCTAGCTCCCGACCGTCGCGCTCGCGCCGGCCCTTAGCGCGGGGCTGCCATCCCGCGTCGTGCGAGATGCCACGCGACCTGGCGACCGAGACCCTCGCGCGGCTCGACCACCGGCGCATAGCCAAGCGCCTCACGTGCCCGCGTCACGTCGGCGCTCGTGTGGCGCTGGTCACCCGGCCGCGCGGGCTTGCGCTCGATGATCGGCTCGACCCCGACGTGCTCGGCGATCAGTGCGATCGCCTCGTTGAGCGAGATGGTTCGGCCGCCTCCGAGGTTGTAGATGCCGCCGACGGCGCCCCGCTCGAGCGCGCGGATCGTTCCGTTCACCGCGTCATCGATATAGGTGTTCGAGCGCGTCTGTTCGCCATCCCCGAAGACCGTGATCGGTCGGCCATCGAGCATCGCCTCGGTGAAGATGTGGTACGCCATGTCCGGCCGCTGGCGAGGCCCGTAGATCGAGAAGTAGCGGATGATCGTGGCGGGGAAGCCGTGCAATGCGACGTTCGCGAGCACGAGCTTTTCGGCGGCGAGCTTCGTGATGCCGTAGGGCGACGATGGCTCGAGGGGCCGATCCTCGTTCCCGACCGCCTCGGTGCCGTAGACCGACGACGTCGATGCGAGCACGAACCGCGAGACACCTGCTCGTCGAGCCGCCTCGATCAACCGGTTCGTCGCCAGGATGTTGCACGAGGTATAGAGCTCGAGGTCCGTCCAGCTCCGCATCAGACCGGCCATGGCGGCCTCGTGGATCACGGCGTCGGCTCCCTCGAGCCATGGGTCGAGCTCGCCGGTCCGGAGATCGACCTCCCCGAAGCGGAACGCGCTCGCCTCGGACAGCCCGGCCAGGTTCGCCTCCTTCATCGGGCGGGGGTAGTAGTCGATGAACGCGTCAAGGCCGACCACCTCGTGGCCGGCGCCTATCAGCGCCTCCGACAGCGTCGAGCCGATGAAACCGGCCGCGCCGGTGACGACGATCCTCATGGGGTCACGACCTGAGTCACACGCACCTCTGCGATATCGATGGTCTGGATGGGCGGCGCCGGCGCCGTCTCGACGCATACCGACTTGACCGACGGCACCACGCGTGCCCGCCAGCGAAGACCGCTGGCCCGCGTGACGAGTCGACCACCACCGGTGTCGATCCGGACGCTGTACGTCTTCCTCACCTGATCGATGGTGGCGCGGACGCGGTACCAGGCGCCCGGCCGGAACACGGCGGTCGTCCGGATCTTGGTCGAGCCGTTGAAATAGGCAAAGACGGACTTCGTGGTGACACGGACGCTCGCGGACTCGCCGCCGCTGCCACGGACCGACAGGATCGTCGCGTCCTCGAGGGCGGGCTTCGAGAGCTTCACGAGGATGTCGACGGAGATGGTCGTGCCCGGGACGTCGGAGAAGTCTCGGCAGGCTCGCACGTTCGTCCGGGCCCCGGTCACCCGGAGCGCGCGGGCCGTCGGACCGGTCACGATCGACATCCGGCCTTTCGGGTCCTCGGGCCGGGTGTACCAGGCCGCCGGAACGGTCCTACCGACGGGGTACGGCTCGAATGTGTCGTGCATGAGGATGGTCGTCGTGCCCTTCGGCGGTGGTGTCGGGAGCTTCGATCGCGAGGCATCGCCAGGATCGACCGTCGGTGCGCCCCCACCGAGATCGACGACACCGTGGAGATACATCCCCGACGTCCGGTCATGGGCGAGCACGAGGAGGCCCGACTCCGCCGTCAGCGGGCCCTTGGCCGAGGTGACGTTGTCGATCGTCGTCTGAGCCGTGCTCGCGACGAGCGGCGTGCCGATGCCTGTGTCGAATTCGATCTGGTCGAGCGACGCGCGCTTGTAGTAGATGACGCCGCCACCGCCCGGGGACGTCGCTGCGACCGCGATCGTCCGGTTCGTCGCGTCGACGAGGATGATCGGGCGCGTATGCCGGTCACGGACGAGACCGGAGACCGCCGTCCGCCAGTCGCCGGACGCGTCACGGGTCGCCACGAGCGTCAGCGCGTCGAGCGTCCGGCCCGCCGCGGACTGGTCGTTCGTCGTGGACACGGCCGCCGCGACCTCGGTCGTGCCGTCCGCGAGCGGATAGGTCGTCAGGTTCAGCAGCTTGTCGGGCTGCGGCCCCGGCAGGATGCTCTCGACCGTCGACCACTGATCGTCGGGCGTGGTGTCGTCGTGGCTCGCGAAGAACACGCCCGAACGCTGGTTCGTCCAGGCGACGCCGATCCGCCCAGGACCGAACGCCACGATCGACGCCACATCGGTCGCATCGACCGCTGCCTCCTGCGCAGTGAACGCGACCGGCACGCTCCACGACGTCGGGGAAGCGAGCGAGTGGGTGATCCAGACCTTGCCGTCGGCCGCATACGCGACCCATGCCGTGCCCTTCGAGTCGAGTGCGATGACCGCGGGGCTCGCACCGATCGGTCGGATCGTGACCGGGAAATCAGGGTCGAGCGTGTACCGCTTCGCCTTGGCGTCATACGTGAACCGCCGGACGCGGATCGCGTGGTTGTCGGTCTCGCGCGAGCCCCCGGACACCGCCCACAGCGTCGACCCGGACGACAGCACGTCGCTGTCGGCGGTCGGGCGCTCGTCGATGAGCGTGCCCGTGTCCGCCCAGACCTGGGTCTTCGGATCGAGCATGAAGATGTTCTGCCGGTTCGTCGTCGGCGCGAAGAGCGCGCCCCACCAACGACCATCCGCGTACCAGAGCTTCGACTGGGCGGTGCTGGTCGTCGGGGAGCGGACGACGGTGGGGTCGACCACGAAGTCCGGGAACGTGATCCCCGTCGGAGGCGCGACGGAGCCGCTGCTCGGACTCGTCGTGCCCGACGCGTTCGGTCCGAGGCTGGCCGGCGGACGCGACGGAGACGGCGAGGGTGCGGATGGCTGGGCGAGCGCCATCACGGCGACGATCGAGCCCGCGATCACGACCACGAGCGCGGCGAGCGCGACCCACGGGCGAAGCATCCCGTTCGTGGTGGCTCCTTCCCCAATCAGCGCGGGGCCGACGTCGGACCCAGTGGCGGAGTGTACGACGGTGCCCCGTCGCGGGAGCCCGCGGGTGATGCCTTAGCGCACCACGTCAAGCGATCCTGCCCAGGCGAGCTGCGCCCGGATCAATGGCACGCTCGAGCGACCGCCGACGTTGATGCGGTCCAGCCGAAGCGGGTCGTCTCGACGGAGATCGTTGCCACCCCGTCTCGTGGTCATCGCGAGTCGCATCTCCGCGCGTCGCGCCGCCTCGACAGCCGACTCGCCGGCCGCCCCGCTGGGGTACGCAAGGACCGCAGGGACGGTCGCGATGCTGCCCGTCTCACGCTCAAGATCGGCGAGTGAGCCCTTGATCTCGGCGACGGCTCGATCGAGTGCGACCCGGTCGAGCAGCGGGTGATGGCGTGTGTGGGGCGCCAGCGTCACGCCCTCTCCGGCAAGCCGCCGAAGCTCATCCCAATCGAGGATGGCGGGCGGGAGGTCCGCGGCCGGGTCGCCATCGGCGCCATCGGCAGGACGACTGCCCAGCCCCTCGACGATCCGGTCGACCTCGAGGAGCACGGCGTCGTGGTCGAGGTCCTTCAGCCAGGTCCGGAGTCGCGCGACCGTGGTCTTCGCCGCGTCGTGCCCGACCGGCAGGGGCCCGACCGGGGTCTCGAACGCCCCGGACTCGGCCCCAGCGACCGCCGACCACAGGCGGTCCCACCAGAATGGCCGACGTGGGTCGTCGCTGAACGCGGTCGCGACGAAGAGGGTCGCCGGAACGGACGCCTCCCTGAGGACGGGCCAGGCGTTCGTGGCGAAGTCTCGATACCCGTCGTCGAAGGTCACGAGGACAGCGCGGCGTGGCAATCGGCGCGGATCGTCGAGCGCGTCCAGGACGTCGGTGAGTGACACGGCATCGAAGTCACGAGCGACGAGGGCGATCTGCGATCCGAAGTCCGCGGGGGTCGCCGAGACAAGGCTCGGCATCAGATCCGGCCGAGCGGACGGCTCGTCGACGCGGTGGTAGGTGAGGATCGTCAGGCTGCCGGGTCGCCGTGGGAGTGCCCGGTCGACGATCCGTGCCGCCACATCCGCGACCGGTCCACGTCCGGCCGCCGCCGCGATCCGCCGAAGGCGGTCAGGCATCGGACCGACGCTGCTCCCGCAAGCCGTCACGGACGATCGTGCCGAGCTGGGCGAGCCCGGGCGCCGGATCGGTCCAGCTCATGAGGTCGTCGGCGATCCGGGGGTCGAGCAGGCCGACCATCGCGCCGACCGCCTGGCGGCGGGAGGGCCACGGCATCCCCCGCTGCCGCCGACGACCAGTGAGCACGCTCCCGATCCACGCGATATCGAGCCGCAGGTTGCGCGCTCGAACGCCGCGCCGGTACTCCGTATCGGTGTCGGTCGCGGTGGTCGCGTCGCTCGGGGCGCCATCGAGCAGGAGATCCGCGAGGCGCGACGGGAAATCGACGCCGGCACGGACTGCCAACGGGAGTGATCCCCAGACCCGCCCGTTGATCTCCATGAGGTAGCCGATCCCGTCCCGGCCGCGCCGGAACTCGACCATCGCCAAGCCTGTCCAGCCGAGCTCGGCAAGCATCCGTACCGCCTGATCGTGCAGGTCGGTATCGAGCGCGACACTCTCGCGCAGCGAGCTGGCGCCGCCCGTCGGTGGGAATTCGCGGAGCCGTCGATGCTCGAAGGCGACGAGCGGTCGGCCGTGGTCCATGAGCAGCTCGACGCCGATCCCGTCGCCCGGCACCCAGCGCTGGAGCATGACCGTGGTCCTGGGCGGCAACGCGCTCAATCGGGCCCTGAGCTGCTCGGCGTCGGTGGCATAAGCGACGACGTTCGACCGGATCGTCCGATCAGCGAGCACCTCGCGGGACGCGACCGGCTTGAGCACGACCGGGAAACCGAGCTCGGCACCGACGTCAGAAGCATCCGTCCCGACTTCGACCATCCTCGTCGCCGGTACGGCGATCCCGAGACGATCCGCGAGTGCGAACGTCGCCGACTTGTCGTGTGTCGCCGCGAGCGCCTCCGGTTCGGGGATCGCCAGCGTGGTGAGCCCGGCGAAACGGTCGCGCGCCTCGGAAAGCGGCAAGCCGAGCTCGTCGGTGATCGGGACGACGAGATCGATCCCGTCGCGTTCGACGCGGGCCAGGATGGCATCGACGACCGCGTCCGGATGCTCCGACGGTCGCGGATAGAGCAGCTTGTCGGTGGTGAACCGCGAATGGAAGCCCGCGCTGGCCGGGTCGTGGTCGGCGGCGGTGACCTTCCAGCCGCGCCTACCCAGCGAACGGATGAAAGCGACCGCGCTTCCTCGACCCGCGTCCGTGATCAGCACGTGCCGTCGGGTCGTGTCGTGCTTCATCGCGCCTCCGCCCGCACGGGCGGCCGCCCAGGCAGCCGCGAGACGATGGCCTCGGCGACCCGCTGCGCGACCTCATCGACCGGCGCGGTCGCGTCGACCTCGACGAAATCCGGGACGTGCCGCGCGATCGCGCGGTATTCGCCGCGACGGCGCTCAAGCGCCTCGATGGTGCCCTCCCCTTTCCGCGCGAGCAGCACCTCGCCCGGCGCGTCGAGATAGACGACGAGATCGGGACGCGGATAGAAGCGCCCCAGGATCGTCCCATGGAGCCGCTGCGACCATGAGCGATCGTCCGCGGCCGCGGCTTCATCGACGTCGTACGCGTGGTAGTCGACGAAGAAATGTCGGTCGAACACCACGACCGCACCCGCCCGTTCCCACCGCCATGCCAGCCACTGGCGGTACCACTCCTCGGCCAACCGGTTGCCGACGCGGAGCGCCGCTCGGACGTCCGCAGTACGCCGCTTGATCCACGATCGAGAACGTGTCCGCCTGGGACCGTGCGATGGCGGACCGGCCGTGTCGGGTGGAGCCCCGGCAGCCCGCTTGATCCGCCGCGCGATGCGGGTCGTCGGCAGCATCACGTTGCTCGAGTCCGTGCTGACGCCCATGTAGAGATAGCGGACCGGGACGGGAAGCAGGTCCGGCAGTCGGCGCGCGACGGTCGTCTTTCCTGCGCCATCGGGGCCGATCAATGCGACCGTCGTCATGGCCGCGCGATCGCGGGTCGGACCGCCTCGAAGAGCTCGTGGATGTCGACCGGGTACGGGTGGGTCACGACGCACGCCGGACGGCCCGCGAAGATCGCGTGGAGCAGATCGCGTTGCGTGCTCTCGAACGTCTCGATGTGCTCGTTGTGGATCCCTGGGTGCGCGTAGCGTGCCTGCTGCCAGAGCGCGAGGAACTCGCGTCGCTCGTACATCAGCGAGGCGATCATGCGCTCCGCGACTGCGGACGGATCGATCGGTTCGATGGTCGTCTCAGGCGCGGCCGCACTCACGACGAACAGGATGCGATCCAGGCGTCCTTCCAGGTCGCCGATCGTGCCGAACAGCGTCTCCGGCGCCAGATCGACCCGGAGCTGGTCCTCGAGGATGGGCATCGCCCGGCGCACCGTGCGCCCCGGGGCCGATCGGCGGATGCGGCCCGGCATCGCCTGTTCGACGCCGCGGATCGCAGGGATCCCGCGGAGTTTCGCGCGGTCGCCGACGCCCAGCGTGGAACGGATCTCCGGCAGTTGTTTCAGATGCCAATCCCAGAGCCGGATCGGCTCGGGGATCCCGACCATCCGGCCGTCGGTCGTCAGGTAGACCCATTCGTCGCCGATGTAGCGCGCGCCGGCGCGCGCGGCCGCCATCAGCAGCTCGGTCTTGCCACCCTTCGACCAGCCCGTCACGAGCGTCCCGACTCCGTCGAGCTCGAATGCCGCCGCGTGGAGCGGCAACGCCCCGTTGCCGAGCACGGTGAGGTTGAGGATCGCGATCAGGAACGGCACGGCGGGAACGCCGTGCTCCGCGAGGATCTCACTGCGTCCGCCGACGTCCTGCATCGGGATCCGTACGACGACCGGGGTCTTCTTGCTCTTCAGGACGAAGAAGCCGTCGTCGGTCCAGCCGACCTCACGCGCTCCCATGTAGCGCAACGCGCCGGGCTCGACGGCCCGGTCCACGAACCGGATCGTGATGTCAGGAGCGCGGTCCAGCGACTTCCGCAGTGGACCGAGTTGGCGATCCACGGCACGGGCGTCCGCGGGCGATGCGTCCACGAGGCGGACGGCGCATAAACCGTGCAGGTCGTAGTCCACCGTCAACGGCTCGGGCATCGTCGAGCGCGTCCTCCCTACAGGGTGACCTCCTGGTCACAGCCATGGCTCCCGCCGCCGCCACCGGCTGCGACGACGAGGGACAGTACATCAACCGGCTCTGTGGGGCTGTCCTACAGAAGCTGTCCGACAGATGACACGGCGTCCGGTGCGCCGTCCCGCTACCATGCGCGCGTGCAGGAGATCGAGCTCATCCTCGTCGCCGCGGGGTTGATCGTTTCAGCGGCCTATATCGTCGCCCAGTCGCGGTCGCGTGGGACGACTGACCATGTCGCCGTCCGGCTCCTTCTCGGGCTGATCCCGGCCGTGGTCGCCGTATCGATCGTGCTGATCAACCGATTCGACATGGTCCCTGACGACCTCGAGCAGAATCTGTGGTTGCTCTCGATCGTGGTCGTCTCGGGCCTGCTGATCCTCGGGACGGGATACCGGCTCGCACGTCGCTGATCCGCGGGCCCTCCGGGCCCGTTTGCGTGGCCCCTGAGATGTCCATGACGCGTCGTGTACCGCGTGTCGGCCGTTGTCGGGCCGCACCATGGTCCTACCCCATCCGGTCCAGTACCGGGACGTAACGGGTATCCTTTGCGCGATCGGCCCGATGGGCTTGCCAAGGGGGTGGCGTGGAACTTTCTGGATATCTTGCGGTCGCGCGCCGCTGGTGGTGGACGCTCCTCGTCGCGACATGGGTCGCGGGCGTCTCCGGCTATGTGGTCGCCTCGCAGATCCCGCCGACGTACGAGGCGGAGTCGCAGCTCCTCGTCGGGCCGTACAACACGGACCGCGACACGCTGGCGGCCGCCGGCGACCTCGTGCAGACGTACTCGCAGCTCGTCACGACGACGCCGCTGCTCGAGTCTGCGATCAACGAATCCGGCGCCGACATCACCCCCGCCGACCTTGCCCTGGCGACGCGCGTCACCGCCAATGACACGACACGCTTCCTGTCGATCCGCGTCCAGGACACGGACCCGCAGATGGCGGCGACCCTCGCCAACAAGCTCGCTGATGAGATCACCCAGCTGGCCTCGCGTGGCACGAGTCGTCCCGAGGGTCAGATCCAGCCGGTGCAGTTCGCTGTCCCGCCGACCGATCCGATCGCCCCACAGAAGTCACTCATCGTGGGCCTCGCCGCGCTCGCCGCCCTGATCGGCGCCATGGTGCTGGTCATGCTGGTCGAATACCTGAGCGCAGCCGTCCGATCCGAGGACGAGCTCACGCGCCTGACCGGGCTTCCGCATCTCGGCAACGTCGACATCAGTCGGTCCCTGCCGTCCGGTGAGCGTGGCCTGCTGGACAAGGCCCCGGAGTCCGCGGCGGCCGCCGCATACCGCCTCGTCCAGGCCAAGGCCGCGTTCCTCGAACGAGGACGCGCAGCCCGATCAATCGTCGTGGTGGGTGCCGGCTCGGACAGTGCGAGCAGCCAGGTCGCGGCGAACCTCGCCGGGATCACGGCCCGCAGCGGCCGCCAGGTCGTCCTCATCGACAACGACGGGAGCGATGGCTCCGTCACCCGCATCTATCGACTCGGCGACCGGTCGGGCGTCACCGACCTGGTCGATGCGTCTCCGGCCGACGTCTCGAGCCGGCTCGTGCGCGTCTCGCCGAACCTGCGGGTCTTGCCGTACGGGCTTTCCGAAGAAGGCGACACGATCGACGCAGAGCGCGCCTCGGTCATCCTGAAGGCCCTCGCCGAGACCGCCGACCTCGTGATGATCAACGGCGGTGTCCTCCATCTGTCGGCCGGCGCCCTCGGGTGGGCACAGGCAGCCGATACCTCGATCCTCGTGGCGGTCCGCGACC
>Ga0207674_10001300_pt1 | contig 32620 bp, 22 predicted proteins | sample KBSCornC72_FD_184303 | JGI IMG/M metagenome (GOLD analysis project Ga0207674, IMG submission 184303) | Corn rhizosphere microbial communities from Kellogg Biological Station, Michigan, USA - KBS Corn C7-2 (SPAdes) (version 2) | ecosystem: Host-associated > Plants > Roots > Rhizosphere > Soil ...
TGGTGAAAACGATCCAGTCGAACTCGGGGGCGCGGCGGAGGGCGGGGTCGATCGTTTCGACGGGATTACTGGCGGGGACGAGGTTGATCGTGGGGGCTTCGATCACGTCGGCGCCCAGGGCGGCGAGATGATCGGTCAGCGTGCTGGATTGCTGGCGGGTGCGGGTGACGACGACGGTTTGGCCAAAGAGCGGGCGGGATTCAAACCAGTTAATCGAGTCGCGGAGGGAGACGACTTTTCCGATGATGGTCAGGGCGGGTGGTTTAAGGCCGGCGGCTTCAACCTGTTGGGCGAGGGTGGTGATGGTGCCGACGACGGTCTGCTGATCCGGGCGGGTGCCCCACCGGATGGCGGCGGCGGGCGTCTCGGGCGGCATGCCGTTTTCGATCAGTTTACTACAAATGCGCGGCAGCGACTTGACGCCCATGTAGAAGGCGATGCACGGCAACCTGGCGATGACCGACCAATCCAGGTCCGAAGAGCCGCTTGCGGCTTCGCGCTGCTGGGCTTGCGGGTCCTTATACTCCTCTTCCTTTTCGTGCCCCGTGATGAACGTGAAGGAGGAGTTGAAATCGCGATGCGTGACGGGGATGCCGGCGTAGGCGGGTGCGCCGATGGCGGCGGTGATGCCGGGGACGACCTCGAACGGGATGCCAGCGCCGGCGAGGGCGAGGCATTCTTCGCCGCCGCGACCGAAGATGAAGGGGTCGCCCCCCTTGAGGCGGACGACGCGCTTGCCGGTCTTGCCCTGTTCGACGAGCAGCGCGTTGATCTCGTCCTGGGTGAAGGAGTGCGCCGCCGCCTTTTTGCCGACGTAGATGGTTTCGGCCTGGGGGCAATAACTCAGCAGGCGCGGGCTGGCGAGGTAGTCGTAAATGACGACGTCGGCGAGTTCCAATAATCGCATCCCGCGCACGGTGATGAGGGCGGGGTCTCCCGGACCCGCGCCGACGAGGGAGACGATTCCGCGGGTGTTGGTCCAACTCGACGTCATTTCAAGACTTATCCGCTACAGGTGTGAAGCTTTGCCCCATTTGCGCCGATGAGAATACCGCACCCGCGGCCCATTGCCAGAGGCCGGCGCCCCGAAGCCAGCGAGGCGTCTCATGCCGGAGGCGGGTGATGTCGTTGAACGGAAGCTCGATTTGGAAATCGGGTCGGGATGACCAAGCTTCTCGCGAGGAGTGTCTGCGATGGTCGCATTATTGAAGATGCCGAATCGGTTTACCGCCCCCAAGGCGGCCGAGCGGCGGGTGTTCCCCCGCAAGGAAATCCACGCCCGCATCGAGGGAAAACGCCTGGATCACACGCTGAGCGCGTGCAAGCAGCCGCACGTGAGTTTGGCGCTGCGGGACCTGTCGGCGGGCGGTTTGTCGGCGATCAGCGACACGCCGATGCAGGCGGGGGAGCGGGTAACGGTCTTCTTCCCGCCGCAGGGCCTGATGCGCGGGTGGGACGCGTACGGTCGGATCGTGCGGTGTGACAGCAGCACGTTCGGGTACCGCGTGGCGGTGGAGTTCGACTCGCTGCCGGCGGCGTAAGGCAAGACACACTTTATCGTCATTGCATGGCGCGGCGGGGACGACCGGCGGAGGTCGTCCCCGCTTGCATTGCATGGTATAATTCGGCCAGAACCGCGAGATCGCGAGGTGTGTGGCGTGACGTTAATGCTTGACCTGTCGCCGGAACTGGAGAGCCGCCTGAAAAACGAAGCGGCGACGCATGGCGTTGCGCCCGAGGAGTACGCCAAGCGTATCCTCCAAGAGAATTTGCCCGAGGAGAAGGCGGCGCCGGGCAATTCGCTGCAGCAACTCTTCGCCCAATGGGATGCCGAAGACGCGACGACCGACCCCGAGGAGTTGGCCCGGCGTCAGCGGGACTGGGAAGAGCTTAAGGCGGCACTTAACCGCAATCGAGGGGGCGCATTCCGGAAGCCGTTTCCGTGAAGCACATCTTTCTGGATTCGGCGCCGTTGGCGTTGTTAACGCAACGGCACGGTGTGGCGTCGGCCGATGCGTGCCGTCAGTGGTTGGCCGCGAAGCTAGCTTCGGGATGCACGATCGCGGTCCCGGAAATTGTTGACTACGAACTGCGACGGGAGTTGATTCGCGCTCGCAAGGTAGATTCGATCAATCGGCTTGATCGTTTCATCGGGGATCCGCACGTCCGGTACATTCCGTTGACAACGGGATCGATGCGGTTGGCCGCGGCCCTGTGGGCTCAGCTTCGGCAGCGGGGAACGCCCACTGCGCCAGACGAAGACATCGACGTGGACGTCATCGCGGCGGCGCAGGCGATTCACTTGAGCATTCCGCTGGCAGACTGCGTCATGGCGACGGCGAACGTCGCTCATCTCGGCCGCCTCATGCCGGCGCGGTTGTGGGAAAAGATATAGGCCGCAGCCGTCTAAGGGGCAAAACCGCGGCGTCAATGGTTCGCGCACTCGGCATCGCTTAGAATGATCGGAATGTCGTCCGCACCTACCGTCAACGCCGCCGAGCCGCCGAAGCGTAAGCTCGATTACTACAACCCCGAAGAGCATCGCATGACGATCGGGGAGCACCTGGAAGAGCTGCGCAAGCGGCTGTTCTTGGGCGTCGGGGGGTTCCTGGTGGCGTTTATCGTGTTCATGATCCCCAGTGTGGGGGAGCACGTCGTTTACTACGTCTGTAAGCCGCTGTTCATCGCGCTGGCGCGGAACAAGTTGCCGGCGCAGGTGCATTTCACCGAGCCGGCGGAAGTGTTCATGACGTACATCAAGGCGGCGATGATCAGCGCGGCGACGATCGCCGGGCCGTGGATGCTTTACCAGTTGTGGCTTTTCGTGGCGGCGGGGCTTTATCCGAAGGAACGGAAGTACGTTACGAAGTATTTGCCGCTGAGCATCATCTTGTTTCTGATTGGGGTGACGTTCCTCTACTTTTACGTGCTGCCGCTGATGCTGGAGTTCTTCATCGGGTTCCAAATTGGGATGCCAATGAAACTGGGGCCGGAGATCGGGTTTGGCGCACCAAACGGGGTGGCACCAATCGTCTTCCCGATTTTGCCGAATGACCCGGCCAACCCGGCGCCGGGGAGCGTCTGGATCAACGCGACGACGGGGATGCTCAAGATCTGCATCTCGGCGGGGAATTATCGCGTGCTGCCGTTCGGGTCGGAAAGCGTGACGACGCCGATCATTACGCTGGCCTCGTATTTCGACATGGTCATTGGGCTATTGCTCGCGTTCGGGCTGGCGTTTCAGTTGCCGCTGGTGGTTTTGGCGCTGGTGCGCATCGGCATTATGGAAATTGAGGCGCTGAAGAAGGCGCGGCGGATCGTTTACTTCGTGCTGACGATCATCGCGGCGGCGATCGTGCCGGACGTGGTGACGGGGATGCTGGCGCTGATGTTCCCGCTGATCCTGCTGTATGAATTCGGGATTTTGCTGGCGTCGTGGTCGCCTAAGGAAGAGCCGGCGGCGGCGGATTAAGTCGCGGCGACAGAGGCTCTCGACAGGACTTGAGTGGTGCATATAATGCTTCCCGCACGCAGACGCGCCCAGGTGGCGGAATTGGCAGACGCACTACTTTGAGGTGGTAGCGAGGCAACTCGTGCAGGTTCAAATCCTGTCCTGGGCAGTGACGAAGGCGGCTCATTTGAGCCGCCTTTCTTTGTTTTCGGCCTTCTGCAATCACCGAGGGGGGGTCTTAGCGGCACGACCTCCCTTTGTGTTTTTCTTAAAATTCGCGTATTTCTTGCGCAAGAAAATCCGATATAATAGGAAATGGCTACCGAACAGGATATCCTCGATGCCTTAACTAAGGGAGAGGTCAGTCTACCGCCCGCGCGACTCCGCGTCATCGCGCGAGACCGTCCGCTAAAAGGCAACGCTGCCAGAGGCAGGATCGACGCGGTGATCCAAGCCGAGTGGGACCGCCGCGTGTGGAAATTCGCCGTCGACGTAAAGCGGCTCTCGACCCCCAAAATCCTTCGGGACGCGCTGGGCTTTATCCGAACCGCCGCCGAGCAGTCCCGCCTTAACCCGATGCTCGTCGTCCCCTTCCTCTCACCGGAGAACATCGAGATGCTCGAACGCGTCCAGGTGAGCGGTATCGACCTGTGCGGCAACGGAATCCTGATTGTCCCGCGCGAACTTCTGGTCGTCCGAACGGGCAACCCCAACCGCTTCCCCCAGTCCGCGCCGATCCGCAACGTTTACCGAGGCGATAGCTCGCTCGTCGCCCGCTCGTTTTTGGTACGGCCCGTCTACCGCGCGATTGGCGACATTGCCACCGCAATCCGCGAACTGAGTGGTAACGTCTCGCTCGCCACCGTCTCGAAGGTGGTGAAGGTATTGGAATCGGACCTGATCGTCGCCAAGGACCGGGGGGACATCCGACTGCTCCAGCCCGACAAATTGCTCGACCAGCTTTCCGCTAATTATCGCCCGCCCAAAGCAAAGGCACGTTACGTCGGCAAGGTCGCGCTAGGCGAGGACGAACTGAAACGGAAACTGGCCGACGCCGCTCGCACTCGGGAGCGCAGATTCATCCTCACGGGCGCGGACTCAACCAGCAACTACGCGGTTCTAGGGCGCGAACCTGTCGTCGCCGCCTACTGCGACGACCCGCCCGACGGTCTGCTGTCGACGCTGGGTGCTCCCGCGGAACGGACGGAACGCTTCCCCAACCTCGACCTGACCTGGACCGACGACGCGACGGTTTACTTCGACCCGCGGCCCCGGGCCGACGTGCCCAACGCCTCGCCCGTCCAAGCGTACCTGGAACTCATGGCTGGCGACGCGCGCCAGCGCGAAACCGCCGGGCAGGTCCGCGAGTTCATCCTGCGGACGCTGAGCGAAATCGGCACGACCCGATGAATACCGATCCGCTTGCTACTACCATTTTGGACCTACTGGCCGTCATGAAGCGCCCCGCGTTCAAGCTGATCCTTGGCGGGGGATACGGCCTGTACCTGAAGCAGCTTCACCTCCAAGGCGTCCAGGGAATCCGCACGCTGCTGCCTGGCGAGTTGTGGCCGTACCCGAGGACCACCGAAGACCTCGACGTATTCCTGCCGACCGAGATCGTCGCCAGCCTTGACGGCATGCGTTCGATCCGCGCCGCCCTTGACGGCCTCGGATTCCAGCCCGTGGCGGGGGCGGAGTTCCTGCATTTTGCCAAGCCTTGGCATGGGGGCGGGCGGGTAAAGATCGACATGCTGACGGGCCCGATCGGTGACCCCGTTACCCGACGAAACCTCAAGATCGTACCCCCGCGCGTCCGGCCGCGCGGCGACCTCCAGCTCCATGCGTACCTGACAGCCGAGGCTATCGATTTCGACCAGTCGCTCCTGCCGCTACCCGTCGAGGGTGCGCGATCGGACGGGGCGCCTGCGAAGGCGACGGTCTTCGTCCCGCAGCCGTTCACATTCCTGCTGATGAAACTCCACGCGTTCGCGGACCGCTTGGCCGACGCCAACCGCGACCTTGGCCGCCATCACGCGTTGGACATATACCGCATCATCGCCATGCTGACGCCTGTGGAGTACGACGATGTTCGGGCGAACGTTCGACGCCACTCGGGGTTGCCGGCCGTCGAGCGCGCCCGCCAGATTATCGCAGAGCACTTTTCGTCCGCGACATCACCGGGCGCGCTGCGGCTCCGGGAGCACACCCTGTTCACGCCATCGATGGATATCGACACGATGCGCGCGACCCTCGCGGAGCTCTTCTCGTAGCCGCGCCCTCAAAGTGCCGTGGCTCGCGGTGTGATCTAAAGACACCAGAGCAACCGGAGTAATGCGAATCGCTTACTTGCTGCGGAACTTTTCGAGATACCGCCCGTGCTTGCCCAAGTCGCGCTCGCGGAGGAATTCGACCAGTTTCTTCACGTGCGGGTTGATGCCGTTCATCGTGTCGAACTCGGCGATGGCCTGGGCGAAGGGGACCTTCTTGGAGATGAACAGGCGGCGGACGGCGTCGTCGATGGCTTCGATGTCGGGACCGGAGAACCCGAACCGCTGCAGGCCCAGGGTGTTGGTGTCCCAGACGGTGTCGTCCTGGATCTTGACGAAGTGGGGGACGTCGATGTGGATGCGCGAGTAGGCGCCGACGAAGACGTGGTCGCCGATGCGGACGTAGTGGTGGGCGGCGGCCCCGGCGCTCATGACCACGCCGCTCCCCATGACGACGTGCCCGGCGAGCATGACGTTGTTGGCGACGACGCAGCGGTTGCCGATGGCGGAGTCGTGACCGACGTGGGCGTTGACCATGAGGAGGTTGTTCGAGCCCACGCGGGTGACGCCGCCGCCCCCTTCGGTGCCGGTGTGGATGGTGACGGCCTCGCGGACGTGGTTATTGTCGCCGATGACGAGCTCGGAGCGTTCGCCCTTGTACTTGAGGTCCTGGGGCTCGCCGCCGATGACGCAGTTGGGGTAAAAGACGTTGCCGGCGCCGACGGTGGTATGGCCGAGGAGGGAGACGTGGGCAATGAGGCGGCATCGCGGCCCCAGGGTGACGCCGGGGCCGACGACGCAGAACGGGCCGACTTCCACGTCGTCCGCCAGACGCGCGCTCGGGTCGATCACAGCCAGGGGGGAAATCTTCGACATGTCTCTCTACTGAAAATCCTTTACGTTCAGAGCGGCTCGGAATCGACGAGCATAAACTTGATGTCGGCCTCACAGGCGAGCTTCTCGCCCACAAAGGCCTTGCAGCGGACGTGACCGGTGCGGCTTTTCACGCGGACGGTGACGGCCTCGAGCAGGAGCTGGTCCCCGGGGACGACGGGGTGTCGCATCTTGACCTTGTCCATGCTGAGGAGCACGGCGAGCTTACCGGTGTGTTCGAGTTTCTGCGACAGCAGGATTCCGCCAAGCTGAGCCATCGCCTCGACGATGAGCACCCCGGGCATGATCGGCGTGCCTGGGTAATGGCCTTGGAAGAAAATGTCGTTGAAGGTGACGTTCTTGATGCCGACGGCGCGGTGGTCGCCTTCGACTTCGATCACGCGGTCTACCATCAGCATCGGATAGCGGTGGGGGAGGATGCGCTGGATGCGGCGGATGTCCAGGGCCGCCTCGCGCGAGACCATTGACGTGCGGGCGGTGGTGGCTTCCTGTTCGAGCAGGCGCTTGGCGAGGAGGTGGTTGAGGGAGTGCCCGGACTTGTGGGCGAAGATGCGTCCGCGGATGGGGCGGCCGACCAGGTAGAGGTCGCCGAGCAGGTCCAGCACCTTGTGGCGGGCGCACTCGTCGACGAACCGGAAGGAATTCTCGATCGGGCCGCTCTCGGCGATGACGAGCAGTTCCTTCGGGGACAAGTGTTGGCCCATGCCGCGCGAGCGGAGTTCGTCGGCCTCGTGCTTGAAGACGAAGGTGCGGGCCGGGGCGAGCTGCGTGATGAAATCGTCGCCTTCGGTCTGAAACTTAAACACCTGGCGGCCGACCGGCGCGGGGGCCTCGAAATCGTAGATCACTTCGAGGCGATCGGCAGGACCGGGGAGCGCGGCGAGGGTGGCGTCACCCGCGGTGACCTGGATGGGCTTCTGGATGATCAGCGGTTTGAGCTCTTCGTCCTGCGAGACGACGCCGGCCTCTTGTATTGCGTCGACGAAGGCTTGGGACGAGCCGTCGCCACCGGGGACTTCGCCCGCCGTCCCGCCGGACACTTTGACGACGGCGTTGTCGACGCCCATGCCGACGAGGGCGGCCATGCAGTGTTCGATGGTCTGGACGAAGAGGGTGCCGTTCTTAAGGCAGGTGCGGCGGGGCTGCTTGAGGACGTTTTCGACGGAGGCGGAGATTGTCGCGATCTTGCCGTCCTGCTCACGGACGAACGTAATCCCTTGTCCGGCCTCAGCCGGCACGAAGGTAAGGGTCGCCGTCTCGCCCGAGAACAGGCCCGGCCCGGCGAGGGAAACTTCCTTCGAGATGGTTTGCTGCTTGCGGTTCAACGGGTTCCACGAGTGCGAAAGGGCGGATTATAGCGACGGATGTAGCAAGGCCAAGGGAGGTGAAATGGGCGGACAAGCGAAGTTGGTAGACGCCCAGGGCAGCCAGGACGAGGGAAAAGGGCTGAAATCCGACCGCCTGCGCAAGCTGCTGCGAAAGCCAAGGCGTCAGCCAAAGGAATATGAGGATCGCTTTGAACGTTCGCGGGAGGCGGTTAGATGAACGGTAGACAGCGTCGGCGGTCAGGATCGCCGGGATGGCGATGATGGCGGCGTCGTAGATGGGGACGTAGAGGTTGATGAGCAAAGTCCAGGTGAGGGTGGCGGCCCAGAGGGTGCTCGGGTTGGCACGGTTTCGCCACCAGAAGCGGAGGAGGAACATGCCCGGGACAATGACGACGACCGCGGTGACGGTTGAATGGATGCCCGGGAATAACAGGTGGGCGAAGGCGCCGGCGTCGACGTATTTCCACGTCCGGAAGAACGGCGTGTGCGCGCCGGCGTGTTGGGCAAACCCCGTGAGCATCCTCACCCACGCGCGGCACGTGCCGAAGCCGAGCGCGAGGAGCGAGAGGGCCGCGAGGGCGGCGGCGCCCGTCGCGAAGCCCGCGAGCGCGCGGAACTGGCGCGAGACGAGCAGCATCGGACCGATCAGGACGAGCAGCGTGGGTTTGTAGAGACAGACGGACAGGGCCAGTCCGGCGGCGAAGGGGCGCGCCGTGCGCGTAAGGAAAACTGCCAGGGCGAGGCAGAAGAAGCCGAGGGCGGACGACTGGCCGCCGATAAGGGTTTCGACGACGACGGGTTCGAAGGCGAGGAGGAGCAGGAGGATCGTGACGCGCTCCTTGGCGAGTGACTCGGGCGCGGCCCGGAGCAGGAGCGCGAGGCCGGCGGTGAAAAGGGCTAGCGAGGCGAGCGTCCAACAGAGGAGCGCGGCGGGGTATGGCAATCGGGCGAGGGCGGCGAGGGGCAATGTAAAGTACGGCGGGTAGGCGAAGGGGAGCGATTCGTCTTTCGCGAAGGTGCCCGGAAAGAGCTCGTGCAGGCGTTGGTGGTGGGACCAGAAGTCGTAGACACGGTCGGGGCGGCCCTCGTCGAGGAGAACGCCGGTGGTATAAAAGGCGGCGAAGTCCGCGCCGACGGCGGGGCCGAGGAGACTTTGGCCGCGGTGCTTGGTGCCCAGCGAGACGCTGACGAGCGCGGCGACGGCAATGAGCACCGTCGCGCAGACGCCGCGGATGCGGCGGGGTTGGAGGCGTCGGTGGCAGAAGCGCGCGAGGGCGGCGTGAAGGCCGTCGTTCGGGCGCGCAGTCGTGGCGGCGCTCATAGGTTGGTTATCGGCCGTCCGGGCGCGCGACTTGGCAAGGAACTGTTGTAACGCGATGAAACTTCCCCGCAGCAATTACGCCGATCGCTTGCGGGAGGTGGCCGGGGACGTCGTGGCGAGTCTTGAAGAGGCGGCGGGACGGCGCGGGCGGTGGGGACCCTTCTTTCGGGGGCGGATCGGGGATGACTTTGACGGGCGGATCGTGGTGGAGGTGGGGTGTTTCGACGCGGAATTCCTCGGGCGCGTGGCGCGGCGGCATCCGCGGACGGCGTTCGTGGGGATCGACTGGAAGGCGCGGGCGGTTTACGACGGGGGGCGGCGGCTCGCGGAGGCGAGCGCACGAAACGTCGTGCTGATGCGCGGGCGGGGGCAGGACGTGGGGCGCGTCTTCGGCGAGCGCGAGGTGGAGGAAGTCTGGGTGTTTCATCCGGACCCGTTTGAGGGCGGGCCTGCGGAGCGTGCGAAGCGCTTGATCGGGGAGGCGTTCCTGGTGGACGTGCACGGAATCCTGCGGAACGGTTCGTCGACGGTGACGCTGAAGACGGATCACGCGGAATACTACGAGCGGGCGTCGGCTCTCTTGGGCCTGGCGAGTTCCGCGGGCGCGAGCGAGGTCGTGCGGCGACTCTACGCGGTGGGGGCGGCGTCGGCGGACTTCTGGAACGACCCGGCGGCGCTCGCCCACGCGGCCGGGCGGCCGTTCGCGGGCGAGCGCACGTTGTTCGAGTCACGGTTCGTCAAGCGGCGTCGGCCGATTTACTACCTCGAGCTCGTCAAGCGTTAAGACCGGCGCGCCGGCGCCGGCGGCAGAGGCCGGCGGTGGCGAGGAGCGACAGTGCGCCGAGGGCGCCGGGTTCGGGCACGCTGGCAAACGCGCGGGCGAGATCGGATTCGAACGCGGCCGACGCGCCGGGGATGGCCGAACCGGCCGGCAGCGCGGTGTTGTAGTTCTGCGCGAGTTTCACCAGGTCGTTGAAATCGGTGATACCGTCGTAGGTGAAGTCGCCGTGGGTCCACCAGCTATCGCTCGTCGCCGACACCGTCGTGTTGTAGTTCTGGGCGAGCTTGACGAGGTCGTTGAAATCGACGGCCCCGTCCATGGTGGCGTCGCCGGCGAGCGTGTAGCGGACGACGACGTTGGTGGGGTCGACGCTCTGTCCGAGGAATTGACCCGGGGTCGACTGGGGGACCTCGCTGGCGAGGGCGTAGCCGACGGCCTTGCCGGTGTCGGTGGCGGCGTTGGCAGAGACGATGCCGTTGCCGCCCCAGTTTCCGCCGTTGTAGCCGGCAACGATCTGATTGCGGATGGTCTTGAAGGCGCTCGCTTCGGCGCCGAGCGCGACGCGGACGATCAGGGCGTTGCTGCCGACGTCGAGCTTGCCGGCATTGGCGAGCGGCGTGGCGGTGGCGCCGTCGCCGATCGTGAGGACCTTTCGCGCCGCGGGTACGCTGGCGATGCGGCCCGTGCCGCCGGCGTTGATCGCCAGCGCCTTGAGGGTCTGGGTGCTGCCTGCCTCGTAGACGCCCCCGGTGTTGACGGTGACGCCGGTGCCGTTGGCGAGGCTGCCGGTGACCGCGAGGGTGCCGCCGTTGACGACGGTGGCGCCGACGAAGGAGGTTTGCGCGGCGAGGGTGAGTCGGCCGGGGCCGGCCTTGGTGAGGGTGCCGGTGTCGACGACGTCGGCGGCGAGGGTGACCGAGCCGCCGGCGGCGGCGACGTCGATCACACCGCCGCCCGAGGCGATGTCGAAAACGCGGTCGGAGGCGGCGGAGCCGGCGTCGGTGACGCGGAGGGTGCCGGTGGTGCCACCGCTATCGCCCAGCGTGACGATAGTGGTGCCGCCACTGGGGAAGGCGGCGGCGGGCATGGCGAGGACGCCGTCACGGATGTTGATGGTGACGGCGGGCCCGAAGGCGACGCCGCCGTCGACGGTGACGGTACCGGGCGTGGTCTTGTTGAGGGACGAAGTCCCGGCGAGCAGGCCACCCGTCGCGGCGCCGCTAAAGCTGGTGATGATGTTGCCGGACTCGAGGTTGTACCCGCCGTTGGGGGCGGCGGTCGCGTTGACGCCGGCGCGGACGGTACCGGTCATCTGGAAGGTGCCGCCCTTGAGGGTGACGCCGCCGAAGTTCTCGCCCTGCTTGAGGTCGAAGACGCCGCCGGCGTTGACGGTGACGTTGGTGCTGTCGGGGAAGTCGGGATTGCCGTTTTCGCCGAAGACGAAGGTGGCGCCATTGTTGATCTCGATGTCGGTGGCGAAGAGGTCGCCGCCGGCGCCCAGGTCGTCGAGGACGACCTTCCCCTGGTTGACGGTGAAGGTGCCGGAGAACTGGCTCGAGCCGCCGAGGGTAAGCGTGCCGGCGCCGGTCTTGTTGACGTTTCCGAAGCCGCTGATGGCGCCGGAGTAGGTTACGTCGTTCGAGCGGTTGAAGACGAGGGTCGCGCCGCTGTCGACGCTGACCGGGCCGGTGATCGATCCGGTCGTCCCGCCGTTGCCGAGCGAGAGGATGCCGGCGGAGACGGCGGTCTGGCCGGTGTAGCTGTTGTCGGTCAGGACCGTCAGTGACCCCTGGCCTTGCTTGGTCAGGCCGGTCGCGCCGGCGATCGAGCCGGCGCCCTGGAAGGTGTAGTTCTTCACGTCGTTGTTAACGGTGATCGACGCGGGCTGGAGGGTGGTGGCGAGTTCGACGGTGGTCGTGCCGGTGGCGGTGTCGTCGAAGGTGATGCGGTCGCCGGCGATGAAATTAGTGGCGGCGCCGGTGCTGTTGAGGCGGAAGTTTTTGGTGCCGCCGACGTCGGCGGCGGCGCCGGCGTCCCACGTGGCCGACAGGTTGCCGTTCCAGAGGGTGGAATCGACGCCGGTGATATTGAGGTCGATCGAGGTGTTGGCGGTGTTGTAGACCAGGCCACCGGCGGCGCGGGCGGGGAGGTTGCCCAGGGTGAAGCCGGAAGTGATCGGCGTACCGTCGTAGTCGATCAGGGTGAACTGACCGGTCGGCAGCGCTTGGGGGTTGGAGAGGGTGAGCGTGTGCGTCGCGCCGGTGAGGGTGAGTCCGCCGGTGTTGGTGACGGCGAGGAGGGGGACGGTGGGGGTGTCGGTGGAATTGAGCTCGAAGCCGACGACACTGCCGTCGGCGAGTGAGAGTGACGGGACGGAGATCGTGCCGACGCTCGCGCCGGGCGCGACGGCGAGCTTGGCCGCGCCACCGCCGGCGACGGCGAACGCGCCGCCCGCGGCGCCGGGGTTGAGGCGGAGGGTGCCGGCCTGCACGGTCGTCGTACCGGAGTAGCCGCCCTGCGGGGTGACGACGAGGGTGCCCGGGCCGGTCTTGGCGAGCGGGCCGCTGTTACCGAGAGATCCGGTAAGGGTGAGGGTGCCGTTTGCGTCGGCGACGTCGAACGCGCCGGCGGTGACGTCGAAGGGGCGGTTGGTCGAGCCGGCGCCGGCCCCGGTCATCTGGAAGACGCCGGTGGTGGCGGACGTGCCCAGTGCGATCGTGCCGCCGCCGGTGACGACGTTGGTGGCGTCGAACGAGAGGGCGCCTTCCTGGATGTTGATCGGGGCGGCGGCGGCGAAGGCGACCTTGCCGACGATGGTGACGGTGCCGGCGGTGGTCTTGTCGAACGAGGGGACCCCGGCGCCCAGGGTGAGGGTGCCCGTGCCGGTGCCCACGTTCTGGGCGATGATCGTGCCGGACTCCATCGCCAGGCCGGTAAAGGGGCCGGACGTGGCGTTGAAGGTGGAGCCGACGCCGGCGTTGCTCCCGTTGATGCGGTAGACGCCGTTGTTGCGGAGGCGGGTGGCGGCCCAGACCTCGCCGACGCGGATCTCGTACTCGCCGCCGTTGATGTCGATGAAGGTGCCGTTGTTGTTCTCGGGCATGTCGGGGTTTTCGCCGGCGATGCCGCCCTGGCCGAAGACGTACTTGCCGCCGGCGTTGATGAGGATGTTGGAGGCGTTAAGGTCACCGCCGCCACCAAGGTCGGCGAGCTGGACGGTGCCCTGGTTGATCGTCAGGTTGCCGGTGAAGGTGTTGGTGCTCAGCAGGGTGAGGGTGCCGGCGCCGGACTTGATGATGTTGCCGGCGCCGATCATCTTGCCGGCGGCGGTGAAGTCGGTGGCGGAGCCGAACTCGATGGAGCCGACGCCGGTGTCCGTCTGGCCGCTGTAGGTCAGGGGGCCGGTGAGTGCGATTTTGCCGGCGCCGGTGTTGGCGAGCCCGCCGGGGCCGGAGATGCCGCCGGTGTAGGTGGAGTCGTCGGTGCGGTTGAACGCGAGGGTCGTACCGGCGGCGAGAGAGACGTTGCCGGTCAGCGTGCCGGTCGTGCCGCCGTTACCAATCTGCAGCGTGCCGCCGTTGACAGTGGTGCCCGCGCCCGGCGCCGAAGGGCCGGCGAGGACGAGCGTGCCGGTGCCGCCTTTGACCAGCGCGCCCGGGCCGGTGATTGCGCCGTTGTTCACACCGCCGCCGTTGAGGGCGAGCGCGCCGGCGGCGATCGTGGTCGTGCCGCCCAGCCCGTAGCTGCCGTTGACGGTCAGCGTGCCCGGGCCGTTCTTGGTCAGGCTGCCATTGCCCGAGACGTTCAGGCCGGTCGTGACGTCGTCGCTGCGGTTGTAAACGACGGCCCCGTTGTTGACGAGGTTGGTGCCGCCGAGTGCGCCGCTCGTGCCGCCATTGCCGATTTGGAGCGTGCCCGCGTTGACGGTGGTCTGGCCGGTGTAGTCGTTGTTGGTGGTGACGGTCAGCGTGCCGTTGCCGGACTTGGTCAGGCCGGTCGGACCGCTGAGCTTGCCGGGGCCGGAGAACGAGTAATCGGCGGCGGCGTTGACGGTGACGGCCGACGGCTTGAGCGTCGTCGTCAGGTTGATGTTCTTCGAGCCGGTCGCGGTGTCGTCAAAGACGACCGTGTCGCCCGGTGCGGGGTTCTCGAGGTAATTCGTCGCGGAGCTGTTGGACGCCAGCTTCCAATTTTGCGACGAATTGATGTTCCAGTCGCCGCCGAGGTTGCCGTTCCACTTCAAGAAGTCGACGCCGGTGATGCTGAGGTCGATCGAGGAATTGGCGGTGTCGTTGACCAGCGAGCCGAGCACGCGCGAGGGGAGCGTGAGCGTACCGCCCGAGAAGGCGGCGAAGCCGGCGCCCTGGAGCGAGCCGTTGTACTTGACGAGCGGGATCGTCCCGACGCTCAGCGGCTGGACGCTGCTGAACGCGACGTTCACCTTGCCATTGGCGGTGAGGCCGTTGTTGTCGTTGACGTTGATGATGCCGTTGCTCGGCAGGGTCGCGGCGGTGAGCTCGAGCGTGAGGCTGGAGGCCGTGGAGGTCCCGAGGATCAGCGACGACATCTGGAAGGCGGTCGAGGGGTCGGTATTGACGACGTCGAGGCCCGCGCCGTCGGCGACGACGTAGGGGCGGGCGACGGCGTTCTTCAGTACGCGGAGGGTGCCGGCCTGCACCGTCGTCGAGCCGGTGTAGCTGCTGCTGCCGGTCAGCGTGAGGGTTCCGGCGCCGGTCTTGACCAGCGAGAGGTTGTCGGCCGCGCCCCCACCCAGGACGCCGCCGATCGACCCGCCGTACGTCTGGGCCGTGGCGCCGTTGTAGTTCACGGTGAGGACGGACGCCGTGCCGCTGCTGTTCACGACCTGGTGGGCGGCGCCGGCGCCGGTGGTGGTCAGGCCGGCCACGGTCTGGTTGAAGCCGTTGAGGTCGAACGTGCCGGAATTGGTCGAGCCGTTCTCGCCGAATTGCAGGGTCGTGTTCGTCGGCAGGCGGTCGTTGCCGCCGGCGATCTTCAGGAGGCCATTGGAGACGATCGTCGAGCCGCTCGCGCCGCCGTACTTGTTGAAGGCGTTGCTGAGGACGAGCGTGCCGTCGCCGTCCTTGATGAGATTGCCCGGGCCGGTGATGGGAAAGGCGAACGTATCGATGATGACGTCGCTGGCGGTGCGGTTGGCGAGGGTGCCCTGGGTGGAAACGGTGAGGCGGGAGGTGGTTTGGAGGATGACCGGCGAGTTCCAGGCGCCGTTGAGTGCCGAGCCGGTCTCGTCGAGGGCGTGGCGGTAAGCGCCGGTGCCGCCGGGGCCGTCGCCGTTGAGCACGAGCGATCCGCCGGACGCGACGTTAAAGGGTGCGTTGGCGGTGTCCAGGATGTAGAGCTGGGCGCCGCTCGCGACGGTCATGCCGGTGGAGTTGCGGAGCTGGTTGCTGGTGAGACGCAGGCTGCCCTGCGCGACGTTGATGACGCCGTTGAAGGCCGAGACGTTGCTGCCGACGGAGAAGACGCCGTCACCGAGCTTGGTGAACGTGCCGGTGCCCGAGAAGGAGTTGCCCTGCTTGGTAACGGTGGTGTTGGCGCCGACGACGTCGAGGGCGCCGCCGGCCGGGCCGACGATCCAGGGTTGCAGGGCGTTGCTGCCCGAATAGTTGCCGGTGAGGCGGAGGGTGCCGCCGTTGAAGATGGCCGATGAGCTGTTGTTGGTCGCACTCGCCCCGAGGTTGGCGATGACGTTGGCGGTGACGGTTCCGTCGTTGAGCACGAGCGGGCCGTTGAACGTGTTGGTGCCGGTGAGGTTCAGGTTGCCGGGACCGGACTTCACCAGCGAGGTGCCGAGCGTAAACGTGACGGGGACGTCCGTGCCGGCGAGCGGCGCCGATGCCGGGTTTGTGGTCACGTCGGTTTTAAAGCTGATCGTGATCTGCGTCGGGGAGTTGACCGACACGATGTGGGCGTTGAGGGAGGCGGGAATGTTCGAGGTGTTCAACAGGATCATCCCCGGCGTCAGGCCGGCCGTCGACGGCAGGTTCACCGTCGTGCCGGTGCCCAGGTTCGGGACGGTGATGACGACGGCGGTGCCGGCGGTGTTGCCGACGACCGAGCCGATCGTCAGGTCGCCGGCGGTGTTGTACTGGTTGACGTAGAGTTCCTGGTTGGCGGGCGCCGTGAGCGTGCCGCCGGTGATCGTCGTGAGGTTCGCGCCGACGTTGGGCGTGACGAGGATGCCGCCGTTGGTGAGATTATTCGTGCCCGCGAGGGTGAGCTTGTTCGCGGCCGTGGCGTTGAACCGCACGGTCGCCGCGGTGCTGCCGCTGGGGGCGGTGACGTTGGAGGTGACGTCGGCGTGGTTGCCGGCGGTCAGGGCGTTGTTGACGTAACTGCCGGCGGGGAGGGGCGCGATCGCGAACGGCCCGGCGCCACCTCCCGCGACGGCCCAGTCGCGGCCGTTCACGGTGGCCCACCCGCCGAGAATGCCGCTGGCGAGGTTGGCGGTGGATGTCGTCACACTGGCGGCGCCGGCGCCGACGTTGTTCAAGCCGATGTTAAGCGTCGAGCCGTTATTGCGGGCGATGAGGCCCAGGGCGGCAGTGGCATTCTGGTTGTTGCCGTTGGTGACGTTCACCTTCGCCGCCCCGCCGGTCAGCGTCACGCCGTTGAACGCCTGGTTCGTCGCCGCCGCGCCGTTCCCGATCAGGTTGAGCGCCCCCGAGGCGAGCGTGAGCGCCGGGAGGTTGCCGACCTTGCCACCGGCGTCGGTGGAGTAATCGAGGACCACCGCGCCGTTGTTGACGGTCAGGCCGGTGAACGCCGCACCGGCGTTGGCGGCGGCGAAGGTCAGGCTTCCCACGCCCGACTTGGCGAACGTCCCCGCGCCGGTCAACGGCACGGTCCAAGTGGCGTCGGCGTCGAAGTTCGTGTCGATCGTCGCGCCCGAAGCGACCGTCACGCCGCTGCCCAGGAGCAGGCCGGCGCCTTGCGTGCGGAGGGTCCCGCCGTTCACCGTGGTGGCGCCCGCGTAGGTATTGGGGCCGGTGAGGATCTGCGTGCCGGTGCCACCGACGACCAGGCCGCCCGAGCCGGTGATGTAGCCGTTGTAGACGCGCGTGCCGGTGTTGGTGATGGTCAGGGTACCTGATCCGAGCGTGACACCCGCGCCGGTGACCTGGCCGCCGGTCAGGCCGGCAATCGTCTGGTTGAAGTTGTTGAGGTCAAGAACGCCCCCCTGTCCGGCGGTAATGGTGACGACGCTACCGGCCGAGAGCGCGTTGGCGTTCAGGGCGCGGATGACGCCGCCGCCGACGGTGGTCGTGCCCGTGTAGGAATTGCTGCCGCCCAGGCCGAAGACGCCGCCGCCCGACTGGTCCACGCCGCCCGTGCCGCCGATCGAGCCGGTGAACGTGCGGTCGCCGGCCGCGAGGAACTGCATACCGGCGCTCCCCAGGACGATCGTGCCCGCGCCCTGCAGGCCGCCGAAACCTTCACCGTTGTTGGCGAAATCGAAGGTCGAGCCGGCCGCGACGTTAAGGATCGTGGTGTTGCCGAACAGGTCGCCCGCCGCGCGGTTGGCCTTGACGTAGCCCGACTGGATGTTGAGGTTCCCGTTCCACGACCCGACGTTGCCCAGCAGGAGGTTGGGATTCGTAGCGCTCCCGACGGTGGCGAAGTTCACGGTGACGTCGCCGGCGCCGCTGAGGACGTTGTTGTCGGTCTGGCCGCCCAGCGTGAGCGTGCCGGTGCCCGTCCCGCCGATCTTGAACGGGTTGGCGCCGTCGAAGATGAAGCCGTTGGAGCCCGACGCAATCACCGCCGCGCCCGACCCGCTCATGTTGATAGCGGGATTGGCGCCGGCGAGCTGGAACGTGTTGTTCACGTTCACGCCGATCACGCCCGTGCCGGTGTTATTGAGCGTCAGGCCGTTGAGGACGAAGGGATTGTCGGGCAGGTCGTTGGTCGCCGTATAGGAGACGGGGTCAACGGCATTGAACTGCACGACCGTCCCCACACCGCTAACCGGCACGCCGGTCGCGCCCCAGTTCAGCGGGTCGCTCCAGTTGCCGTCGGCGGTGCCCGTCCAGGTGTAGGTTTGCGCGGATACGTTCCGCGTCATCGCCGCCGTCAGCAATAGCGCCGCCGCGCACGTGAATAATGCGTTGAGTCCCTTGAGCCCTCTCATTTGCCACTCTCCTCTTACTCTGTCGCGATTACCCGCCGGGAGGAATTCCCCCGGCCACAAATCTTCGCTGCGCCGTATTGATGTCCGGTGAACCCCATGTTTGCGATTGATGAACAAGTCTGTGCGCGCTCCCCCCCGCGCCTATTGCAGCAAAAACTGCGTATACGTCTTGCCGTTCAGTGACGTCGTCTTCTTCGTCAGGCCCGGGCAGTGGGCCGTCATGAACGCGTCGTCCATCGCCGGTCCCTGGTAGCCCCGCATGTAGGTCAGGATCAGGCCCGGCCCGGCGGGCACCCACTCCACGTGGCCGTCACCGAAGCCCATGTTCACGCCCGCCGTGCCGTGGTTGTTGCCCTTGTCGGGGTAATTGTTCTGCGGCGTGCCGTTGGCGCCGGCGGTGGCGGGGTCCTGATCGGAATCGAGGATCAGGATCGTGGTCGTCGGGTGGTGCATGCGCCCGAGGCGCTTGATCTCGTCGCTGGTCTTGGGGTCGCCGACCGCCCAGCCGGCCTCGCCCGGCTCCACGCCGCGCTGCCGGTTATGGGTGCCGAGGTCTGACCCGTCGATGACTGTGCCGTCGGGGAAAATGCACGGCCCGCTGTACCAGCCGAACACCTCGTAACTGTGTCCGTCATCGGGACCGGCGCCGCGCGAGGCATAACCACCGGTGCGGGCGGCGTAGTTCAGATCTTCGAGCACGTCATCGCGGCCGAAATCCGCCATCGAATTCGCGTAAATCTTGTTCGTGCGGATGTGATTGTTCGTCGACGGACAGATCCCGACCTGGGGCGAGGTCACATACTTGGGGATGATGTTGGCGAGCGAGTCGTCGGCGCCGGTGGTGTTTGGGAAGAGTACCCCCTTGCCGCGCTGCCGCTCCTGCGCCTGCATGATCGCCCCCTGGATGAGTTGCCGGATGTTGGAGCCGCACTTCACGCGGTTGGCCGACTCGCGGGCCTTCGACAGCGCTGGCAGCAGGATTGAAATGAGCAATGCGATGATCCCGATGACCACCAGCAACTCGACGAGCGTAAACCCCCGGACCCGACTGAACGTTGGACTTCTATAAAACATGCCGGGGAAATATCGAGAGCGACGTGAGCCCCGCATGAACCCGTTGTGCAGATCTGGTAAACTTCCGAACCCGCCGGATAACTGCATGAACGCACCCTGCGTAAGGGTTTACACCAGTTTTAGATGTCCTCATTCCGCCTGAGACGTGACACCGGGGAAACTCCCGGCAGCGACTAATTATGTAATATAACGATGGCGCCCAGTTCAAGGGAAAACTGGGGAATTTTGAAGATTTCATTAACGCCAGCCATCGGACGCCCGGCCGTCCATGGGGCGTGCTCTACGCTTGCGGGCGTGAAGCTCGGGTTAACGTGTCGGTCGGACGCCCATCGGTATAATGCCGACGATGCCGGACGAAGAACCGCCGATTCCGCCCGCGCCCAGGCCGGTGATACCGATCGATCCAGGGTCGGCATCGCCAACCCCACCGCCGCCACCGCTGCCCGGTGACGGCACGGAATCGGTGATGGAGATCTCTGAGCCCGGCGTCATGGCGCCGGCGCCGTTCGCACAGGTTTACTCGCCCGCGCCGCCGCCGATGCCATCGAACTATTACCCGCCCCCCTTCCCTGCCCCGCCGGTAACGGGGACGGCCGGATGGGATCGCGTGGGATACCGCAGCGCGGGAACGGCTGGCGGATCTCGGCCGGGGGTCATTACAGCGCTGGGCGTGACCGCGATCATCGTCGCCTGCCTCAGCTTCTTCGCGAGTGTCTTCACGGGTTGCGCGGGGGTGGTGGCGGCGGCGAACTCGAAGGGGCGTCGCGTCGCGGCCGTCCGCACGACGGTCCCGCCGCGTGCCAGCGGCACGACTGTGACGCCGGGGGCGACCGGCGGCGTCGGCAAGGGTTCGCAGGCGGTCACGATCCTGCCCACCGGACCGGACGGCCTCGACGCGCAGGACCGCGCGCTGGCACTGCGGGTGATGCGGACGCGCCTGCGCCACCCGCTGTCGGCCGAGCGCCAGCGGCAGCTCGAGGCGTTCCTCGCCGAGCACGGGCAACTGATCTTCGACGATTCCGCGGGGCGGCTCACCCTGGCGAGCGTCACGCGTAGCCTCGGTCAGACGGGCAAGGAGTTCGCCGGCGGCGCGGCGGGTCAGAACGGGCCGGATTACTTCATCATCAAGCAGTCGACGGGCGTGAAGGTACCGGGGCGGCTGCTGGTCAAGGACGACGGCGCCGTGCTCCGTCCGGACGATCGCAGTGAGGCGATCAGCACGTACGCCGGCAGTGACAACCAGCAGCAGCAGCCGCAGGCGCAAGTGACCGGCAGCGGATTCGAGGAGGACGAGGCGAGCGCGATCGTGGCGCGGGCGCAGGAACTGAGCAACAACAAGGTCAACCCCGCGCAGGTCGCGGCGCTGACGGCACTGATGGAGTCGCCGGCGGGGGAGAGTTACGTCAACCCCGCCTCCACGATCCCGGGGCTGACGGCGCAGGTGCGGTCGACGGTCGTGCAGTTCGACGGGACGACGACGGTGACGTTCGTGATGGGCAAGGTGTCGATGGACGCCGCGGGGAACTTCGTCGGCCCGGTCGCGGGCCCGCCGATGACGACGCCGACTACTGGTCCCACCTACCCGACGCAGTTCTGGGGGAACGTCTCGGTCTCGGCGGGGAGTACGGCGCTGGTGACGGTGGACGCGATCCTGAGTGTTATGTTGGCGGTCTACCTGATGGTGATCGCGATCCTGAGCCTGCGGCCGGTGGGGCTGTCGCGCCGCTATTTCACGGTGTACGCGTGTGTGAAGATCCTGCTGGGCGCCGCGGCGATCGTGGGGTTCTCGTGGATGATCGCGGACGTGAGCAACGTTAGCGTGCCGGCAATCATGTCGGGTGTCGTAGAGGGATGGTCGAAAACGTCGCTGGTGCTGACGTCGATCGGCATCGCCTACCCGGTCGTGATGCTGATCGTCCTGGCGGCCAGCACGTCGGCGCGGGAGTATTACCGCACCGCCGTTTGAGACGCGGTGACGGTCTAGCAACGTAACGAGGAGATGCGAATGGTGCTGAGGCGCGTGGGACGGTGGGTCGGGGGTTTTGTTGTCACGGTGATCCTTGGGTTGGTGGGAATCGGGTGCGGGGCGGGGCGGCCGGCGGGTGGGTCGGCGGCGCCGATGGGCAATGCGCCTTCGGCGGCGCAGGCGGGCAACGTTATCGTGGTGACGCTCGACGGCATGCGGTGGCAGGAGGTGTTTGGCGGGTTCGATCCGGTGCTGGCGACCAAGGACGGCGGCGGGGTGACGGACGCGGCGCCGCTGCGCAAGCTGTACGCGCGGGATTCGGCGGAGGAGAGCCGCTCGGCGATCTTTCCGTTCCTGTGGGGGACGGTGGCGAAACGCGGGCAGATCTTCGGCGACCGCGGGGTGAAGAACGTCGGGCACGTGACCAATCCGTACCGGTTCTCGTACCCGGGTTACAGTGAGATGATGTGCGGGTACGCCGACCCGCGGGTGAACTCCAACGATTACGCGCCCAACCCGAACGTGACGGTGCTGGAGTGGTTGAACGGGCGGCCGGGCTTCGAGGGGCGGGTGGCGACGTACGGGGCGTGGAACCGGTTGCGGCGGATCGTGAACGCGCCGCGGAGCGGGCTGCCGGCCATCTGCGGGTGGGAGGCGATCACGCCGTGGGGCGGGGCGGAGTTGACCGAGCGTGAGCGGACGCTCAACGACCTGCTGGCGACGACGACGCGCTACTGGCACGACGAGCCGCCGGACTCGATCACGGAGGCGGCGGCGATGGAAGGGTTCGTGCGGCACAAGCCGCGCGTGTTCTACGTGATGCTCGGGGAGACCGACGAGTGGGCCCACGGGCGGCGGTACGATTTGTACCTGGAGTCGGCCAGGCGGTCGGACGACTTCATCCGGCGACTGTGGGAGACGGCGCAGTCGATGCCGGAGTACGCGGGGCGGACGTCGCTGCTGATCACGACGGACCACGGACGCGGCGCGACACCACAGGACTGGACCGGCCACGGCGCCAAGATCCCCGGCGCCGAAGGTTGGTGGGCGGCGGTGATGGGTCCGGCGGTGGCGGCGAACGGCGTGATCGGGGAGGGGGAGGAGACGCAAAGCCAGATCGCAGCGACGATCGCCAGCTTGGTCGGCGAAGACTGGAACGCCGCAGAGTCCAAGGCTGCGAAGCCGTTATTAGAACCAGGCCGACGCTAACCGGACGGCTTGTAACAGGAGTTTCTTATGCCCAAGACAATGGCGACTGTTTCGATCGCGTTGTTCGTCGGAACCTTGTTACTCTGGGGTCGAACCGAGGCGGAAACGCCTGCGGCACCTGGGCACGACAATACGGCGGCGCGGGCGCTGCTCAAAGCCGCCGATGAGGGCTTGACGGCGCTGAATCGGGAGATCGACGTCGGGAACGTGGCCCTCACACCCGACTTGATGGGCCGTTGGAGCCAATGGATTCGGCGCGTCTACGATGCGAGTGTTTTGGCAGATCGCACGCCGGCCGGCCGGTTAAAGGCGGCGGAGGAGTATTTGCACCGGGCGGAGGACATGCGAAAGCGACTGGCATTGGTGAGGACCGAGGGGGACTTGCCGCCGGTATTGCGAAAGGAAGTTGAGTATGACGTGGCATCGGCGAAGTTCGAGATTGCGCGGATAAAGGGCGAGATCGCGGGGCACTAGCGTTATCGGGTTGTAGCCGTTACCTGCTCGCGCGGAGTTTGGCGGTGTGACGGAGTATATAAATGGCGATGAAAAAATGGTTGCGCGTCCGACTCGATGACGAAAGCGCCAAGCTCCTCGATGCGCTCAGGAGCGACGGGTTGAATCTCTCGGCCTTGGCGAGACAGGCTATTCGGGATGCGTATCGGGCGCTGCCAGGAAAGGGGCGGAGTAGGCGGCGAACCAAATCCTCCAAAGGGAGAAGACGGCGCGCGAGAGGGGCATGACACTTACCTCACGACCGGCGTCGATGCGGATATCGGCAAAAGGTGAGGTTGGCGAGGTGGACGGTCTTGCCGGCGGCGATGAGGGCGAAGTAGAGGGGGAGGCCGGAGAAGACGTCGAAGCCGCCACCGGCGCCGGCGATGAGGACGGTGCGGGTGTTGGCGAGTTCGTGGTGGAGGGGGAGGGTGAGCATGGGGGTTAACGATAACTTCCGGCTGCGAATCAGCGGACGAGTCAGTCTGTGGAAGATGCGAAAACGGCGACGATCGGGCCGGTCGAAGTCCCGTACGTCCAGGCAAAGCTTCCCCACCATTCGTGACCGGCGTCGAAATATCGGGACCACTCGGTTGGCCAGCGGAAGAGGGTAGTGCGGGGATCGGTCAGGGCGGGCAGAAAGTGATGAACCGTTCTTTCGAAGAGTCGAATGATGTCCGGCCTCGAAAGGTTGAGACGGTAGGGTGGCTCGGTGAACGCGTAGGCGTAACCTGCGCCGGCACTTTCCGATTCATGGGGCGGCAAGGGGACGACGTTTGCGTCGCGCTCGTCGTCGTCGCCTGCGAAATAGGAGTTCAGGTAGCACGGGGTGTGGCCGCGCAGGAGGAGTGTTCCACGGCGGGCCTCCCAATTTGGGCCGAGGAATTCCCGCGCGGTGATCGGCGTGCCCGTCATTGCATTCGCCTTTAGGTAATTGACGTCGGGTATTTCGTCGGTCGTGGAAGTCCATGAGGACATCTCCGCCTCGACGGCGAGGATGATCGCGCGACGGTGGTCCGCGTGGTCGGGTGGCGATGACGACGATGACGGTGACGGATCGATGACCACATGGCGTACGACAGTACCGGCCGAGTCGAGATCTCGATTCAATTGTTCGGTTGCCGCGTTTGGGGGCCGGATCTGCATCGCAGCTCCTGAGTACGATTGTATTCGTGCCCTTGTAATACCGGGCCGGCAGCGGCGCGCGCGTCTCGGACGAAAGCCCCTCACCCCGACCCTCTCCCACACGCGGCGTACGTTAAGGCGAATCGCGGTTGTGGGTGCGTGCGGGAGAGGGAGTAGAGGCGGTTTAGGCCTGCGCGGTTGCGGGCGCGGCCGCCGGCAACGCTTTGGTGGCGATTTCTTCTTTCGCCTTGTTAATAAAATCGTCGATCGACATCTGGCCCTTGTCGCCTTCGGTGCGGTGTCTTACCGCGACGACATTGGCCTGCTGTTCCTTTTCGCCCAGGACGAGCATGTAGGGGATCTTGTCTAGGGTGGCGGTGCGGATCTTGGCGCCGATTTTTTCGCTGCCGAGGTTGGGTTCGACTCTCAGGCCGGCGGATTTGAGCTTCGCGGTGATTTGCTGGGCGTAGTCGTTGGTTTTTTCGCTGATGCTCAGGACGGCGACCTGCACGGGGCTTAGCCAGAGGGGGAATGCGCCGGCGAAGTGTTCGATTAATACGCCGATGAAGCGTTCCATGCTGCCGAAGGGGGCGCGGTGGATCATGACGGGTTTGTGGGGCTGGTTGTCGGGGCCGACGTAGGAGAGGTCGAAGCGCTGGGGGAGTTGGTAGTCGACCTGGACGGTGCCGAGCTGCCATTCGCGGCCGATGATGTCTTTTACGACGAAGTCGATTTTGGGACCGTAAAAAGCCGCTTCACCCGGTTCGCGAGTGAAGGGGACGCCGAGGGATTCTGCCGCGAAGAGGCAAGCTTGTTCGGCGCGGTCCCACTGGTCGGCCGAGCCGACGTACTTGGCGCTGTCGGGGTCGCGGAGGCCGACGCGGACGCGATAATCCTTCATCCCGAGGGTGCCGAGAACGATCTTGACCAGTTCAAGACAACCGAGGACCTCTTGCGCGACTTGTTCTTCGGTGCAGAAGAGGTGGGCGTCGTCCTGGGTGAAGCCGCGGACGCGGGTCATGCCGCCCAGTTCGCCGGACTTTTCCCAGCGGTAGACGGTGCCGAACTCGGCCAGGCGCACGGGCATCTCACGATAGCTGCGCTGCTCACTCGAAAAGATCTTAATGTGCATGGGGCAGTTCATGGGCTTGAGGAGGTAGCCGTCCACTTCGCCCTTTTCCATCATGTTGGAGAGCTGGGCGCAGGAGCACCCTTCCTGCGAGAGTTTTTCGACCAGCTCGCGATCGACCAGCGGGGGGAACTGGGATTCGCGGTAGTAGGGGTAGTGGCCGGAGGTGCGGTAGAGGCCGAGCCGGCCGATGTGGGGGGTGAAGACCTGCTGGTACCCCTGGCGCTGGAGGTGCTGGCTGATGAAGTTCTGGAGTTCCTGGCGGACGACGGCGCCCTTGGGTTTCCAGAGGATCAGGCCCTGGCCGACGGCGTCGTCGATGGCGAAGAGGCCGAGCTGCGGGCCGAGGTTGCGGTGGTCGCGCTTCTTGGCTTCTTCGAGTTGCTGGAGGTGGGTGTCGAGTTGTTTCTTGTCGAAGAAGGCGGTGCCGTAGACGCGCTGGAAGCGGTCGGACTTGACGTCGCCGTGCCAGTTGGAGCTGGCGACGGACATGACCTTGAAGCCCTTGATGCGGCCGGTGGAGGGGACGTGGGGGCCTTGGCAGAGATCTTCCCAGTTTTGGTCCTTCTGGCCGGTGACGTACCAGGAGAGGCAGGGCGCGCCGCCCTGGACGGCGCGCTGAGCGTTGTCGATCTTGTACTTGTTGCCTTCCTTCTGGAGGCGATTCATGCCTTCGTCGATGCTCAGCTCGTAGCGGGTGAAGGGGCGGTCTTCCTTGACGATTTTTTCCATCTCGGCCTCGATGCGCGGGAAGTCGTTGGAGGAGATGGGGGCGTCGAGGGCCATGTCGTAATAAAAGCCGGTGTCCAGGGCGGGGCCGTAGGCGAGGAGCGCGCCGGGCCAGATGCGCTGGATGGCCTCGGCCATGACGTGGGCGGTGCTGTGGCGGAGGACCAAGAGGGCTTCGGGGTCGCGGTCGGTGAGGATGGAGACGGCGTGGTCGCCGGTGAGTTTGGTTGAGAGGTCCACGACTTTCCCGTCCACCTTGGCGGCGACGGCGGCCTGGGCGAGGCGCTTGCCGATGGCGTTGGCGAGGTCGAGGACGGTCGAGCCGTCGGGGAGTTCTTTCTTGCTGCCGTCGGGGAGGGTGATGTTGGCCATGGTTGGTGTCCGTTGTCAGTTGTTCGATGTCAGTTGTAAGAAGTCAGTAGCCAGAAGCCAGTAGTCAGAAGAAAGGAAAACGCCCGGCTTGGGGGCCGGGCGGTCGTCTGTTTGATGGTTGCGTGGACGATCGTCACCCGGCGGTTACGTTGGGCGTGGTGGTCGTCGCCATCGTGAATGCGATTGCGAATTGCATGACGTGGGTAATATACGTGTGGGTTTGAATCGGGTCAAAGGCACCGCGCGCGAATGGACGCCACACCGGAAGATATTGACGGTTTGACGATCCGGCTTCTGACGGCTGGGGATGACCTGGCGTTGCTGACGGCGCTCCTGCATCGGGCGTACGGGGCGTTGGCGGAACGGGGGATGCGGTTTCTGGCGTCTTATCAGGACGTGGCGACGACGGCGCGGCGGATCGCGCGCGGCCAGTGCGCGGTGGCCGAGTGGGGCGGACGGTTGATCGGAACGGTGCTGTTTCGGCCGGCCGGCGGGGGGCGGGGGACGCCTTGGTACCTGCAGCCGGACGTGGCGACGGTGGGGCAGTTTGCGGTCGAGCCGGCCTGGCAGCGACGGGGGGTGGGCGGGCGGCTGATGGATTGGGCGGAGGCGCGGGCGCGTGAAAGCGGGGCGGCGGAGGTGGCGCTGGATACGGCGGAGACGGCGGACGATCTGATCCGGTTCTACACCCGGCGCGGATACCGGTTCGTCGAGCACGTGAACTGGGGAGACGTCGTGAATTATCGCAGTGTGGTGATGAGCAAAACGCTCGTGATGAAGAAGACGTCGGCGGAAGCGGACCCTACTTAGGTCACGGCGTGCGGAGTTGGGCGAGGGCGGCTAGGGGGAGGGTGACGGCGCCCAGTGAGGCGTCGTCGATCTGGACGGCCTGGGGCGTGGGTTTGAGGGATTTCACGCGGTAGAGTGAGCCGTCGGCGGTGGTGAGGGTGAAGGGGGTTTTCTCGGGGGCGACGTCGTGGAGGATGATGGCGGTGAGGTCGTCGTAGGTGGTGACCTTGCGCAGGCCGAAGAGGACGCTGGAGACCGACGCCGCGCCGTCCTTGAGGGATCGGACGTCCCCTTCGAGGAAGTCGCCGTTGGACATGAGCAGGCCGGTGCGGCCGGGGGAGACGCCTTCCATCTGGTCGGCGAGAAGCGGTTTGTAGAGGATGCGGGCGACCTCGTTCAGGGGGACGGATTCCTGGGCGTTGTTGCGGACGAAGCGGACGAGGTTTTCGTCGATGGCGAAGACGTCGGCGGCGACGAACGTGCCGCCGCGGGTGACGAACCCTTTGACGGCGGATTCGAGCGCGGGCGCGCCGGGCAGTAGCTTCACGCGGTCGAAGCGGGCGGTGGCGGCTTTGCTCGGGACGCTGGAGAAGGCGACCATGCCGACGAAGCAGTCGGCGCCCGCGTCGAAGCGTTCGCTGCCGAACAGGTCCCACGATTTGCCGTCGGTGCTGGTGTAGGCGTAGACCCGGCCGCCGTAGCGGGCGAGTTTGAACCAGACGGGGCCCTTGATGGTCTTCTCGCTGGTGACGGGGTTCTTCCAGTGGTCCTGGCGGCGGACGAAGGCGGCGGTGGGCTCTTCGCCGGACTGGCCGTAAAGCAGTGAGAACTGCTTGCAGCGGTTGCTGAGGTTTTCGCGGATGGTGATGCCGGCCATGGCGCCGGCGACGCCGTCGTCGGGACCCGGCATCACCGAGACGATGCGGCCGACGATCTGCCCGTCGCCGTTGAGAGGCTGGACGATGAAGTGGGCGGCGTCGGGTTCGCTTTCGCTGAGCAAGGTGCCGACGGCATTTTCGATTGTAAAGGCGTCGCCGTTCTGGCTGGCGGTGCCGGGGGTCTTGCTGTCGTTGTTGGCGATGTAGAAGTCGCCCCACGGGGCGCGGATGGAGCCGTTGCCCTTGCCGGTGATGGTGAGGCTGTGGGATTCGGAGAGGGCGGTGACGCCTGCGGTGTCGGTGATCTTGGCGCGGATGTTGTAGAGGCCTGGCGCGGGCTTGGTGAGGACGAGGCGGTAGGGCTGGGCGTTGAGCGCCGCCATGTGGGTGTTGCCGTTGAAGAACTCGAACTTTTTCACACCGCCGTTGGGACTGAAACCCGTGGCGAGGAGCGCGACCTGGCCGGGGGCGGCGATGAAGGCGTCCGCGGCGGGATAGACCAAGCCTAAAACGGGCGGCGAGAGCGGCTCGTCGTCGGCGACGGAAAAGGCGTCGGGGCTGATCGTGTCGCGGCCCTGTGATTTGCTGCTCCAGCGGACCCGGCAGAGCATGAAGCCGTTGGGGCTGGTGTACTCGACCTTGAACGGCACCTTTTTGCCGGCGACGAGCGCGATGGGATCACTCGTGTACTCGGCGCCTTCGCCTTTCCACTCGTCGATGATCAGCTTGTTGTCCACCCAGAGGCGGACGCGGCGGCGGACCTCGATGTGGAAGCGGTAATCTTCGGTGTAACGCGGCTCGAGCATGCCGGTCCAGCGGATCGAGCCTTCGGGGCTCATCACTGGGTCGGGCGGGTTGTCGGGGTGGAACTGGATGTCGATAGTGGGGTCGAAGCGGATGAAGTTCAGCGAGTTGAGCTCGCGGTCGGCAAAGTACTCCGCCTTGAGGCCGACGCGGGCGCTTTGGAAAACGCGCTCGAAGGGCGGACCGCCGTCGGTGCTGGGGTTTTGCAGGCGGATGGTCTGCGTGCTGGCGGGGCGGGCCGTGGCCGGCGGAAGGTAGAGATTCTCCGACGGGATGACCTGCCGTGGCACCGAGGTGGACTGCCAGGAGAGTGTCGTATAGGCGTCGTCCTGTCCGTTGTAATACTCGACGCGCAGGTCGTACTTGCGGTCTTTCTCCAGCAACACCTCGGCCTTGAGGTCGGCGCCGGACTGGTCGGACCAGTGGTCGATGATCAGGTGCCCGCCCAAGTAGACGCGGACGCCGTCGTCGCTGTTGGAGATGATGGTGTACTTCTCGGTGAAGTCGGGGCGGAGCTGGGCGGTCCAGCGGACGGAGAACTGCCGGCCGACGGGGGCGAGGGCGGGGTGCGGAAGGACTTCGTTCCAGTTGAAGTCGATGCAGGCGTCGTTGCGGGTGAGGAGGACGCGGTGGAGGTTTCGGCCGACGAAATATTCGCCGCGCAGGCCGTGACCCGGTTTGGGGAGCGCGTTTCCGGCCTTGAAGTCGGCCTTGGCGATGGCGTTGAGGGGGAAGGTCTGTGGGCCCTGATCGGTGGTGACCGACAACTGGGCGCCGCTGGCGACGAAGCGTATGGGGCCGGTATAGATCTTTCCGTCGCGCGTGGTCAGGGTGCCGGCGGTGGCGGCCGCCGCGATCAGCGAGCTGAGGAATAAGCCAATAACGAATCGGTGCATGAAAACCCGCTCGGCGACGACGACGAAGGGACTATTGCATGTACTGGTTTTGGGGGCAAGTGTTCGGTCGGCGAACCGGAACGAAGCAAGTCGAACCACGCCAGGTTAACAGGTCTCAAGGGGCGGCAAGAGCAATGATAGATTCTTCTTGAATCTCGACGGCCGTGCGGCCACAATCGGGGACGTCACCACGCAAAGGGCGGGTGATGTTCACTACACAGCATTCGGAATCCCAAGGAAGGAGCATTCCATGTTTACCCCCCCCGTTGGATCGGTCGTTCTGGTGATCTAATCGGCCGCGCGGGCCGGACTCTACGGCGCGTGCGGGCCGTCACCCCGCTGTCCGCCACCGCCATGGAAGACCTCGAATGCCGCCAACTGCTCAGCGGCGGCACGTTCTGGAAGGTGACGCTGAACACGCCGACCACCCGCCCCGGCGGCGACACGATGCTGAGCCTCAAGGACGGCGCCCGGACGTACGAGGGGTCGTCCACGTTCGCCACCACGGTCTACGAGGAAAAGCCCGACGGCATGTCCGGCGAGGACTTCATCAAGAGCCTGGTGAGCGGCACGATTCACGGCACGGTCTGGGTCGGCGACCCGTCGGTCGAGACGCCGGTCAGTTTCAGTTTCTCGCAGGAGGCGAGCACCACGCAGGGGGACGCGCCGGTCTACATCCAGATGTCGGGCGACGACACGTCCGGGTACAGCGGCTACCTCTTCGTGGACGACGACTTTTACTATGAGGACCCGTCCGGGCACAGCTACAACAACGCCGAGTGGTCCTTCTCGATCGAGCCGGCCCCGCGGGTGAGCGTCGAGGCGGTGGCCGAGGGTTACGAGGGGTCGGAGGACGGCCGGGCGCCGGCGGCGTTCGTGTTCCACCGGGACGGCGCCCCGGTCTGGGCGCCGTACGTGATCTTCACCGTGGGCGGGTCGGCGACGGTGGCGACGCTGGACGAGAACGGCAACGTCACCAACCCCGAGGTGGCGGACTACGTGCTGGACGGGGCCACGCCGGTCGAAGGATCGCCGGGCACGTTCAAGGCGGAGTTCGGTGGCTACCCCGACCGGTACGTGTACATCGACCCGCTAAACGATTCGAAGGTCGAGGGCTCGGAGGACGTTCAGTTGACGATCGTCGCCGACGATACCGTGGGGGCGGGCATGTTGCCGGCGTACGCGGACCCGGCGGGGAACGGGGCGGGGCAGCCGGTGAATGCCGATGCCGGAATCACCGACCTGATTACGAGCTCGGTCTTCGAGGCCGGTCAACCCAGTTACGCCGAAATCGATGACTGGATCATGGACATGGGTAGTGACAACTTTTCGACGCGTGAAACGGCGACCGATCTCTTAAACACGGCCTATCAGGCCTACCCACAGATCGGCAGTTACCTCGACGAGCGATACGATTCCGGAGAATTAATTGGTGAGCAAATAGCCCGGTTACAGAGAATCCTCGGTCCGGTGAAATTCACGGTCGAGGACAACACGATCACGACGTCGATGCGGTTTACGCCGGAGGGTCTGCTCGCAATCATTCCGCCTGCTGACGTAACTGGAGCCACTTTCTCTTCCCCTCTGCCATTGGGTTCTTCTGTTTTCCATGCCGGCGACAGCATCTACATTTCGCCGACCGTCGCGCGGAGCCGCGTGGACGTCACTATTACGTATAAATTCGTTGACGGTAACGGAAACATCCTGGCGACGTACGCGTGCCCGATTGATTTCAGTACCATTTTGTACGGCTAGGCGTCGCAATGCCAAGAACCATTTTGTTGGCTGTCCGCGGGGGCGCATTGCTTCTTTCGCTCCTGCTCTGTCTTCTTGTTGGGGCGCTTTCCGTGCGCAGTTTTCGCGCCGGTGACGTCTTCGCCTGCAACCACAATGTCGTCGCGGGGCGGGAAATGATCTGCAACAAATACGATTTGGCAACCGGCGACGGCGTTGTCGCCTTTGCGAAGACTCGCAGCGTCCTCGAGTGGCCCCGGGTGATCATGCGGCCGGACGGGTCCGTCACGGGCTTCCCGCTGGGCCGGCATGTCCAGTGGACGCGCCAGCGGCCGGAGGGATTGCCGGACATGGGCTGGGAGCGATCGTTCCTGGGAAGGCGTGGGTTCGCCTGGTGGTCGCAATACCGCGGCGGCACGTACCAGTACCATACCGCGGTCCCCCTTTGGCTGCCGGCGCTCGTATTCGCGTTCGGGCCGCTGACTTGGGCCGGCCGCCGAATTGCGAATCGCCTCCGGGCGGCGCGTCGCCGCGCGACCAACTTGTGTGTCGGTTGTGGATATGACTTGCGAGGCGGCGGTGAAGGCGGGAATCGCTGCCCGGAGTGCGGCCTTAGTCAATCCGACGGGATACGGGCGGTCAGGCCGGGATGGCTGGCTTTCGGCATCGTGGGTGTGGTAATCGTCATTGGCGTCTGGTCTTTGTTTGCAATGGCCCCATGGGACGATCCGGCCGGCCGCGCGGTGGTCGCACGAGTCAGCCCACGTACCGCCCTACCCGTGACCGCTCCATTTACCTCTGTCCAAAACCGCCCGGCAACGAGTTTGCCCACGACCGCCCGCGTCGCCACCAGGAACGCCGCCGACCGGCAGGGGCTGCGGCGGGGCGCGGAATTCTGGCGCGTGACCCACCAGCAACTCCGCGAGGCGGCGGCCAGTCTCGACCGGTCGCGGACGTACGTCTTCCTTTACGTGTCGAATCCCGCAAACGCGGACTACGAGCGGCATGTCTATATCAACTTGTTCGCCCGCGTAGACGGACAGTGGCGAGTCGACAAGGTCGATCGCAGGCCGGGCGAGGTCGTCGGTAGCACGCTGATTCCGTATCCCCTGCGGATCGGAGAGATTCGTCTCGACGACGACAAGGACCTCGTCGTGACGTTCGTCGATTCCGCCGGCCGGGTTGTCGAGACGCACTCTGCGTTTGACGAC
>Ga0207674_10001301_pt1 | contig 32612 bp, 23 predicted proteins | sample KBSCornC72_FD_184303 | JGI IMG/M metagenome (GOLD analysis project Ga0207674, IMG submission 184303) | Corn rhizosphere microbial communities from Kellogg Biological Station, Michigan, USA - KBS Corn C7-2 (SPAdes) (version 2) | ecosystem: Host-associated > Plants > Roots > Rhizosphere > Soil ...
CGACACAATGCAGTCGAACACGCTGAGCACCGGAGGACAGGCGCCGTCGCGACTCGATGACATCCCGGTGGAGGACGTCGAATGCATCTACGTCCTCCGCGGCCCGGCCACGACGGCACGATACGGGACGGACGCGGCAGTCGGCGTCATTCACGTCATCACGCGAAGCGCGCACGCCGACTCGACACGCGCGCGGGTGTTTCTCGAAGGCGGGGCGACCCAGGACGTCACGACGTACCCGGCCAACTTTGGAAATCCGACCTCGTGCACGCTGGCGCGTGCCGCCTCCGGCCTATGCGAGGCGAGCCCGGTTCAATCCTGGAGCCCGATTGAAGCCGACAGCCCGTTTCGAACGGCGCCGCTTCTTCATGGCGGTGGGCGCGTGACCATCCTGGGAAACGAGCGGTCGGCGTTAGGCGTGAGCGGAAGCGCCACGATCGATGACGGTGCCTTTCGCCACAATGACCATCGGCAGTACGCCATAGGGACGAACGGCACCCTTCGCTCGGACTCGACGTTCAGCGTCCGGGGCAACCTCTGGCTCCTCGGCGGGCGGACCGACTTGCCTTTGGTCGGAAACAACATGTTATCGATCATCAACAGCGCGCTTGCCGGGAGCAGTGTCGACGATCCGGTGCGCCGAGGCTATCGCGATTTCCCGCTCTCGGTCCTCGAGCAGTTGATCACGACGCAGGACGTCCATCGCCTGGGCGGCATGGTGCAGATGGATTGGACACCACGACCATGGCTCGCCATCACCGGGCTCGCCGGTCGCGAAGACTCGAAAGTGACGGACTCGAACGCGTTCCCATTTCTCGTCAACACTTCTCCTCCCACACTCGAGCCGGCCACTGATACCGTGCGTGGCGAACTGCGGACTCAACGAACATCCGCGCGGGCGTCCGCTGTTGCGACCTACGGGTCGCCCGCCTTTCAGTTCACCACCGAGATGGCCCTCGACTATCTCGATGCGACCGATCGCCGATTCGTCTTCGGAAGCTGGCAAGGATTCGACCCGGTGACGACGGGCTTGATTGCCAGACAGGCGGTCGCATGGGACGACCGCCGGTTCATTGAGGTCGGGGTTCGTCACGATATTCTGCACCGGATCTTCGAGGTCGAGAATCCGACGTACCCGTTCGCGAGTGCCTCCTGGGATATCGGTCACGAATCATTTCTCGCGGGAAGACACGCCGTCTCGTCGCTCCGGATTCGCGGCGCCTACGGCGAAAGCGGCGACAGTCGCGGGTTGATAGCGGCGCTCGGTCTTCCAGCATATCCCGGAACGGAGACGACGCCGTTGTCAGTCGAACGCACCCGTGAGGTTGAAGCCGGAGTGGACGTCGGCTTCCTTGGTGACCGCATCGTGATCGACGCAACGTTGTTTTCGAAGCGAACGTCCGATGGGCTGTTCCCGGTGTCTGTTACGAGCGGCGGAGCGATTTTCACGGCGCTCAGCACCGCTGGTGAATGGCGCAACAGCGGCCTGGAGACGACCGCGCATGCACGTGTCATCGACGCGGCGCGCATCAAGGGGGATGTGGCACTCACGTTCACGACGCTCGACAATGAAGTCACGAGCCTCGGAAGCACCTCGTTTCTTGCCGGACCAGGTTGGCGCGTTTCGCCGGGCTATCCGCTCTACGGCGCGTGGGGTCGCGGGTACACGTTCGGTGACGCGAACGGCGATGGCGTGATCATCCCGGCCGAGATCGCGCTGGACAGCGCCGATCGGTATCTCGGATCGCCGATACCAGCGCGCGAGCTGTCCGTGGCGCCATCGCTCGTGTTGGGTCGGTCAGTGACGATCGCCGCGCTCGTCGACTATCGCGGCGGGTTTCGCTCGTTCAACGCGGGCGGGCGGAACCGATGCAACGCGGTCTGCGAGCCGCTCTACGCACCTAACGCGTCAGCGGCCGAGCAGGCTCGCGCCGTCAGTGCACGCGAGGGGACCGCGTCGTGGATCGAGGACGCATCGTTCGTCCGAGTGCGGGAGTTGTCGCTGGCGTGGGCGTTTCCGCCGTCGTGGGCCAAACGCATTGGCGCGCGCTCGTCGTCCGTCGTAATCGCCGGCCGGAACCTGTTCCGGAGCACGGATTACACGGGCCTAGATCCAGAAGGCGCGGGCACCGGCCAAACGCAAATCGCACAGGCGGACGTGTTCACGCTTCCGCTGCCGGCTACCCTCTCGCTGCGACTCGACGTGGGCTGGTAGCCTACTTCGTAGCCACTGCGATCACACTCCGCGACGTGAGCATGGAGACACTGCCTTGTTCCCGAAGCAGATCGGCATTCTCGGCGTTCAAGTCCGGCTTTTTGGAGGCGAGCTTCCCGCGGAACAACGCGTGCGCGATCCCGATGAACGGGCCCCACACCGCGAGCAGTGCGCGCGCGGAGGTCTTGAAGCGATCGTAGTGCACCGTCACGTTCCGGAACCCCGCACGCCGCAGCTGATACGCGAGGTAGTAGTACGGCACTGGGTTGATGTGTCCGCCGGTGTGACGCGGATCGTCGCTCGAGAGATGAAGCGGATCGAACAGCACGGTGAACCCCGAGTGCAGGTAGCGCACGCGTGAGTTGAGGTTCAGCACGTTAGGCGTGCTCACGATGGCGATTCCGCCCGGCTTCACCACGCGATGGAGCTCACGAGCGAATGCGAACTGGTCCTTGATGTGCTCGATCACCTCGAGGCTGCAGGCGACATCGAACGATTCGTCCGCGTAAGGCAGCGACCCATCGGCATTGATGGGATCGCAGCGAATTCCCGAGTAGCGGAAGAACTCGGGGAAGAGATCGCAGGCGGCGAGCATGGACTCGGGAGCGCGCTCGAGCTCGGCCTGCACTCGGTCGCCGACCATCTTGGAGAAATACCCTTCCCCGGCGCCGACATCGACGACCCGCGCGCCCTCCCGCAGATGCGGCAGCACGAGCGAGAAGACCTTGTCGTTCGTGCTCGTGTGGGAGATGGGGCGTATTTCGGAGTCGGCGGCGTTGGTCGTCATGAAAGAGAATATCGTCGCCCGCGGAAATTCGGGAACTGGCCTCGCGCTACCTGGAACCGCGAGCCCGCCGTCCGCTTTTCCGATCGCCCTCCGGAATGCAGGTATCGGCACCAGAGGGACTTACGCCTGATCCGGACCCGCGGCACAGACGGTTCGGTGGCTTGGAACGTGAGCGTTGCTCCAGCAGTGGTGGTCGCCGGCCATTGCGGTCGCGAAGATCGGCGCCTACCGTCGATTGGTGTGGTAGTACCACGACTTCCTGTAACTACGCCGTTTTTCTCCTCGTACAGATGGCCATGTCGCCGTTGAGCCAACAGGTCCCGACGCCACCAGCACCGCCAGCACCCCCGGCACCGCCCGCGCCTCCAGCTCCGCCGATAATCCGGATCGGAGGTCCCGATGGCGGGATTCGGATCGGCGGAGACGGGATGATCGAGCTGCCCGGTCGACCCATGACCGCTCGCGACGTCGCCATACTACGCGCGCGTCGTTCCGAGCTGTCCAACCAGCTCGAGTCGGCAACCAGCCGGCGTAACAGCCTGGCGGGTAAACTCGAGGACGCTGATGGCGTGAACAAGGCCGGGATAGAGCAGCGCATCTCGCTGCTCGATAATCGAATCCTTCAGCTCGAGTCCGATCTCGCGGAAACCGGTCGTCAGCTCTCGAGCGCGCCAGCGGGACTGGTCGCCTCGTCGAGCGTTGGGATGCCGTTCGCTCTCAACCCCGGGCAGGTCACCGCGATCAGCATCATTTCCGTCATCGGTATCACCTGCGTCGCGTTTCCCATCGCGATCGCGATAGCGCGCAAGATCTGGCGGAGTGGATTACGTCGGGATCCCGCCGCGGTGGCGCCGGAATCGGCGCAGCGGATGGAGCGGCTCGAGCAGGCGGTCGACGCGATCGCGATCGAGATCGAGCGAGTCTCCGAGGGACAGCGGTACGTGACGCGACTGCTCACCGAAGGGGCCGCGCCCGCGCTCCCCGTCGGGCAGAAGGCGGCCGACCCGGTCAGGATATCCGACCGCGAGGCTCTTCGGGCGTCCCGGGAGTCGGCCTGAGTCGACGCCGCGCGGCGCTCACGCGGCGGACGTGACGTCCGGGTCGCCTGACGAGTTGACTCTTGGTGGGATCGCGGGTTCGAATCCCGTCAGGCCCTTGAAAGTCGGTAGTCGATAGTCGGTAGTCGTTAACCAACGACTACGGCTAACGACTAACACCTAACGACTAACGACTGTTTTTCGTGACCGATCACGCGCCCGTATCGCGACACGAAGACGGCGAGAACGTGTTCGCGCTGGCCGCGCGGCTGGCACGCCGTGCCTCCGATGGCCAGCTCGTCGTCGCGGCGGCGGCCGGGATTCTGGCAGCGTCGCTCGTGGGGTTCGTTCGCCCCGACCTCTGGTGGGTGGGTCTGCCCCTCGTCTGCGTGGGCTCGTTCGGCGTGTGGGGAATCGCCGAGCGAACGACCACGGAGCGCACTGCACGACTCGGCCCGGACTTTGGCGGCCGCCGCGCGCTCACGAGCATCCGCCTGACGGCGGCCGTGGTCGGCACACTGTCGGGCGTGATGACGCTGCTCGTAGTCGTGGCGCGGATGGTCGGGACGTGGAAATCCTGAGAGTCGGTAGTCGGTAGCTATTAGTCGTTAGCTAACGACTACCGACTACCGACTACAGACTTTTAGATCGCCCACCCTGACCGGTATTCCCGCGTCAGGTACTGGTTCGCGTCGGGCGCGTTCGTGAACTCCATCTTCGCGCCATCGTACATGACCTTCTTGCCCACGCCCGCGCGAAGCGCGGCGATGCCTAACAACATCGTCTCCGTGAGCATGGCCGAGTAGTCGAACGGCGCGCTCGCCTTCGCTTCGCCCTTGCACGCCTGCGCGAAGTTCACCTCGTGCGGGACCTCCACACGCGGGAAGGTCTTCGGCACCTTCTCGGCAGCCTTCGCCACCGACTCGGGATAGACTCTCGGGTTGTTGCCATACGTGTCGTAGGTGAGGATGCCCTTCGTGCCGACGAACACACCACCGCCGCCGTCGCCGCGCGGGAGGGTGATCTCGTCGGGAAGGAACGGGGGACGCGGCGGCATGAGTCCGCCGTCGTACCAGAGCACCTTCACCGGTGGCTGCGCCGGCCGACCATTCGCCGCAGCCCGCGCGGCGAACTCGTATTGCACCAGGGTCGCGAGCGGGTACGACGCCGGGTTCACGGCGCCGCCACCCCACGGCGTCGAGGATCCGGAGATGCTCGTGGGATATGTCAGGCCTAACGCCCAGAACACCTGATCGATGAGGTGCGCGCCCATGTCACCGATCGCCCCAACGCCGAAGTCCACCCAACCACGCCAGCTGAACGGGTGATAGGCGGGGTGATAGGGGATCTCTTTTGCCGGACCGAGGAACAGGTCCCAGTTGAACCCCGGTGGCGGCGTTTGCGGGTTCTCGGCCATGGCCTTGAGCACCGCGTTGTCCACGGTGCGCATGTTCCACTGTGGCGGTGGCGGCGGACCGGGAGGCTGATTGCCGTTCGCGGGCACGGACGGCTGCTGCGGCAGTTCCGCGTTAGGCGGGAGCGGACGCGGTATGCCCTGCGCCCAGTAGCGGACCGGCCGATCAGTCCACACGTGTGCCTCGTGAATCGGGCCGAGGATGCCCGACGGGATCAGCTCCATGATGCGACGCGTTCCGTCCATCGAGTGACCCTGATTGCCCATCTGGGTCACCACGCCGGTGGACGCCGCCGTCTTCGAGAGGAGGCGCGCCTCGTACACCGAGTAGGTGAGCGGCTTTTGCACGTAGACGTGCTTGCCCGACTGCATCGCCGCCATGGCGATCACCGCGTGGAGGTGATCGGGCGTCGCAATGACCACGGCGTCGATGTCCTTCTGCTTGTCCAGCATCTGGCGGAAGTCATCGTACTTGGTGGCCTTCGCGTATGCGTCACGCAGCTTCGTTTGCTCGGGCGTCATGCCGGTCTGCCCCTCCCGAACCCGGAGCTCACGCGCGAGCGAGCGCTCGACGAACGGGAAGTCCACGTCGCAGATGGCGACGACGTTCTCGTCGAGGAAGCGTTTCATGTTCTGCATGCCCATGCCGCCGATTCCCACGAAGGCGACGTTGAGCGTCCTCGACGGCGGCTGGTACCCGCGACCGATGACGTGGCGTGGGACGATCATCGCGCCGAGCGCAAGCTTGGCGGTATCACCGACGAACTCGCGGCGAGTGTAGCGATTGGACATTGAGGGGATCTCGGTGGAGGGCGACGAATAGCTCCACGACTATACGCCGGTGTTACACGGGGGACTAGGGACTGGGGACTCGGCCGGGAACCTTCTACCGCCGCGGAGGTTTCGTCGACGCTAATAGCATCCCGGCCGAGTCCCCAGTCCCTGTCGTTCAGTCAGCTGTCATGATGAACAGCGGCGCCCCGTCGAACTCATAGATGGGTCGGAGCCGAGCCGTGTTGTAGTACTTCGGAACATCCACGACCTTCTTCTCCGACGTCACGCTCGTGATCGGGACGCTGTCATAGAACCCCTTGTGGATGCTGACGAGTCGCCCGTAGCGGCCCTTGAGGATCAGGTCCAGCGCGAGGTTGCCGAAGGCCATTGGCACGATCGAGTCGAGCGCGTCCGGGTCGCCCGAGCGAACGAGGTAGCCGAGCCGCTGATTCACGACGTCGATCCGCCGGCCGTTGTTGTACTTTGGCGAGTACTCCTTGAGCGCGGAGGCAACCTTGTCGCCGATCCCGCCGAGCTTGCGGTGCCCGAACATGTCGACGTCGTGGCCCTCGAAGCTCATGCCCTCTTGCGTCGTTAGGCTCGCCCCCTCCGAGACCAGGACCACGGCGTAGCGGCTCGGGTTCCGGTTGCGGTCGTACGTCAGCAGCTCCGCCAGGTGTTGCACGTCGACGGCATGCTCCGGGATTACACACCGATCCGCGGCGCCGGCCATCGTCGGGAGCAGCGCGGTGAATCCGGCATAACGCCCGAACACCTCGATCACGAGGAAACGCTCGTGCGAGCCCGCCGAGGTCCGCAGGCTGTGCGTTGCCTCGATCGTTCGCGTGACGCAGGTGCTGAACCCGATGCAGTAGTCCGTGCCGTAGACGTCATTGTCCATCGTTTTCGGGATGGCCACGACGTTCACCCCCTCGTCGTGCAGACGCTTGCCATAGCTCAACGTGTCGTCGCCGCCAATCGGAATCAGGGTATCGACGCCAAGGTGCTCGAGGTTCTTGAGTACGTCCTTCGTGATGTCGTTGACCTTCTGGTCGTAGCCACTGAGGTGGTGCGGCACGCGCTCGCGCGGCAGATGACTCGGCCGGGTGCGCGACGTGTGCAGGAATGTTCCGCCCGTCCTTCCTGCTCGGTTCACGATCGCCTCGGACAATACCTGCACGTTGTCACTGTTGTCGGCGCCCTTCTCTGGGACGTAATCGACCAGGCCGGCCCACCCACGCCTGATGCCGACAACCCCATAGCCTTCCCGCAGGGCTCGGATGGTGATCGCCCGAATCGCCGGATTCAAACCAGGCACGTCTCCGCCACCCGTCAGGATGGCAATCGTCCCCTTCGTACTCGCCATGCGCTCTCGTCCTCAGTGACTGTGCTCGTCCTCAAATCACTTGCCCGCGCCATGGAAGCTAATGGAATCGGTTCCAGCGGAGACAGACGACGGTATGGCAGCCGGCGAGCGAGGCCGATTAGAATCCACAAAGCATAGGCCTCCCGGAGCATGGCAATGAACGAAGACGTCTTCAATCTCGACCTGCGGAAGTTCCTCAAGCGGTTTGGAGTTACCGCTCAGCGCGAGATCGAGCGCGCGGTAACGGACGCGATCAAGAGCGGGCGACTCACGGGTTCCGAGACGCTCGAGGTGCGCGCGACGCTCACGATCCCGGACGTCATCGCCGAGCTGCGCATCGACGGTCAGATCGGCCTCTCGGTAGGCGCGTCGCGGGACTGACGTTGTCATTCCGAGCGTAGCGAGGAATCGCCGTCATCCCGGTAGAGGGACTAGCCCCTCTTTCGGGACGAGCGCGATCCTTCGCTTCGCTCAGGATGACACGGAGCCTCACTCCGAACGCAACGCCGTGACCGGATCGACCCGTGCCGCTCTCAGCGCCGGGACGACGCACGCGCCAAGCGCGACGATGGCGAGCACGGCTGGCACCGATACGAACACGGCGGCGTCCGTCGGCGTCACGCCGTAGAGAAAACCGGCGAGCACTCGGCTCGACGCGAGCGCGCCGGCGACGCCTAACGCCACGCCGACTCCGGTCAGTGTTCCCCCTTCGCGCAGCACCATCGCCAGGACATCGCGGGCAGACGCGCCGAGCGCCATGCGCACGCCGATCTCTCGCGTGCGGCGCGCGACGGTGTACGCGACGACTCCGTACACGCCGACCGCGCCCAGCGTCAGCGCAACGATCGCGAACGTCGCCAGCAGGAGCATCGTGAATCGGGCCCGCGCGGCCGAGTTGGACACGAGCTCTTCGAGCGGGCGGACCGCTTTGACCGGCACTGATGGATCGACTGCCGCCACCGCACTTCGAAGCGCCGAGGCGATCGTCGCCAGATCACCCTCGCCGCGAATGACGAGTGTCATCTGGGTCGGAAACCAGAACCCGGCGACGTTCCCCATCGGGAGGTAGATGCTCACCTCGCCGGCGCTGTTCAGGCTGTCGCGTTTCACGGTCCCCACCACCCCGACCACCGTCACCCACGGCTTCACCCACACCGGCCGGAATCGCTGGCCGAGCGCTGGCGCGTTAGGCCAGATGCGCTTTGCCGTGAGCTCGTCCACGACGGCGACGGCTGCCGATGTCGTGTCACGATCGGCCGCGCCGAAACCGCGTCCGCCCTTGAGCGGGATCCCCATGGTCCTGAAGTAGTCATCGCTCACGACCGTCTGCACGAGCATCGGGACCAACCCGCCGGGCGCAACGGGATTCGCCTCGATGTCCGCGGCGAACGAGCTCTGCACGCTGCCGGCCCCACCGAACGGCAGCACGCTCGCGACGGCAACCGATTTCGCCCCGGGAATGGCGCGCGCGCGGTCGAGCACTGACGCGAAGAACTGTCGCGCGCGAGCCGCGCTGTCCCGCGGGAACGCCGGAATCGGGATATCCGCGGCGACGACCTGCTCTGGCCGGAAACCCAAATCGACCTGGTGAAGTCGCCAGAAGCTCTTGATCAGGAGTCCCGCACCGGCCACGAGGATGACGCCCAGCGCGATCTCGCCGATCACGAGCACCTCGGAGAGTCGGCGACGGGCCAGCGTTCCCGCTGCACTGCGCGTCGCACCGAGCACCGTCTGGAGGGTCGGACGTGATGCCCGGAGCGCCGGTGCGAGCCCGAACACCAGGCTGGTCACGAGCGCAGTGACCATCGTAAACGCGAGCACACGCAGGTCGATCGCGACCTCCGCGATGCGCGGCATGCCGGCCGGCACGAGCAGGAGGAGACCGCGAACCCCGGCCACGGCGACCGCAAGTCCGAGCGCGCCACCGACCAGGCCGAGCATGATGCTTTCCGTGAGGAGCTGCCTAACGATCCGACCGCGACCGGCCCCCAGCGACGCGCGGATCGCGATCTCTCGCTCGCGCGCGGCGGCTCGGCCAAGCAGCAGGTTCGCGACGTTGACGCACGCGATGAGCAGCACGACCGCGACCGCGCCGAACAGCACCATCAGCATGGGCCCGATGTCCCCCACGACCTTGCGCTCGAGTGGCACAACCGTGACGCCGGTCCCCCACGCGTCAGGCATTCGCCACGGGAACGAGCTGCGCGCGCGGTCGATCAGCATGGCCATCTCCTGCTGCGTCCGCGCGACGCTCACGCCGGCTCGTAACCGGCCGATGACATTCAGGTGACTCGTGCCCCAATACCTGCCGATGTTCGCCCGCGACGCGTCGAGAGAGATGGGTACCCAGAAGTCGACCGCCGGCGATGGGAAGTGAAAGTCGGCCGGCGCGACGCCGATGACGGTGCGCGCGATGCCGTCGATAATGACCGTCCGACCGATGATGCTCCGGTCGCTGCCGAAGCGCTGCTCCCAGAGCGAGTGCCCGAGCACGGCGATCCGGTCGCGGCCCGGCAGGTCCTCTCCGTCTCTGAATGTGCGTCCCACTTCCGCGCGTACCCCAAGCACATCGAAGAACCGGCTCGTGACCTCGGACATGACGAGCCGCGCCGGTTCCGACGTGCCCGTCATGCTCACGGCGGTCCCACCCGAGTAGCCGGCGATGGGATCGAGCGTTCGAGTCGCGTTGCGTACCTCGACGAACACGCCCGGCATCATGGAGGCATCAGGCCAGACGCTGACGAGCCGATTGGGGTCGGCATACGGAAGCGACTTGAGCAACGCGGCATCGACCACCGAAAAGATCGCCGCGTTGGCGCCGATGCCGAGCGCCAGTGTGATCGAGGCGATGATGAGGAAGGAGGGTCGTCCGAGGAGCGCACGCGTCGCGAAGCGAATGTCCTGCCTGAGCGCCTCCCACCAATCGACGAGGCGTTCGCGCTCGACGCGATTGCGATCGATCGCGATGATCTCGTCGTGTGCGGCACCGAGGTCACCGAACTCCTTGGCGGCCTTTGCTTCGGCTGCCTGACGAGTCATCCCGCGCGACATGAGCGCCTCGACGCGGGTCTCGACGTGGAACCTGAGCTCGTCGTCGACCTCACGCTCCACGTCACGCACGGCAGGAGGCTGGCGCAGCAATTTACGAACACCGGATCCCAATCTCATGGTGGTCCTCGAGGCTTACGAGGCAGCGCGCAGCACCCTGAACACGGCTTCGGCGTATTGTGTCCATCGCGTCGTCTCAGCGCGGAGTTGTGCGCGACCTCGCGCGGTCAGCTCGTAGTACTTCGCCTTGCGGTTGTTCTCCGAGAGTCCCCATTCGGATTCGACCCAGCTTCGATCCTCGAGTCGGTGCAGCGCGACGTAAAGCGCCCGGTCCTCCACATTCAGCGTCTCGCCAGACGTCTCGCGAATCCACGTCGCGACGGCATAGCCGTGACGTGGCCCGAACATGAGCGCCTTGAGAACGAGCACGTCGAGCGTGCCCTGGAGGAGTGCGAGGTCACTGGCTGGAGGCATGGCGTTCCCCGGAATTGTTCCGGGGAAGTGTGCGCACGAATCCCCGGGCGGTCAAGGAATGAGACACGAAAACCGGCGCCGAGGTTGGCCGACGCGGGACCCTCGAGGTGGACACGCTCGTGAGGTCACAGTAGCGTGACGTGGAGGCCGAGGAGTCATTTCGTCGCTACGCTCACCGAGGACCATGCCAATGACCGAGTATGCCCGTCGCTCCATCGTCGACCGGATGAAGGGAGCCGCGATGCTCGACGTCGCCACGTATGAGGAGGTCGAGCACGACAACGATGCGACCGGTCAGGCGGCGGTCGTGGTCGTTATCGTGGCGATCTGCACGGCCATTGGCGCGGTGTGGCGCGGTGGTCCGTCGATCATTGCCGGGCCGATCAGTGCCGTGCTTGGATGGCTGTTGTGGTCAGCGGTGACCTACGTGATCGGCGACAAGTTGCTGGGCGGCACCGCGACGTGGGGGGAGTTGCTGCGCACGATCGGGTTCGCGCAGTCACCAGGCGTGCTCATGATCTTTGGGATCATCCCGATCCTGGGCGGGTTGGTGCGCGCGGTGGTCATGATATGGCTGCTTGCTTCCGGGATCGTTGCGATTCGTCAGGCGCTGGATTTCTCGACGGGTAAGGCGATACTGACGGCGTTTCTTGGGTGGATTGCCATCGTTGCGCTGGCGTTTCTGACCGGTGGTGGGAGCTGGTTCAGGATGTAGTGCACCGTAGCCTTGGTTGCGCAACGAGCCGTGTGAGACGGCACACTGCAGAGAACTGAAGACGGCAGACTGCAGAGAACTGAAGACGGCAGACTGCAGACGGCAGGTTGCAGAGGGCAGAGAAATCGTGTTCCGCTGCCCTCTGCCATCTGCCCACTGCCGTCTACCGTCTTCGGTTGTCTGCCGTCAGCCGTCTCACACGGCTCGTTGCATCGGATGTCATGCTCGCAAAGCTATCCCCGTTAGGCGCCAGGCCCGAACGGATCCTCCAGCGACGGACTCTGCGGCGTCATGAGCTCCGCCCCATCCGCCGTGATGACCATGTCGTCCTCGAGCCTCACCCCGAACTCACCCGGGATGTAGATCCCCGGCTCATCACTGAACGTCATGCCCGGCTCGAGCTTCTGCGTGTTGCCCTTCACGAGGTACGGCCACTCGTGACCATCCATGCCGATGCCGTGGCCAACACGGTGCGTGAAGTACTTGTAGCCCGGACCGAAACCCGCGTCGGCGATCACCTTCCGTGCGGCCGCATCGACCGCCTGACACTCGATGCCCGGGCGCGCGGTCTTCACCGCCGCCGTCTGCGCCTGGTGTTCGATGTCGAAGACCTTCTTCATCCGGTCCGTCGCCTTGCCTAACACGAACGTCCGGCTGATATCCGAGTTGTAACCCTCCACCTGGCAGCCGCCGTCGATCAGCAGGATCGTGCCCTCGCGGATCACCTGCGGCGTGACCGACCCGTGCGGCAGCGCGGAGTACTCGCCGACCTGCACGCCCGCGTCACCGCGGTAGCCCAGCCGCTGGTGCGCGGTGGAGACGAGACTGGCAAACTGATTCTGGGTCATGCCATCGGTGAGCGACTTCCACGCCGCCTCGTACGCCTTGAGCGTGACGGCGCTCGCGTGACGCATGAGCGCGAGCTCGGCGTCGGACTTCACGCCTCGGCATCCGGCAGTGACTGGCGTCCCGCTCGTCAGGCGGAGGGTCGGGAGCGCTTTCGCCACATTGTCGGAGAAGACGAATCGCACCGTCTCCTCGATGCCTAACGTACCAGTGGCGAGCCCGCGCGAGCGCAGGCCGTCGGCGATGAGCGCGGACGGGCTCTCATCTTCTTCCCATGTGTGGACCTCGGTGCCCTTGTCGAGCGGGCCCGAGCGCACCTGCTCCATCGCGCGGCCCTCCTCGAACTTCGGGCAGACGATGAACGGCGTCCCCTTCACCGGAAGAATGAGCGCCAGCATGCGCTCGCTCAGTCCCCAGCGGATGCTCGTGAAGTACTGCATCGACGTGCCGCCGGTGAGCATGAGGGCGTCGATCTGGTTCTCGCGCATGAGGCGCATGGCCTTGTCGATCCGCGCGCGCCGCTCCTCCACCGTGATCGGCTTCACCCCCGCGGTCATCGGCTTGAGCGCGGCGATCGCCGGCGGCAGCGTGCCACCTTGGTACGGGCTCGCCTCGTTCGTTGGAGCGTCGTGGGCGGCGGCGGGTCGAGCCTTCGCGAGAACGACACCGGCAGCCGCGATGGTGCTGGTGCCGAGGAAGGTGCGGCGGGTTGGCATTGTCGGATGCAGGGTGCGGGGATTCGGCGCTGCGTGGTGCACGCGGGGCGGCTGACCAGCCCCCCGCGCATGTTGGCGACGCTCGCCGCTCAGGGCAAGTGTCACGCGCCTGGCCGGCTACTGCTTCGCGTACCCGATGCCCTGGACGAAGCCGTCGATAGCGAGGAAGCCCAAGAGGTGCGTCGCATCGGTCAGCCTCCCCGCGAATGTCTCTACCAGGCCGTAGTCACGCGTGATGGTCAGCGTCAGCGTCGCGCCCGAAACCGTCCCGTCGATCGTCGTGGGCCCCGCTCGTCCTGCTTCGAGGGCGTAGGTTCCCGTGCCCGTCACGTGGTCTCCGACCTGACGCAGCGTCATGGACTCGCGATAGAGGGAACGGACGGCCGTGTTCGCCCAGACGCCGCTAAGACCGTTGGGGCCTGTCGAGTCAGCCTGGCATGCGGAGCATGCGACGCTCATGATAGCGGCACACGTCACGACAATCGAAGCCCTGAGGTTCGTGTGCATCGGCAACACCGGCTCGAGTCCTGAACACCATCCATCCGTCATGCCCAACCCGATCCGTCCGTTCTCCGTCACGCTCGCGCTGCTTTCCCTTTTCGGGTTCGCCGCACCCGCCGGTTCGCAGGGGTACGACCCATCGCTCTTCCAGGAGCTGCGATGGCGGATGATCGGCCCCTTCCGCGCGAGCCGCACGAAAGCCGGCACCGGCGTGCCGTCACAGCCCAACGTGTTCTACATCGGGGTCGTGAACGGCGGTGTGTGGAAGACGACGGACTACGGCCGCACGTGGGACCCAATCTTCGACGAGCAGGGCACGGGTTCAATCGGCGCGATCGCCGTCGCACCATCGGACCCAAACGTCGTGTACGTGGGGAGCGGCGAGGGACTCCAGCGACCCGACCTCTCCGTCGGCGATGGCATCTACAAGTCCACTGACGCCGGGAAGACCTGGACCCACCTCGGCCTTCGCGACGGCCAGCAGATCCCGCAGATCGTCATCGACCCCCGCGACCCCAATCGGCTCTTCGTCGCCGTCCTCGGGCACCCGTACGGGCCTAACGCGGAGCGCGGGATCTTCCGCTCGACCGACGGCGGCCGGACGTTCGAGAAGGTGCTCTATAAGGATGAGAACACCGGTGGCATAGACGTCGCGTTCGATCCGCAGAATTCCCAGACCATCTACGCTGCCATGTGGGAGGCGCGTCAGGCCCCGTGGGAGAACGGTGCGTTCAGCGGGCCAGGGTCGGGGCTATTCAAGTCCACGGATGGCGGCGCGACGTGGCGGCAGGTCGGCCAGGGATTGCCGACGTTCGATCGCGATGGGCTCGGGCGCATCGGCATCGGCGTCGCACCGAGTCTGTCGAGCCGAGTGTTCGCGACGGTGGACGCCGCACGGAACGGTGGGTTGTATCGGTCGGATGACGCTGGCGAGACGTTCACGAAGGCGACGGACGATGCGCGCGTCGTGTCGCGCGCGTCGGACTTCGCTGAAGTGAAAGTGAATCCGAAGAATCCGGATATCGTCTTCACGGCCAGCATCGTCGCCTGGAAGTCCACGGACGGTGGCAAGACCTTCTCGGCCCTGCGCGGCGCGCCTGGCGGCGACGACTATCACCGATTCTGGATCAACCCCGACAACCCGGAGATCATCCTGCTGATTGCCGATCAGGGCGCGGTGATCAGCGTGAATGGCGGAAGGACGTGGAGCAGTTGGTACAATCAGCCGACGGCGCAGATGTACCACGTGTCAACCGACAACGCGTTTCCGTACCGCGTCTGCAGCGGCCAGCAGGAGTCGGGCTCCGCGTGCGTCCTGAGCCGGAGCGACAATGGCCGCATCACGTTCATGGATTGGCATCCGGTAGCGGTGGAGGAATACGGCTATGTGGCGCCGGACCCGCTCGACCCGGACATCGTCTATGGCGGGAAGGTGACCCGGTATGATCGCCGCACCGGCCAGGTGCAGAACGTGGCGCCGAAGCTGTCACGGTCGCCCGACTATCGAGCGCTGCGCACGGCCCCGCTGCTCTTCTCGCCAGTGAATCCGCGAAAGCTCTACTTCGCAACCAACACTGTCTGGCAGACGACGAACGGCGGCCAGAGCTGGCAGGAGATCTCGCCCGACCTCACGCGTACCGACTCGATCGTGCCGCCTAACGTCGGCAAATATGCCGGCGAGCGTCCGGCGACGACACGGCATCCGGGTGTGGTATACACCCTCGCGCCGTCGTCCGTGAAGGAGAACATCATCTGGGCGGGCAGTGATGATGGCCTGATCCACGTGACGTTCGACGGCGGCAAGACGTGGAAGGACGTCACACCGCCAGCGCTCAGATCGCGACCGTGGAGCAAGATCTCGATCATGGACGCGTCGCACTTCGATACGCTCACGGCGTACGCGGCGATCAACACCCTGCGTCTCGACGACATGCGGCCGCACCTCTACCGGACGCGCGATGGCGGAAAGACGTGGGCGGAGATCGTTGCCGGCATCGACTCGGGCGCGATCACGAACGTCATTCGCGAGGACCCGAAAGTGCGCGGGCTCCTCTACGCCGGGAGCGATCGGCAGGTGTGGCTGTCGTTCGACGACGGCGATCATTGGCAGTCGCTGCGCCTGAACATGCCGGGCACGTCGATCCGTGATCTCGTCATCAAGGATGACGACGTGGTGATCGGGACGCATGGAAGATCGTTTTGGATTCTGGATAACGTGACGCCTCTCCGGGAACTGGGAACTGGGAACCGGGAACAGAGACTCCGTGAAGGAGACGGAGCATCGCGCGGAGCCACGGTTCCCGGTTCCCGGTTCCCGGTTCCCAGTTCCACTCACCTCATCCGCCCGCAGGTAGCTACCAGAATTCGGTACAGCCAGTGGCCTGATACCCCACTCCCTCCGGACGAGCCCGCGGCGGAGAATCCCCCGGATGGCGCGATGATCGACTACGTGATCGGCGCTAACGGCACCGGCGGCAAGCCGGTGACGCTCGAGATCCTCGACGGCACGAAACTCGTTAGGCGCTATGCGAGCACCGACACCGCCATGGCCCCCGCCGACGTCGGCAACACCCCGCGATACTGGATCCGTCCCACGCGGGTGCTGTCGACCGAACCGGGCATGCATCGGTTCGTCTGGGATCTACGCTACCCGGCGCCCGGAGTGCTCAACACGGAGTACCCGATTTCGGCCACACCTCGCAACACAGCGCGGGAGCCCCTGGGGCCATGGGTCGTGCCCGGCGCCTACACAGTTCGTCTCACGGTGAACGGGCAGACCTTCGCGCGACCGCTGACCGTGCGCATGGACCCGCGCGTGAAGGCGTCGGCGGCCACGCTCGCGCGCCAGTTTGCACTCTCGAAGGGTGTCTACGACGACATCAACCGCACGCGTGGCGTGCTGGATGAGCTTCGTGCGCTGCGCGCCAACCTCCGCGAGATTCGAGGCCGCTCGTCTGGTGAGGTGGGGGCAGCCGTCGATTCGATCGACCGCGCCGCCGCCGCGCTCGAGGGTGGTGGAAGTGGATTCGGGGGCGGAGGAGGTCGTGCAGGCGAAGCACCGACCCTGACGGGAACCATCGGTGAGCTCGGCCAGCTGTACGGCGCCTTGCAGGACGCCGACGTGCAGCCGACCACGCAGCTCGTAGTGGCGGTGCAGGCAGCTCAGCGCAAGGTGCCGACGACGCTCGCGCGCTGGGACCCTCTACACGCTCGTGCGACCGCCAGATTCGGCGCGCAGCTCCGGCCCCTCGGCCCTCCGAGGTGAGCCCGGCGTTAGGCGATGCGCGGGCCGCTCGATGACGGCAGGTTTGACGCGGTGCTACTTCAACGATTCGCCGGGAGGCGATGACGATGGCACGGAAGCCAATGGCAGCGGCGGTAGTCGGGAGCCTTCTCTTGGTCGTGTGTGACGACGGATCGGTCTTCGAGCTCGACCCGAACGGTGCGTGGGTGGAGCGCGCCCCGGTGCCCGGCACGCCTGCGGCACACGCCGACGAGATCCGTCGACAGGAGCCGCGATTCGACTGAGCGCCGAGTGGGCCGGACATGGCCTCGCGCTGTCCCGGAACGTATAGTCATTCGTACCTATGCCGTGCCTGCTCGTCGTCCTCGCGCTCGCCACGCCGCGTCTCGTCATCGCGGTGCTGTACTTTTTCACCACGTGGTTCAAGGGCCAGTTCGATACGCCACTCTGGCCCATCCTCGGCTTCATCTTCCTGCCGACGAGCTTTCTCTGGTTCACCGCGGTGCAGCACTGGTTCGGCGGACAGTGGACGTTGTGGCCCATCGTGGGGCTCGTCATCGCGCTCATGATCGACATCTCGCCGGCGGGCGGGCGGCGAAAGAAGTCGTAAGCCAACCGCGTGACACGTCACGCACATCTCTCAATGGGAAGACTATGAAATTCCGGCTGATTGGCGCGTGCGCAGGAGCCGTATGGGCGTTGCCCGCACTTGTCGTCGCTCAGGGCCAGGTCCTGCCCCCGGCGAAGCAGATCCAGGCGGCAATCGCGGCGGCTCCAGCGGAGATGCGCGATGGTGCGGGCGTGTGGGGATACAACGAGAGCAAGAAGCTCGTGAAGCTGCGCGAGGAGAAGAACGACATGGTCTGCCTCGCGAGCAATCCTGATGGGGAGCAGTTCCACGTCGCATGCTATCACAAGCTGCTCGAGCCGTTCATGGCGCGCGGCCGAGAGCTGCGCGCGCAGGGTGTGAAGGGCGAACAGGTCGACACCGTGCGGTTCAAGGAGATCAAAAGCGGCAAGCTCACGATGCCGCAGACGCCTTCCGCGCTCTACACGCTCACGGGTCCGCCGAACAGCTTCGATACGGCGACGGGCAAGGTGACGGGCGCGAAGTGGCTCTACGTGGTGTACATCCCGGGCGCGACGGAAAAGTCGACCGGGATCACGGAGAAGCCGGCGCTGGGGGTGCCGTGGATCATGTACCCGGGGACGCCGAAGGCGCACATCATGTTCTCCACCGGGATGTAAGAACACGCCTAACGTGCAGCTCGGCCGTGGGGCGACACACCCGCGGCCGGCTTCGCTTCGCCACGCCAGCCTCCTCCGTCTGCGCGGCATGCGCGCGTAAAATCTTCTGCTGTCGCCAGGCGCACAGTGCTCTTCACCGCACGGTGCTGCGCGTTCACCGACGACTGTTCGATCGACGCATTCCCCGTGATCGGCGGCGGCTCGTGAAATGCCGCCTCCGGCGATCGTAGTCTCGATCACGGAGGATCCTGATGAATCGAACCTCAACCGTACGTAGTGCTGCACTCGCGTTGGCCCTCGTTTCGATCGTGGCCTCGATCGGCGCGGCACAGTACCGAACGACCACCACACTCGCACGCGCAGGCACGACGACTCACGATACGTCCACGATTGCGCGCGATTCGAACGCGATCGCTCCCGCGTTCAAGCAACCATCGGTGCGCGGACCGAGCACCTTTTACATCGGGTTTGGCGCGGGTGCCAGCATGCCGAGCGGCCAGTTCCGCAATGTCTACAAGGATGGCTGGAGTGCGACCGTCCCGCTCGGGTGGCGACCAGCGAATGGCCCGTTAGGCATGCGGGCCGATATCGCCTACAGCAAATGGGGCGGCGAGACCGTGGACGGAGTGAAGTTGGGGAGCGCCGCGGTGTGGGACGGCATGCTGGACGCAACGGTCGACATGCCGTTCGGGACGAACAAGACGTCGTCGTTCTACCTGCTCGGCGGCGGTGGTGTGCATTACTTCCCGAAGTACGGTAGCGCGAGTAACTCGACTGCGACACCGGGCGACACGACGACTACGACGCCGCCACCGGGCGGATATCCGCAAGTGAACTACACCAGTACGACAAGCGGTGACCAGAGTTCGACCACTCGACTCGGTCTGAACGGTGGTGCGGGTCTCTCATTTGGGCTCCCGCAGGGCTCAGCTCTCTTCCTCGAGTCACGCTACGTGACGGTCTTCACGAAGAATCAGCGCACGAACTACTGGCCGCTTGTTGGCGGAATCAGGTGGACCATGCGGTAAGTTTGCGGGCGACGGGAGATGGAGAAGGGGATCGGGGAACCGGGAACAGTAGCTCCGAGAGGAGTCACTGTTCCCGGTTCCCGCTATTCCCGATTCCCGCTGGAAACCGCCGGCTTCCGCGTCAGCTCCGCGTACGACGACATCGCGCCCGTCAGCGGATTATCGGTCGTCATCGCCGCTGCCCATCCGCGCAGCGTGTCACCCTGTAACAGCAGCGACACGCCCACGTTTTGCGGAAAGCGACGCGCCTCCTCACTCGGAATCGTCCCGGCAAATTCGCCGCCGAGCAGGTTGTTTTTGAACGTTGGCTCGTTGAGCACCGTCCAGAGGACGTCGGGGCCGGTCCCCAGCCTAACGTGGACGTCGTCCGACTTGACGAGGAGCGCGATCGGTGTGGTCGAGCCGTCGTACATGCGGATGGTGCCGGTCCACTCCCCCATCAGCTCCGCGGGGCTGGTGAAGGTCGCCACGGCATCGCCCGATCGATCGCGGGGGGCCGGCGCCTTGTAGCCCGGCACCAATGCCGCCGCGATGTCCACCGCGATACGGTGTGGCGCCGCGCCGCTGGTGTTGGCCAGGGCGACGATCGCCATGTTCTGCTGCGGGTATAGCTTGAGACTCGTCGCGACGCCCGGCATTCCACCGGTGTGGGAGACGACCCGCGTTCCCTGCTCGTTGCTGATCAACCAGCCGAGCCCGTAGCCGTTCGCCGTGTCACCGGGCGTTTCACGGCGCTGCATGGCGTCGAGCGTGGCGTCCTTGAGGATCGGGCGCTGATCCGCGAGATGGTCCTTGAGATGGAACATGCCGAACCGCACGAGCTCGTGCGCGCTCGTGTAGACCGCCGATGCGGCGCGATGGTCGAAGTCATAGAACGCGATCGGCTTCCAGTCCGCCGTGTACCGCACGGCCGAGTTGGCAATGCCCGCGCCGGTTCCGATCGTGGTTGTCGTCATGCCTAATGGCTTGAAGACCTCGTCCTGCATGAACGTCTCGTACGGTTTCCCCGACACCTTGGCGATGATCTCCTCCAACACCCCGTAGCCCAGGTTCGAGTAGTTGTAGACAGCACCCGGAGGGTAGACGACGATCGCATACCGGCTGATCGCCTCGTCCATCGACGGCCGCGTCACCGCGCCGCCCGCGTAGAAGAAGCGGTAATGAAGCGGCAGGCCGGCGGTATGCGACATCACGCGCCTAACGGTCGCCCCCGACGCCGGGCCGGCGAGCCCGGTAATCTTCGCCGAGCCGAGGTAGTCGTTCGCGGGACGATCGAGATCGACCTTTCCCTGTTCGACGAGCTTCATCAAGCCTGTCGCCGTGATCGGCTTCGAGATCGACGCCATGGAGTACAGCGTGGTGGGCGTCGCCGGTGTGTGGTGCTCGACATCGGCGAAGCCGAAGCCTTCTTCCCAGATGATTCGCCCACCTTTCGCCACCGCCACGGCGATCGACGCTGTCTTCGTCGAGTCCATCACATGCCGGATGCGGGCGCGGAGAGAGTCGAGCGTGGCGGGAGCGATCGCGGCGGACTGCTGCCTCCCGCGATCTCGCTGGGCGCGGAGTGAGGACGTCGGCGTCGTCGTCCCGACGAAAAGGGCGACGAGCGCGATGAGACGGGTAGCCCGGAAGCGCATGATCAATCGACGAGGAGACACGGCTGCTCGAGGGATGAGGGAAGGGGGATGAGGGATGAGGGATGAGGGTTAAGAGCGGAAAGCGTCGCGACGCTCAACTTGCGCAGAGCGGCAGGGTTCTCGCTTTCTCCCCTTTTCCCTCATCCCTCATCCCCCTTCCCTCAATCATACGGTAGCGCACGCACGGCGGCCACGAGGTCAGGGGTCGAGGAATTCCTCGGTGACCCGCACCAACTCATCAGGACGCTCCCATATGAGCGCGTGGTCGGCACTTTCGACGATGACGAGCCGTGAGCCAGCGATACCCTGGTGAAGCATCCTCGCATGGTGGAGCGGCACCGCCTGATCGTTCGACGCCGCAACGACGAGCGTGGGACACCGAATCCCGGCCAGGCGTCGCCTGCTGTCGAACGCCATAGCGTCCTTCCACGCTCCCACCATCGCCTTCCGATCCTGATCCGCGATGAGGCCAATGACCCAGTCGGCGCGGCGCGCGTCGACCTGCTTCAGCCCGTGTGAGAGAATGAGCTTCGCGAACCGCCGCATGCCTAACACCTGGAGGAGGAGCGGGACCACGTGGCCTTCGACCTTCTCACGAGCGGTTGCCATGTTGAAGGCGTACGTACAGGCGAGCACGAGGCGGTCGCATCGAGCCGGTTCGTCGAGCGCCAGCTGCTGCGCGATGGCCCCGCCGTGCGAATATCCGAGCACTGCGGTCGAGCCGATGGCCAGGTCGTCGAGCAGGCGCGCGAGGTCGGCTGCGAGCTGCCTGGCCGAGTACGGCGGCGGGAGCCCGCGGCTCCGCCCGTGACCGCGCAAGTCCGGAACGATCACGCGATGTCGCGTCGCGAGCTCGTCGATCACCGGGTCGAACATCTCGCCCGTGATCATGAGCCCGTGCACGAGCAGCAACGGCGGGCCGGACCCTCGCTCGGTGAAGTAGAGCATGATGCGCTTCGTTAGGCGCCGATCCGGAAAACACAACGCCCCCGTGGGGTCCCGGGGGCGTTGAGCACATCACTCCGGCGAGGCTACGTTCGTCGGAGCATTCGCATAATGGTGGCTTGGCGAGGGCTTGGGAACTCGGGCGACCCCCGGAGAATCAACCCAAAACTGACTCGCGCGTCAGGGACGGAACGGAACACTGGTTATTCGTTCCGGGTTATTGGTTACTCAAACCTGCTGTCGCCCGTCGCCCGTCGCCCGTCGCCCGTCGCCCGTCGCCCGTCGCCCGTCGCCCGTCGCCTGTCGCCTGTCGCCTGTCGCCTGTCGCCTGCCGCCTACTCGTCACGCAGCGCCACCACCGGGTCGACTCGCGTCGCCCGCATTGCCGGAACGAACGTCGCCAGCGCCGCGACGCCTACGAGCGTCAGCGCAACCGAGATGAAGGTCGCCGGGTCCGTTGGCCGGACGCCGAAGAGCTGGCTCGCAATCAGCCGCGTCAGCGCGAACGCGCCCACCACGCCGATCAGCACGCCTGCCCCGACCAGTACCAGCCCCTGCCCCATCACCATCCGCAGCACGTTCCGCCGCGCCGCGCCTAACGCCATCCGAATCCCGATCTCGTGCGCCCGCTGCGTCACCGAGTACGACATCACCCCGTAGATCCCGATCGACGCCAGGACCACCGCCATCACCGCGAACAGGCCGAGCAGCATCATCGCGAACCGCCGCTGCCCCATCGAGTTCGTGATGTTCGCATCCATCGTGGAGATGTCGTAGATCGGCACGTCCGGGTCGATGGCGTGCAGCGCCGCGCGCGCGGTCGGCAGCACACGGGTGGGGTCACCATCGGCGCGAATGGCGAACGACATCGAGTTGCTGGTGAACCCGTACCGATGGGATGGGTGGTACATCTGCACGCGAGCCTTGTCGTCGAGCCCGGCGTGCTTCGTATGCCCCACCACGCCCACGACGGTCATCCACCGAACCACCGAGTCACGCTGCGGGTTGTTGAACGTCACCCGCTTGCCGATCGGATCCGAGTTGGGCCAGTACCGCTTCACCATCTCCTCATCCACGATCACGACCGGCTGGCCGCCGGCGTCGTCCTGGTCGGTGAAGTTCCGACCCTTGATGAGCGGCACCTTGAGCGTCGTGAAAAACCCGGGGCTCACGATGCGTTGGTCACCCCATGGCGCCGGCGTGTCCGGCGGTGGCTGGTATCCCTCGACCGCGAAGCTCCCGGTCGACCAATCGTCGGTGAACGGCATGGTGGACGTCATGCCCACCGACCTGACGCCCGGAATCGCCTTCATCGTCTCGATGGCCCGATCCCAGTACTGGATCTGCGCCGTGTCCGACTGATACTTCGCCCGCGGAATCGCCACGTTGAAGGTCAGCAGGTGGCTGGAGTCGAAGCCAGGGTTCACCTCCTCCAGCATCGCCAAGCTCTTGATGAGCAGCCCTGCGCCCGTGAGCAGCGTCAACGCCAACGCGACTTCGGCCACGACGAGCGTTCGGCGAAGCGCCTGGCCGCTCCGGTCGGCCGAGCCGCTTCGGCCGCCCTCTTTGAGCGTATCCTGCAGGTTCGCGCGCGAGGCCTGGAGCGCGGGCACGAGGCCGAACAGCAAACCGGTCACCACGGCGATGCCTAACGTGAAAGCTGTCACGATGCCGTCGATCCGGAGCTCCGAAATGCGAGGCACGTTCGCCGGCTTGAGCGCGACCAGGCCTCTCATACCAAGCCACGCGAGGCCGAGTCCGAGCACGCCGCCCACCATGGCCAGCATCAGGCTCTCCGCCATGAGCTGCCGCAGGAGATCTCGTCGCGTGGCACCGAGCGCACTGCGAATGGCGACCTCCTTGATGCGTGACGCTGCGCGCGCAAGCAACAGGTTCGCGACGTTCGCGCAGGCGATGAGCAGGACGAACCCGACGGACCCTAACAACACGAGCAGCGCGGGGCGGATGTCGCCGCTCACCTTGTCGCTCATTGGCGTGACCTTGAGCGTCCAGTCCGGGGGATAGTTGTTCGGATACTGCGCGCGGAGCTGGCTCGCGAACGCCTTCATGTCGCCGCGCGCCCGATCGACCGAGATACTGGGCTTGAGTCGCGCGACCAGCGTGAGGTACTCGTTCGTCCGACGGTTGTCGGAGAACGCATCCGGCGGGAGCGCGAGCGGCGTCCACAGGTCCGATGGCGCTGGCCCCCTGAAATCGCGGAACGACGCGGGCATCACACCGATCACGTCGTACGGCTCGTTGTTCAGGATCAGCCGCTTCCCAATGACTGCCGCGTCGCCACCGAACTGGCGTTGCCAGAAGCCATAGCCCAGCACCACGACGTGGTTCTTGCCCGGGACGTCCTCCTCAGGTGTGAACGGCCTTCCAAGAATGGGCGAGACGCCAAGCGTCTTGAAGATGAGCCCAGAGGCACGCGTGCCCTGAAGGCGCAGCGGCTCTCCGCTGTTGCCCGTGAGTGCCGGCGACCAGCCTTGCATGACGAAGACGCCGTCGAAGATCGCCGTCTTGTCGCGCAGGTCGCGGAAGCCCGGCGCGGACGCACCCGCCAGAAGGTTGTTGAGCGACGGATAGAGGTGGTCAACGATAACGAGCCGCTCCGGATCCCGATACGGAAACGGCCTCAGGAGCACTGTGTTGACTACACTGAAGATCGCGCTGTTCGCTCCAATTCCGAGCGCGAGCGTGAGCAGGACGATCAATGAGAAGCCCGGGGATTTGCGAAGACGTCGAAAGGCGTATCGGACGTCCTTGAGCCAGGTATCCATCGGGAATCGGGAATAGGGAATCGGGAATCGACGACACCAGCCGCCGTGAAGGTGGGACAGGCCCATCTCTCAGAACGTTCGGACCCAGGTCCAAGGTTTCTTGCCGCGTCGATTCGCGGTTCCTGCCACTTGCCGCCCGTCGCCCGTCGCTCGATTCCCGATTCCCGTTCCCGATTCCCGATTCTCGACGTAGAATCGCCGTGACCCCAAGCTCGAGGCCGCCCGTGAAAACCCATGCCGTGACCGCCGACGCCCGTGCCTAACGCGGAAGAGGTGCGACTCGCCGAGGACGGCCGGCGCGAGCGGAACTGGAAGCGCTGGGGACCGTACCTGTCCGAGCGTCAGTGGGGGACCGTCCGCGAGGATTACTCCCCCAACGGTGAATGCTGGTCCTACTTCCCGCACGACCACGCTCGCAGCCGAGCCTACCGCTGGGGCGAGGATGGCCTGCTCGGCCTCTGCGACCGCGAAGGTCGACTCTGCCTCGCTCCCGCACTCTGGAACGGCGTCGACCCCATTCTGAAGGAGCGACTCTTCGGTCTCACTGGGCCCGAAGGAAACCACGGCGAGGACGTAAAGGAGTGCTACTACTACGTCGACGCGACGCCGACGCACTCGTACAATCGCGCGCTCTACAAGTATCCCCAAGGCCTCTTCCCGTACGCGGCGCTCAGTGACGAGAACGGGCGTCGCGGGAAGCACGATCCCGAGTACGAGCTGGTGGACACGGGCGCGTTTGACGAGAGCGGTTACTTCGACGTCGCAGTCGAGTACGCAAAGGCGGGGCCGGACGACGTGCTCGTGCGCTACACCATCACCAACCGTGGTCCGGAACCCGCGCCGCTCCACCTCCTGCCCACGCTCTGGTTCCGCAACACGTGGAGCTGGGGCGGCACCGGCGAAAACTTTCCGCCACGCGGCGAGATCGTGCTCGACGGCGCGGGGACACTTCGCGCGTCACACGCGACGCTCGGTGCCTTCACGATGTTCGGCGAGGTGGATGGCGAGGCGGGCGCGCCTGTGGCGCTGTTCACCGAGAACGAGACGAACTTCGACCGGGTGTTCGGGCTGCCTAACGCGCGACCGTACGTCAAGGATTCGTTCCACGACTACCTCATCCACAATCGCCACGACTGTGTCAATCCGGCGAACTCTGGCAGCAAGGCGGCGCTGTGTTACCGCATGACCTTGCCCGCCGGGGCAACCTGGGTGCTGCGGCTCCGTCTCGTGGTCACGGCGGACGCGCCGGCCGATCCCTTCGGGACGGCGTTCGACGACGTGTTCGACGCGCGCCAGGCGGAAGCGGACGAGTTCTACGACGCGCGCATCGCGCGAGAGGCGACGGCCGAGGAGCGGGCCGTCGTCCGGCAGGCGTATGCCGGTCTGCTGTGGACGAAGCAGTTCTACCATTACGTCGTCAGGGACTGGCTCGATGGCGATCCGGCGCAGCCGCCGCCTCCTCCCGAGCGATCGACCGGTCGGAATTCCGACTGGCGGCACGTGCACGCACGCGACGTCATGTCGGTGCCCGACAAGTGGGAGTACCCGTGGTTCGCGGCGTGGGATCTCGCGTTTCACGTCGTGCCGTTCGCACAGATCGACCCCGAATTCGCGAAGCAGCAGATGATCCTGCTGCTTCGCGAGTGGTACATGCATGCCAATGGTGAGCTCCCGGCGTACGAGTTCGCTCTGGATGATGTGAACCCGCCCGTGCATGCGTGGGCGTGCTTTCGCATCTACCGGATGACCGCGCCGCGCGGGCATCGAGACCGGGGCTTCCTCGAGCGCGTGTTCCACAAGCTGCTCATCAACTTCACGTGGTGGGTGAACCGCAAGGACGCCGAGGGCAACAACCTGTTCGGTGGCGGATTCCTCGGTCTCGACAACATCGGGATCTTCGATCGCTCGAAGCCGCTGCCCACCGGCGGCCACCTCGAGCAGGCGGACGGCACCGCGTGGATGGCGTTCTTCTGTGGCACGATGCTCTTCATCGCGCTCGAGCTGGCAAGCGAGGATCCGGCCTACGAGGACGTCGCCTCGAAGTTCTTCGAGCACTACATCGCCATTTCGGACGCGATGAACGCGTTAGGCACGACAGGTCTGTGGGACGAGAAGGATGGGTTTTACTACGACGAGCTCCACTTCGACGGGCAGCTGGCCCCGCTCAGGATCCGGTCGATGGTGGGCATCATCCCGCTGTTCGTCTGTGGCATCCTCGAGGACGAGGTGCTCGCTCGGCTCCCCGGGTTTCGGAAGCGGCTGCAGTGGTTCATCGACAACCGGGCGGAGCTCGCCCGCCACATCTCGCCGGGGGCGTTCGTTCGTGGGCGGCGGGGATCAGGAGCACACAGCGATGGCGAGCCGCTCGTCGGACGGCTCCTCTCGATCGCGCCACGCGAGCGCCTGGTTCGTGCGCTGCGGTACGTCCTGGATGAAAACGAGTTCCTGTCGCCCTACGGCGTCCGATCGCTGTCACGATTTCATGCCGACCATCCGTACACGCTCGAGGCGATGGGCACGACGTACGGCGTCGAGTATGCGCCAGGCGAGTCGACCTCGGGGTTGTTCGGCGGCAACTCGAATTGGCGTGGGCCGGTGTGGTTCCCCCTCAATTACCTGCTCATCGAAGCACTCGATCGCTATCACCTGTTCTACGGCGACGATCTCAAGGTCGAATGTCCGACGGGTTCGGGCTCCTACATGACGTTAGGCGAGGTCGCGCGCGAGCTGGGCCGTCGTCTGTCGTCGCTCTTCCTTCCGGACTCGTCAGGCGCGCGCCCAGTCCACGGCGGCGATCCTCGGTACGCGAGCGACCCGCACTGGAAGGATCTCGTACTGTTCTACGAGTACTTCCACGGAGAAACCGGACGCGGAGTTGGCGCGAGCCACCAGACGGGGTGGACCGCGCTCGTCGTGCGGTGCATCGAGCAGCTGGCCCGCGATCGGTCGCGCAAATAGTCTGTTCAAGACTGATGACCGAACACCAATGACCCACCACCCACGACCGAAAACTCGCCAGGACATCTCGAGATGTCCTGGCGAGTCATGAGTGATGGGTCCCGGGTAATTGGTTCTCGGTCGTCGGTTTGAAACGGCCGCGCTACCCCTCCGCCCGCATCGCGGCGAGCGGATCGACCCGCGCCGCACGACGAGCCGGGAGCCACGACGCGAGGAGCGCCACGGCACCGAGCAGCGCCGCCACCGCGAGGAATGTGAACGGATCTCTGGCACCGACGCCGAACAGCAGGCTCTGAAGCACGCGCGACACGGCGTACGCGCCGGCCGAGCCGAACGCGATACCGGCCAGCGCCAGAATGACCCCGCGCCGCACGACCATTGCAACCACGCGCTCGCGGCTCGCCCCCAGCGCAATCCGGATACCGATCTCGCGCGTGCGCTGCTGCACCGTGTACGCGATCACGCCGTAGATGCCCACCACCGCGAGCACCACGGCGAGCACCGCGAAGATGCTGAGCAGCAACACGTAGAAGCGAGGCTGACCGAGCGCACGGTCGACCATCGTTTCGAGCGTGAACACGTCGTAGACCGGCAGATCGCGATCGAGCGACAGCACGGTCGCTCTCGCTGCCTTGAGCGCCACAGCCGGGTCGCCGCGCGACCGCATCACGACGGTGATCTCATCGATGGGCCACTGGTCCCAGGCGGCGTAGATGTGCGGCGTCACGTCTTCGCTCAGGCCGTGCTGCCTGACGTCACCGACCACGCCGACGATCTCACCCGACAGATGGTCGCCATCCCGATTCCACCCGAAGTCGATGTGCTTGCCAATCGGGTCTTCTCCCGGGAAGTACCGGCGCACGGTCTCCTCACTCACCACCATCGTCCGGGGATTGCCCGGCCTGTCGGCTTCGCTGAACACCCGCCCGCGCACGAGCGGAATCCCGACCGTCGCGAAGTAGCCGGGGCTGACGATTCGCACCTGGGCGCGCGGTTCGGCGTTAGGCGGCGGAGCGGGCCGGCCCTGGACGACGTAGCTGAGCTGAAAGCTCGTCCCCGAGAGCGGAAGCCCGAACGTCAGGGCAGCCGAGTCCACGCCCGGGATTCGATGAACGGCTTCGAGTAGCGTCGTCGAGAACGTGCGCTGCTGCTCGAGCGTCTCGTACTTCACCGGGGACAGCGTCACGGTGAAGGTCGAGACTCGCGCGGCAGTGAAGCCCGGCTTCACGTCACGGAGTCGCTCGAAGCTCTTGATCAGGAGGCCGGCGCCGACCAGGAGCATCAGCGCGAGCGTGATTTCCGCGACGACGAGAACGTTACGCGCCCGAGCGCTTCCCGGACGCGTGCGAGAACCACGGTCTCCAGTGCGCAGATGCAGGACCGTGTCCGCACCGGAAGCCTGAAACGCCGGGACCGCGCCGAAGAACAGCGCCGCCAGCGCGGTCGTACCGACCGTGAACAGGAGCACCGTCGCGTCCGTCCGAACGTTGTACAGCCTCGGGATGTCACTCGGCGCGAGCGAAAGGAGGAGTCGAGTCCCGGCCAGCGCGAGGGCGAGACCCAGCACGCCACCCGCCAGCGCGAGGCAACAGCTCTCGGTCAGAAGCTGCCTGACGAGTCGTCCGCGACCGGCACCGAGCGCGGTGCGGACCGCCAGCTCGGATTCGCGTGCGGCAGTGCGACCGAGCATGAGACTCGCGACGTTCGCGCACGCGATGAGCATCACGAAGCCGACCGCGGCGAGGAGGATGATCAGCGCCGGGCGCACTCCGCCGACCATGTCGTCGCGCAGTAGAAGCAGCTTGGTCGAGTAGCCCGCGTTGTGTTTCGGGTCCTGCAGCTCCAGCCGGCGGGCGATGGCGTTCATCTCGCTCTGCGCCTGCTCTCGCGTTGCACCCGGCGCCAACCGGCCGATCACGTCGATCCACCGAGATCCGCGGTTCCCGTCCGACAGATCCCTCGCCGAGAACCGCGTCGTGAGCCACAAATCCACCGGCGAGGGGTAGCGCATCTCCGGCGGCGCGACGCCGATCACTTCAGTGGGAAAATCGTCGAGGCGTATCCATTTCCCGACGATGGCTGGGTCGGCGCCGAAACGGCTGCGCCACAGTCCATCGCTCAGGATGACCACACGCGGTGCGTCCGGCACATCTTCCCCGGGAGCAAACGCGCGACCCAGCGCGACGCGCACGCCGAGCAGCTGGAACATGTTCGAGCTCACCCGAGCCTGAGCGAAGCGTTCCGCCGTGCCGGTTCCAGTCAGGTTGACGGTGCCTTCCGATGACGCGGCGAGCGTCGAGAATCTGGTCGACTGCAGACGCCAGTCTTTGAAGTCGGCCGGTGACACGGAGACCATCCCGCGCTCGACCTTGGAGTACACTCTGACGAGGCGATTGGGATCGGCATACGGAAGCTCGGCGAGCAGCACGCCGCGGACGACGGAGAAGATCGCGGTGTTCGCTCCGATGCCGAGAGCGAGCGTGACGAGCGCGATGGCGGTGAACGCCGGATTGCGACGGAGCTGTCGGAACGCGAACCGAACGTCGTTTCGGAGCTCGTCGCCCAGCTCGGCACGACGCTCGTGATGCATGCGCGCGCGGTCGGTGTCGTTGAGATAGCGACGCGTGTATTCGATATCTCCGAACTCGGCGCGGGCGCGGTGCTGGGCGTCGGCGGGTGACGCACCGGCGTCGATGAGCTCCTGCGTTTTCATGTCGAGGTGGAATCGGAGCTCGTCATCGACTTCGCGACGGAGTCGCGATGCGGAGAACCACGGAAGTCTGAAGGCTGGCCGGATGCCGCGAATGCGTCTCATTGGCGTGGCAGAGCGAGAGGTGTTACGCGTCGGGTCACGCGGTCTCGAGGACTTTGAAGACGGCCTCGGCGTACTGTCTCCATTCGCTGGTTTCCGCGCGGAGCTGCGTGCGGCCGGCCTGGGTGAGCTGGTAGTACTTCGCGCGCCGATTGTTCTCGGAGAGTCCCCATTCGGACTCGATGAGGCCTTTGCGTTCGAGGCGGTGGAGGGCCTGGTAGAGCGCCGCGTCTTCGACGGAGAGGACGTTGTCGGTGCGTTGGCGGATCCATCGTGAGATGGCGTAGCCGTGCATGGCGTCCCACGAGAGGGTCTTGAGAATCAGGACGTCGAGGGTGCCTTGGAGGAGATCCATCGTGGTGATTCGTTAGGCAGGTCGGAGGCGGCTTCCACTCACAATGTGAGTGGAGACGTTGGAATCTGTCAAGGAGAGGCGGCAGGCGGCAGGCGGCGACGGCACGCCCGGCAAACGGCACTAGAGCACTGACGACTTTATGGCTCTATTATAAAGACAGTTTTGCGCCAGTTGTGGCTGTTAGTGGCCGACTGCCACCTTGTCGCCCGTCGCCCGTTGCGCCCGTCGTCCGTCGCCTGTCGCCTGCCGCCTGCCGCCTGCCGCCTGCCGCCTGCCGCCTAAACCGCGCAACGATTTATTCGCGTAATGACCCGAAATTGACCGGCGGGCCGAACGCGCCGTCTCCTTGGACCTTCAGGTTGGTTGTTGGCGATTCAGGGTCGAGTTAACATCCGTATCCCTCGGTCGTCGCTAGCATGCTCGAGCATTGTCGAGCAACGATCGGGGTGGCTCCGACTGTCAGTAATGAAGTGGCGTTGTTCCTGCTCGGGCGATGCGGCGTTGCCAAACGCGCCAACATCGAACGGGCATTCTTTCTCGACACGAATTGGGTAGCCGCAGGCGCGCGGCCGCTCTCATGGCGTCTCAGGCAGGGATGCACTGACGCCGACGGAGACGAATCGAATGACGAAGTCCGTCAAACCCGCTTCGTGGCTTTCGTGGCTGAAGCAGATCGCAGTGGGGATCGGCGCGCTCGGCACGATCATCTTCACGACGCAGCACATCCGCCCGGTCTATGCCGGACGCGCGCCGGTCGTGCGCGATCTGCTCGAGCCTCGCGAGTGGGGCGATTCAGCGGCCGCACGGGCGCCCTGGGCAACCGGCTCCGGTGATGTGGCCCTCATGAGCCCACAGTTCGAGATCGACCGCCGCGCGTTCATGGAGGACCTGATCCGCACGACTGGAAGCACGCCGAGCCGCGCGGATTCCGTCGCGACGTTCGCGGTTCGGGAAGCGTACCGTAGGCGCCTTCCGCCGGCGCTCGTCTTCGGCGTGCTGATGGTGGAGAACCGCGAGCTCAAGTCATCCGCGACGTCCAACGCCGGCGCGGTGGGGCTCATGCAGATCGACACCAGCACCTGGGTGAGCTCACTCGGCAAGCGCTTCGGCACGAACCTGCGCAACGACGAGACCAACCTTCAGTACGGCGTGTTCATCCTCAGTCATCTGCTGTACGACAGCGATGCCGACACGACCGCCGATTCCACGAACGTGCATGGCTCGTTACGACGCGGTCTGCTCCGATACAACGGATGCGTTCGCGGCACGAATACGCGGAATTGTTTCCGGTATCCGGAGATCGTGCGGACGCGCATCGACACGTTCGCGATCGCGCAATGCGGATGGCGCGGCTACGAGCGATGCGTCGCCGAGCCTCTGAGGCACGCGCTCGTCGACGACTAGGTCGGCGCTACGCGTTATTTCTTTCGCGCCGAACGCTTGCTCGTTCGCTTGCGCGGAACCTTCGCGCCTTTCTTTCGTGCCTCGGAGAGGCCGATCGCGATCGCCTGCTTGCGGCTCTTCACCGTGCCGCCTTTGCCGCCGCGACCGCTTTTCAGAGTTCCTTTCTTCCGCCGACGCATCGCGCTTTCGACACGCTTCGACGCAGACTTTCCGTATCGGCGTCCGCCGGATCGTTTCGAGGAGCTTTTACGCTTTGCCGTCGCCATTGGCTCACCCCGGATAGAGTTGGCTTCGTGGACGGA
>Ga0207674_10001302_pt1 | contig 32612 bp, 36 predicted proteins | sample KBSCornC72_FD_184303 | JGI IMG/M metagenome (GOLD analysis project Ga0207674, IMG submission 184303) | Corn rhizosphere microbial communities from Kellogg Biological Station, Michigan, USA - KBS Corn C7-2 (SPAdes) (version 2) | ecosystem: Host-associated > Plants > Roots > Rhizosphere > Soil ...
AGAGTTGTTAAGAACAATGCGTTTAAGCTTTCGGCACTAGTTCATTTTGTATTTGGACGGGCTTTGCACAAAAGTAGCGCGCCAACAGTACAGTACCGCGAGCGAAGCGACCGGATGGCACACTCAACGAACCAATCATCAGGATTTAGGCGTAATATCGAGCGTGCCATCCAGTCGCTTCGCTCGCGGTACTGCAAATCCAAAATGAACCAATACCCAGCTTTCATCTTCGATTGCGCTTGTTAAGCATTAGAAAACACAAAAGCCTGGATTCGCTGAGCTCTCAATTCGCTCGCCTGTTAGACGGCACGAGGCTAGCTCAGCGCGACTTTTGTTGAATCTCAGACCATCTCACGGTAAGCTATGACTCCTTCATGTTAATCGGGAATCAACACCTCGCGCTTTTCTTCGTGCTCTCCATGGGCGCGATGTTTGAAGACTCGGTCACATATCCCTTCACTTTGGCTTGTCAACCATCCGTCAACAAAGCTGCAACAGCGGCCTGCATGTGTATGCGCGGAGGATGACGACCTTAGAATTCTTGCATCTTAAAATGAATGCGAGAGGCCGTCATCCCAAAAAAGGGTGACGGCCTTTTGAGTTAATGAAGACACGAAACGATTTGAGACGGGAGTGGAAATGGAATTTCAACAATTGGAAATGTTTGCGGCGCTGGTTGAAGAAGGAAGCGTCAGCCGAGCTGCCAATCGCGTTTGCCGGACCGCTCCGGCCGTAAGCATTGCGTTACGTAAGTTGGAGGAAGAGATGGGGACGTCACTCTTCGATCGTTCCGCTCGTACTAACGAGCGGCTGACGGCTGCGGGAAAAGTTCTGTATTCATATGCAACCCGCATTCTGGAGATGCGCAAAGCAGCAACAATTTCTGTCAAGGATCTGCTACTTGATCGTGGCGAAACACTCCGCCTCGGAACGCACGAGAGTGTGAGTCTCTATGTTTTCCCTTCGTTACTGAGCCACTTCCACAAAGCGCACACGAATGTGACTACTGAACTGATCTGCGGCCCGTCTGAGTTTGTTCTAACTGCGCTGCGTGCTGGCACTATCGATCTGGCCATAGTCGCAGATGTTCCCGACGATCCTGTTTTTGAACGTCAATTTCTCATGCAGGATGAACTGGTATTGATTACAAATCCCAGGCACCGACTGGCCTCGGCAAAGTCAATCCGGGTACGCGATCTGGCCAACGAATTTCTGCTGCTTCAGGGGATCAAATCAAAACTTCGTGACAGGATTGTGCAAGCGCTGAAGCAGAACGCCACTCCTTTTAGAATCGCGGCGGAGAATGTTGCCATCGAGGGCATCAAAAAGATGGTCGCGGACGATCTGGGAATTGGGTTCGTCCCGCGAATGTGCATACGCAACGAAGTAGCCAGAGGCTGCCTTGCTGCGTTGACGGTTGAGGATATTCGCGATCAGTGGTCTCTTTGGATCGTTCGTCGTAAGAATCAACAGCTCCCTTTTGCGGCACAACACTTTCTCGAGTCGTGTCATGCCATTGGCGAATCTCTTGAACGAGTCATGGTTGAGAGTACAACCGAACAAAATGAGATCGAGAGTCCTACGCAGGCCGATCAACGAAAGCGATTCAGGTTCGAACTTCAGAAACCGATTCACTGCTGAGCGGAACAACATTACTTGACGCGGAAGACTCCGTCACTTGAGTTAACAGTCTGCGGCGGTTCAACTCCGAGATTATTGTGTCTACACTTTGTTCAATTGATTCTCGATCAGTTTCGACCACAATCTCGGGGTCGACTGGTTCTTGATAAGGATCTGACACTCCTGTGAAGCTGTCGATCTCGCCTGCAAGAGCCTTCTTGTAAAGACCTTTCACGTCGCGCTTCGCCAGCACGTCGATGGGGCACTTAACGTAAACCTCAATGAACTGAGAACCGTCATTTTCGATAGATTGACGCACCTCGTTACGAATGTCCCTATATGGAGAAATGGCTGCAGTGATAACGGCGATGCCATTGCGCGACAGCAAACGACTGACATAACCGATGCGCCGGATGTTTGTATCGCGATCCTCTTTAGAAAAGCCAAGACCTTTCGATAGGTTCGCACGCACTTCATCTCCATCCAGAATTTCCACGAGCAGTCCCTGATTTCGTAGCTCATTGAAAATTTGCCCGGCGAGTGTGGTCTTGCCGGCTCCGGATAGTCCGGTTAGCCACAAAGTAAATCCTTTTCGTTTTGACATGTTTTTCCTATGTCTCCTAACCAGTAATTGATTGCTCGGCAGACAAGACGCGATAAGCATCAATCAACACTCGCGCAACTTCTGGACGCGAAAACTCGCCGGGTGGAAGTTCACCGGCGCTTAATAACTCACGCACCCTGGTGCCAGAAAGTGTTACGTGATTGGCCTGGGCATGTGGGCAAGTTTTTGATGAAGCCATTGCCTGGCATAACCGGCAGTAGAAAGTGTGATCAAAGAAAAGCGGTGTGATGCCGAGTTCGTGGGGATCGAATTCGTCGAAGATATGATGAGCATCGTATGTGCCGTAGTAATTACCGACACCTGCATGATCACGTCCAACAATGAAGTGCGAGCAGCCGTAGTTCTTCCGAATGAGTGCATGAAAAACGGCTTCACGTGGTCCCGCATAACGCATTGCAGCGGGCATCAGCGAAAGTATAGTGCGTGATGCCGGGTAATAGTTCGCCAAAATCTTTTCGTAAGACTTGATCCTAACGGCGGCAGGTACATCGTCTGATTTGGTTTCACCAACGAGAGGATGCAGTAAAAGTCCATCAGCCATTTCCAGAGCACACTTTTGGATATATTCGTGCGCTCGATGGACGGGATTCCGAGTTTGAAAGGCAACCACACGACGCCAGCCACGCTCTTCAAATTGAGCTCGGATGTCGGCGGGGTCGTGACGATACTGAGGGAAAGAAAGATCGCGAGGACGGTTTATCAGACTGATGCGACCGCCCAACAACCAATCACCCTGAGAATAAAGGGTCTGTACTCCAGGATGAGCGTGGTCCAATGTTTTATAGACTGCTTCAGCTTCGGTCCGCTTGTCATAGGTGTACTTCTCTGTGAGATGCAACACACCGATGAGCTGATCCTCCTGATAGAGGGCGACGTCTCGGCCTGCCTGAAGTGTGTCAGCTTCAGCAGCGGAGACAGCCAGCGTAATGGGAATGGGCCAGACAACTCCGTTCGCCAGACGCATGGTCGAAATTACTGAGAGATAATCGGCTTCACCCAGGAAACCTTCGATGGGTGAGTAAGCACCCGTGGCAATCATCAACAGATCCGAAGTCTGTCTGCTGTTGAGCAAAAGCCTGTCGAACTTGCCTGCCGCCAAAGCAAGTTGCTTTCGGTCAGTTCCCTTTAATTCACGATTTATAAGACTGTGCCCGTGGGGGCTGATGAGTTTCATATGAGTCCTGTTTTTTCAAAATTTAAACCTGGTTACTGGTGAAGCCCGCACTCAGTCTTCGTCGTTCCTCGCCAGCGCCCTGAACGTTGGTCTTCACCTGGATTTACGTGCGTAGTGCATGGTGCGCACCCGATTGATGGATAACCCTGATCGTGCAGCGGGTTGTAAGGGACCTCGTGTTTGAAGATGTGCTTCCAAACGTCGAGCGACGACCAGCGCACCAGCGGATTGATTTTTATGAGGCCGAACTTTCCATCTGACTCGATCACATGTGCGCCACTACGAGCTGCTGATTGGTCACGCCGGATTGCTGTAATCCACGCACGCAGCTCTGATAGTGTCTGCACCAACGGTTCGACCTTCCGTAATTGACAGCAACGATCAGGTTCGCGCTCCCAGAGTTTAGACCCGAATAGTTGCTCCTGCGTCGCGAGCGACAATTTAGTCGCCCTGCGTTCAAAGGAGATGTCATAACGAATCTCCAACCGCTGGATTAGTGAGTAGGTTTCCGGAAAATGTAAATCCGTGTCGAGATAGAATATCCTTGTTTGCGGACTAATTCGGACCAACATATCAATAAGGACACATCCTTCTGGTCCAAAACCGGTAGCGAGCGCTACTTCAGTACCGAACTCTTCAATGGCCCACGCCAGAGTGTCTTCTGGCGGCGCAGTTTCGAATCGCGCAGCCAGTGTTGCGATTTCGGCATCACTTATTTCCTGGTCCAGACCTTCAGCAGTTGGCATCTTCTTTATCCGTTCTCTTAAGTAGATCCGAAGCCGCGGTCCTTAATGCGGACGCCGGGCAGGCGTGGAACTGAATCTTTTTGCTTGGTTGAGACGAGGTCAGAAGGAAAGCTGGAAAGGACTTAGATTGTCCGAGCTTTAACCCAATCAGGAGGGGAAGGTCAAAGCGACGAGGGTGTCTTTCAAATTCACGCTTGCTGTTTCGCTTGTCCAACATGACTGACTATTTCTTTTCCCCTGAATAGCACCGATTCGTTTGGCAATTCGTTTCGCCCGATACATAAGCGCACTGCTACAACAGCAGCAACAATTGCCAATACAAAGATTCAAGGTTCCGATATCAGTAGTTATAGACAAGGTCTTTCACCTGTAAGTAATCAACATCTGCTTGAAAGCGACTCTAGATCCCGGCTACCGACGGGTCAAGACAATTCCATTTAAACCCCGTTAAGTATTTTTAAGTGATCATCGAAATCAGGTCTTTACCACTCAACCTCTTCTGCCGGACCGCACGCGTCCTCGCGGGCTCTTTCTTGTCGATCACTCTTGTTTGACAACGATGATGGCCCGCGAGGACGCGCGCGGTCCGGCAGAAGAGGTTGAGTGGTGTCTATTAATGCGGAACGACCGCTAACATTTGTGATCTGATCGATGTCTATCTGATCCCCAACAAAGTCGTTTGACTTCGCACTCAACCCTCAATTAGATTCTCGCTCGTCTTTACTTCCATTTGACCCAGGTACGGCGATTACTCTTCCGGTTAATTCCCAGTTTGGTCACTACGAAATACGTGCACTGCTTGGACAGGGCGGGATGGGTGAAGTCTATTTGGCTCACGACTCGCGGCTGCGTCGGCAAGTAGCAGTCAAACTCCTTCCCGTAGAGTTTACTGAGAACAAAGATCGCCTCTCACGTTTTGAGCGTGAAGCCTATGCCGCCTCAAGTCTTAATCACCCAAACATTCTGACGATCTACGAAATCGGTGAAGAGCAGGGCCATCACTTCATCGCCACCGAATACGTCGAAGGTGAATCTTTACGTCAAAGAATCTCACGCTCACCAATGGAGCTGAAAGAAACGCTAGCCATCGTTAGTCAAGTTGCTGATGCGCTTGCGGCTGCACACGAAGCAGGCATCGTGCATCGCGATATCAAACCCGAAAACGTGATGTTGCGACGCGACGGCTATGTCAAAGTTCTCGACTTTGGATTGGCAAAGCTAGCCAATGAATCTTCCAAACCAGAAGTCACACCAGAAGCCTCAACGCTGACACGTGTCTTGAAAACAGATCCTGGTGTGATCATGGGTACGGCCAGCTACATGTCGCCGGAGCAAGCACGAGGGTCGGAGGTCGATGCGCGCACTGATATCTGGAGCCTGGGAGTGGTGCTGTATGAGATGGTGGCGGGGCGTTTGCCGTTTGAGGGTGGAACAACTACGGACGTGCTCGCGACAATCCTCCATCGCGAGCCTCCATCTTTGTTACTTTACAGTGGTGAGGTACCCAATGAATTAGAACGCATCGTCGAGAAAACGCTCACGAAAAAACGAGAAGAACGTTACCAGCTGGCGCGCGAACTCAGTCTTGACTTGAAACGATTGAAGCAGCGTGTCGAGCTGGACGCTGAGTTGGAGCGAAGCGTCACACCGGCAGCGCAACTCCACCACAGCGTTTCGCCGACCGCGATGAATCCTGTTGCGGCCTCCACTGCTGAAGCACAGGTGGCCCACACCCTCTCGAGCGCTGAGTATGTTGTCGGAGAGATCAGGCGTCACAAGCTGGCAGCATTGTTAATCGTCGCAGTGATTGTTCTTGGACTTGCTGGGTTAGTTGGTTATTACAAGCTTTCTGGAAGTCGTTCCGCGGGCCTAACCTCAATCGCAGTTCTTCCGTTTACTAATGCCGGCGGGGACGCAAATGCAGACTATCTCTCGGACGGCATCAGTGAAAGCCTCATCGACAAGCTCTCACAGTTACCAGGCATGAAGGTCATCGCCCGCAGTTCAGCATTTAAGTACAAGGGCAAGGATGTGGATCCACAGGAAGCGGCTAATACGTTAGGCGTTGAAGTTATTCTAACTGGGCGAGTGGTTCAGCGTGGCGATCAGCTACAGGTGCGCGCCGAGTTAATCAACGCCCGCGACAAGACGCAGCTTTGGGGAGAGCAGTACAGCCGCAGCATCACAGACGTGCAAGCGGTGCAGGAAGAGATCGCGCGCGCAGTCTCAGAAAAGTTGCGCGTGCATTTGACTGGTGCGCAAGAGCAACAACTCAGTAAACGAGCAACGACTAACCCCGAGGCTTACCAACTGTATCTCAACGGCGTTTATTACCGTCGCCAGTCACTTATGGCGCCGCGTGCGGTTGACTACTTTAACCAGGCGGTGGCGCTGGATCCCAATTTTGGACTTGCATGGGCTGGACTTGCCGAGGCGCACGTCTTCATGAGTAGCACCGGTCAAGTTGATCCCAATGAGGCAGTTCCAAAAGCGAAGTTGGCGGTAAAGAAAGCCCTCGAGTTGGATGACTCGTTGGCTGAGGCACACGTATCCCAAGCACTCCTCATGATGAATGATTGGGACTGGGGAGTTGCGGACCGAGAGTTCAAACGTGCTTTTGAATTGAACCCAAACCTGGCTGAGGCTCACCTGAGCTATTCGAACCTTCTATCGCGATCGGGGCGGCACGAAGAGGCGATAGCGGAGGTAAGGCGTGCGCAACAGCTTGATCCTTTGGATCTCCGTATGAGGGCTGGCGAACCTGTATGCTTGTTCTTTGCGCGGCGCTACGATGAAGCTCTGCAAAAGCTTGATAGTCTCCTGAAGTTGGCGCCAGATAACGAGACTGCGGTGATCTTTCGGGCTTACACCTATGATGGTGCGGGGAAGTATAACGAGGCGATCGCAGACTATAAGAAGTTTGTAAGCATGGGCGATACGACTGCGAGTACTCAGTGCTTTCTAGGTTACGCCCTTGCGCAGGCGGGTCGGAAGAGCGAAGCACAAGCCATCCTCGAAAAGCTTAAGACGACGAAAGAATATGTTTCGCCGGCAGAGCTTGCGGTTCTCTACATTGGTCTGGGCGACAAAGAGGGGGCGATTGAATTGTTGGAGAAAGCCTACGCTGTTCATGACCTGCAGATGCAATACCTCAAAATCGATCCTCACTACGACAGCCTGCGCAGCGATCCAAGGTTTGTCGAGTTGATGAGGAAAGTGGGCCTGGCGTGAGGCTTATCGCGAGCAGGTAGTTGGAACTCTGACGAGACAGGCCGACGGCTCACGCAAACAAATACGCGATTTCAGCTTTAACACAACAGGAAGCTAATGAGGCATTACGTGTGGTCCAAATTGCAGGCTGGAAAACACGATATGGTCTGATCGTTAAGAAAAGATTCCCCGCCCACCATAGCGGCAGGGCGTTACGAGTATCCGGCAGATGTCCAGTCTCTGTGTGGTAGCGCACAGACTAAGCTTAATTGAGGCGCATAAGCTCACCCAAATAGACGCTGTATCGTGAGGCCATTAACAAAATGATCGCCTTCATCATCGAACAGAACCACGAGATCAAAGAAACGTTCGGTTACGAGATCCCGTTTAATGAAATGACTGAACAATCCATGATTCAGTACGCCTGCGCAAACTACGGGCCTGACTCTGTGGTTCGCAACATGACTAACGAAGAAAAGCTTAAGTTTAGGTTTACATTACAAGATCGGGGCAAATCGCTCGGTGCCGAGTGGGCGACCACACCAAGAGCACAATGAGAATGTTTGTCGTGTCTGTAGCTTGAGAAACGTCAGCAGCGAGAGCATTAATTGTTTGGAAGGCTCTAGCGTCATGAGTGCCTGGTCAGCTAGTACTTCTCGTGAATTCGCTTAGCCCAACTCCAGGGCACCCTCAACTGTCAACAAATGATTTGCATGTTCAAAGAGGCCAGGTATCTGCTCGGTCGCGAGCCGGCGACCAAGTGCAAAGATCAATTAATCATAGGGAATTTCCCCTTCTATTTCGCCGTGCGCCATGATGATAGCCTGATTACCAACTGGTTGCCGCGTTTCGGCATAACCACGAGATGTGTTGACGTGAGGAGATGAGCGTAGCTTGAAAGCAGCAATCACGAACCGCAAGCGCGTGTGGAAAGAGGATGCCTTGAAGCTAGAAGTATAGGTTTACTGCGATGCCGACGGCTTGAATATGACTAGGACTTGAACGCGAATCATTCTGTCTTGAAAAGTAGAGATCCAGGATCACTTGTCGTTTCGGGTCTATCAGTGTTACCAAGGGAAATCCTCTCTTCAGTGGGATCTGGACTCCGACATTTAGTCGATTGCGATTCCAGGTATCAAACCGGCTGTCGTAAAAGACCTCCGCGGAACCGTATGGCACTGGCGCGAAACGGCCTATGTGGAATTCCCTCTCCAGGGTTAATCGATTTCGATAGCGGGCAGAAGTTTCACCATTGACGATGCGAATCTCTTCTCGATTTCGATCCGAAACCAGAATGTCTAAAGGAATCGGTTGTCGAAAGGTTTGCTCAAATATTATGCGATGTTCTTTGAATGGATCTTTTCCAGTAAGTGAGAATCCGTAACTGTATCCGTTGCGCAGTATGATCCTTTGGTTTGGAAGATAATCAAGACTTGCCTGCACTGAGCCCTCAAGATTGTCTTTCGTCTCTTCCACTTTCGTGAGTGCGCTCATGAAAAAGAGACGAAGCTTTGGTTTTAATGGTATGAAGACATCGACCTCGGGCCATATCTCTTTCCGGTAATCACTCTGCTGGGCACCGACTTCGGAAAAGCTGATGAGGAACACTATCCCCAACGAGATCTGACGAATGATCTCGCGCACAGCGATTTGGCGTTTCTTCACTATGTTTTCCGCGCGACCATTGCGGCCGTTCCCATAACTCAGTCAACCGGTATCACAGCGTCTTTCCACCATGCCGGTGGGACGGGTTCGTATGGTTTGTACTGCACCTCCGGCACACCCGGTATCGGTGGGTACTGATCCCAAACTTTTGCCTGACGCACAACAATGGCTTCTTTCGTGACATTGAACACTGTAAAGTCCTGTGTCTGCACGATGGGACCTGCGTAAGCTGACTGAAGTTCTTTAAAGACCAATGGAATGACCTGCGGCGAGAGAAGCGTATGCCACATCCCGGCCATTTTCGGCTTCGCCAGCGTGAACACTTTGGCGGCGGCCTTAGGCGAAGTATGGGCCGCGTTCAGTGCTATTCTCGCTCGCTCGATCGAGAGTCCCGAAGCTGCCGCCAACGCCTCGGCCGGCGGGAAACATTCGTGTATGAGAAGGTCGACGCCGCCTTCGCAGGCACGCACGAGCGGCCACGATGGGCGTGCATCGCCCGAAAAGACAAATGAAAGTCCCGCAAAATCGAGCCGGTAGCCGACCGCGCCGCTTGTAGTATGCACGACCGGGAATGAGGTCACTTTCACGCCGTTCCTGTCGTAAATGACGTGTGTCTTGGCGTAATTGTGCTCCGCTACTTCTATCCTCATACTTGCCGGATTGAGGGGTCCGGTTCCGCCCACGGTATCCCAAGTAAGAGCTTCGTCGATCGATTCGGCAAAATGCTTTGTACCCATTCGAGGTTCGTCTCCGCTCGGGCCCCACACGTAAACCGGCCCGTCCGATCGGCCCACCTTAGCGTAGCTTCCAACGAGTGTCAGCATGTCCGACATATGATCGGCGTGCAGGTGCGTTATGAATACTTTGTTGAGCTTGTTGACGGGAAGCTGCAGGCTCGCGTAGTTCGCAAGTACGCCGCTGCCGATATCGAAAAGCAGAATGTCCCGCTGAGGATTTCCGATTTCGACGAGTACGCCGGCCGAGGCCTGTGCTCGCGTTGTCCACGGATTGCCGCTGCCGAGCACCGTGATGCGCAGTTCACCGTCTTCGAGCTTTTCTTCTCCAGGGACAAACTGTTCAGCATATTTCCGACGCGGTTTGCCGACGATCGGTGTCAGAGTGATCGGTTTCGTTCCTCCCGCATACGTCGGTGGCGGCAGGGGCTGGCTTTTCATTTTTTCGGTCTGCGCGAGCCCCTCTGTATTTAGTCCCAACACGGCCGCACCGACCACCACCGTCGCGCCTGTCCGCAGGAATTCTCGTCTTGAACTATCAGTAAAAATAGGTGAATCGTCATTCATGGGATTTGAACACCTTTCGGCGGCAAAATGACTGCCACGCAACGGCTGCGATCTGGCATGACGCTCCTTCAAATAGTCGCACCGGATTCAGACAATTAGCAGTCTAAAGCTTTTGTACAGGCGCTGATAGCTGTCAGTTTTACCAGCGATTGAGGAGCATTCGCGGTCAGAAGGGATCTGGAATTGGGGAGGTAGAGATTGCATTCAGACTAAGAGTGGTCACCACCGTTCAGGAATTCGCAACCTGGTGATACGAACAATCGACCGCTCAACACAGCATGAATTGCTGGAATTAAGTCGGCACCCATTCGGCTCTTCAAAACGTAGCCCAACGCGCCGGCATTGAGGGCTGCCTCTACAAAGTCCGCTTCTTTATGGACCGTGAGAAACACAATCCTCGAACCCGAGTTTCTCGCTTGCAACCGCGCCGCCGCTTCAATTCCGCTCATGATCGGCATTGAAATATCGAGAACACAGACATCCGGCTGCGTCTTTGGCGCGGCTGCCAGGAGAGCTTCACCATCAGCAACGGCACCGACCACATCGAATTCAGATTCGAGCTCTCGCACCACCTGTTCGCGCATTTGTTTGTGGTCGTCCGCGATCAAAATGCGAGTGCGAGCCAACGAGTTCTCTCTTCCGGTTACAGTCACAGCAATAGATCCGAGTTGGCAAACATTATGGTGAATCGATACTACCGAAGAATATTTCGGAATGGCACTCGCAAAAATGCCAGCGAACCTGTCTATGATAGGAGACTGTAAAATGACGGCGTTAATAAAGCTTAACCACTCACAACTGACTCCTTCATGGCGAACTGAACCAGTGCCGCACTGCTCTTGAGTTCGAGTTGCGTCATCATCTTGTATTTGTGAAAGGCGATTGTGCGCGGAGAGAGATCGAGGAGAAAGGCTACCTCCTTCATGGTTCGACCCTCTGCCAATAACTGAAGAACCTCCTTTTGCCGCGCTGTCAACTCTCGATGGGTTCTTTGGTGTTTGAGCTCTCGTGCTGTAGACGCACCTCTCATGTCACCAAGCAGCGGGGTAATATACGATCTGCCCAGGAGAGCCTCACGAATTGCATGGACCAGCTCTGACAAAGCAGACGTCTTCAGCAGATACCCTGAGGCCCCAAGTTGAAATGCCTCAACTGCGAGATCAGAGTATCGATTCATAGTCATATATATAAGCTTTGCTCGCGGACAGATTTTCTTTAGCAGTTCGCCTGCGATCAATCCATTCATCCTGGGCATTCCAATGTCCAGAACTATGACGTCCGGCTCGAGCCCCGGCGCCGCATCGACCAAAGTCTTGCCATCATTAAAGGTTCCGACCACATCGAATTCAGACTCCTCGACGATCCTTTTTAGCGCTTCAAGCACCATTGTGTGGTCATCAGCCAAAATTACTCGCGCTCGTTTCATAAAGACCTCCTGGGCTAAAAGAATAACGGGGGCTCATCACTAGACGCTGAAACTGTCAGGATTGGTTGGGAAATCTCTTCAACGGCACTCTGAGACTTGTTCTTCGACAGCGGCACGCAAATTTCTATTCGCGTACCTTTTTGCGGGGCTGACCAGATGGCGATCTGGCCGCCGACCAAACGAAGCCTTTCGGTCATCCCGATTAGTCCCAAACCACTTGTCAACTTTTCGGTGTTCGTATCGAATCCACAACCGTGATCCGTTACTCTCGCCCGCAACTCCGTTGGCAATCGTTCGAGAACGATTTCAGCTTTGTGGGCGCCGCTGTGTTTAATCACGTTGCGAAGCGACTCCTGAATGATGCGAAAAACACAAAGGGTTACATCTTTTGGGAGATTAGCGGGGAACCCTTCACTCCGAAAATCAATTTCGAGATCATGCAGTATTGAAATTTCCTGAAGATAAGCCTTGACCGACTTGACCAAGCCGAGGTGATCCAATCTCGACGGGTGAAGTTGGTGTGAGATCCTGTGAATATCCTCGGAAATCTCCTCCGCGGTTGTGCGGGCTTTTTGAATTGTTGGAGTTAGATCAAGATCTTTCTCTGCAATGTGCCTTTCTGCATAGTCCAACTCGATAGAGAGCAAGGCCACCTTTTGGCTTAAGTCGTCATGCAACTCACGCGCAACTCGACTTCTTTCTTCTTCCTGGGCCTTGATCAGCCTGCTGGTCAAGTCGCGTAAGATTCGCTGCGATCGCCGGCTCTCAGTGATATCAGATACTAAAGATACTGCCCCTGTTATTCTGCCGTTCTGATCTCTAACCGGCATCAGACTCACTTTGATCCAGCGCCGTGGCCCGCTCCCGTATGTCACCTCATCTTCATAGAATACGTCGTGGCCATCCAATGCTCGTTCGACATGAGGGCGCATCTTCTGCCAAACAGTGTCGCCCAGAAGATCGCGCATGTGTCGCCCCGTGATTTGCTTGCGCGGTCGACCGAACCAGGTTTCGTAGGTCAGATTATTGAAGGTATAGTGAGCATTCGTGTCGATTTGAGAAACGAGTACCGGAAGCGAGTCGGCTATCAACCGCAGTTCATCCTTCGCCTGTAGTACAGCGTCTTCAGCCTGCTTGCGATCGGTAATGTCACTCGAAGCTATAAGTACACACTCTTCACCGCTCAGCTCAATCTTTTCTGCCGACGAGAGCAAGATTCGAAATGAACCATTCTTAGTTCTGAGCTTATTCTCAAAGTTCGAAACAGAGCCCGCTTTGTCTAGCTGATTAATCAATTCCTCCCGTATTTCCGGTGTCTCCCAGATACCAAGGTCGAGTGAAGTTTGATCAATCACCTCTTCGCGTGAGTAACCGCTTGTGGCGAGGAAACTCTCATTTACATCGAGATAACGACCGGTGTCGCGAATCGTCAACGACATTGGTTGAGGATTTGCCCGAAAGGCCTTCGCAAATCGCTCTTCACTTTGTCGGAGCGCGACGATCACGTGCTTACGCTTGGCATTAGTAATTATCAGGAAGATGATGAGCAGTGTTTGCAGCGATGCTGCAACGATGATCGTAATTATGTACCCGCGATATAGCTGCCAAAGAGTCGGTTCGCGATTCAGAATGATACTGCCGGCAGGAAGCTTGCTCTCGCTGGTTCCCCACCGCTTCAAAGCCCGAGAATCGAACATTGGCACGAGGGGAACAGCGTGAGGAGGGATATTTTGTGGCGCTTCGCCAGCCATGATCCGCGAACTAACCCTGGCCAACTCGGTGCTCATAGCGTTCTGACTTATCAATCTTCCACCGACAGCGCCACTACCCAATTGGATCTCACCTTGGACGATCATTGGCCTGTTAGCAGCGGGAGCAATCGTGCTCAAGACCTCGGCACCCATGAAGTAGTTTCCGGCATGGTCCAGGTAGTTCGAAATGAAAATGATTACCGAGTCAGCGGATAGGTTTGAAAGTGTTTGCTGTTGTTCGGGAACGGTTAGTCCCGCGAGATACTGAAATTCGATCTTTTCTTCGTAAGGCTTGAAATCCTTACGTGCTCGATCCATCCAGTGAATATCGAAAGGTGAGATTCCTCCCACCACTATCACCTTTTTGGTCTCAGGATACAGTTCGAGAGCGAGGTCGAGATTGGCTTTTATGTTGACCTCAGTCCAGACGCCGGTTACATCGGGTCGCATGTCGAGACCATCAAGATCGGACTTGTCGAGAGTGATAAAGACGGTCGGGACATTGGGAAACAGTTTTGACCCATGTGGCAATAAAAGCTCCAGGGCCGGCCGTCCTACGGCGATTACGAGATCCAGCTTCCGGCCATCGTACTTCCGATGCATTAAAGACAAGAACTCGTTTTCGTATTCGCGAAACTGCAAGCGCCGGTCCAGGTATTCCGGATACAATTCAACCCTGGTTGAATACCTAGCAAATGAAGATCGCAGAGACTGATTAATCGTGCTGATTGCTGGATGATTAATGTCGTCACCGAAGAGGATCAAAACCCTTTTGGGTTCTTCAGCGGCAAATGACTGGACAGGCTGGAAACTAAGCACCGCAAATGACACGGCCAAAAAATAAAGGCAAGCAACTCGGGAAAGAGCTTTTGGGGAAGTTCTCATAGAGCTTTTTAGGTCAGGCCGATCAAACGTCTCTGAATCTTTAGGTTTTCGGCTACGACCAAGATGCCACGTGCTCATCCAGGACCGCCAAACCAACGTTCACGCAAATTTGCAATTTTCCTCTTGAGGGAAATCAATTTCGAAGACCTACTTGAACCTTCCTACTAGCAAGACGCTCGCCAGACCCACTGGTGCCACCGCGCGTGAAACTCCGTCGAATAATCGCACCTACCTTCAGACAGTCGCAGTCCAAAGCCTTTGTTCAGAGTGCTGTTACCGGTCAGTTTTACTAGCGGTCGCAGAGTGTTGGCCCTCAACTTGGACGATGGGACTAGGCCGGTGAGAATTAATCCCCATTTTCTCGTCAAAACTGCGAGTTTTCGCGTCATCGACTTCGATGTTTCAAGGGATTGAAAACAATCTCCAACCACCAGCATCCTGCTGAATGAATGCTGCCCCAACAAATTTCAGTGGGATTACGCCGCTGATAAAAGTGACAGTTTCGCGTGCGTTCTAACGCGCATACACTGCGGTCGGTCAAGTCACATCTGAAACGACAATGACCAGCCGAGCAGCAGAGATAGGACTCGTGGAAACGGAAGGGATTTGGACTTACCCGATCCATAGTGAGGCCTTCAAGCAAAAAGGCAACGAAGGTCTGGTAAATGCTTTGTCGAAGATGTCGAGCAAAGGCCGGGTGGCGATCACCGGCACGTTGGGCGGCGACGTTGCCTTCGCACGCAAGTTCAAGATGCCTGACGGCAGCACGAGAATCCGTCTCGTAACAAATCGTCTCTTGAGATTTGGTGAAGTGTGGGCCGACACGCGTTGGACAGACTACGAATTGTCTGTCATGGAAATAATACTGAGTCCCAAAAAGGGCAAGAGTAGCGGCACTTTATTACCGGCCAGCCAGCTAAAGATAAACAAGGAGGGGCAGCTGGAGATGGAGCTGTACCAGAATCCCTGGAATCTCGTGAACGTAATGGTGCGGTGACAAGCCCCGTCTCGGTGCTTTTCAACCCACTTGAACAAAGGAGAACGACCGCCATGACTCCCACAAGAATGAAACAAACTGCGCAACTGAAAAGAGTAAGTCGTTTGCGTTTCGGATTGGTAGTTATCTTATTTGCATTGTTAGCCAATACTCAAAGCGCGAACGCCCAACTAACTATTCCCGTGGTTCGGGGCGATAACGGTCTGAAATCCGGTAGTCAGCCGCCTCCTGGCTTTTTTGTGACAGAACTAGTCTATTCCTACGATACTCATGAAACCGTTGATAAGGACGGTAACCGTTCCAACCGAGCCGGCATTAACCAGATTATCGCCGGTACTGCGCTTACCTACGTGTCGAAGAAGAAATTCCTGGGTGGGAACTACTCGGCCATGGTTGTCCTTCCCCTGCTGAACGTCGCCATCGATACGCCGCAGGCGGACAACACCACCGGAGTCGGGTATTCCGACATGTACGTGCAACCGCTGCAGCTTGGCTGGCACAAGGAACGCTACGACGCCCTGGTCGGCTACGGACTATTTCTGCCGACCGGAAAGTTTAAACCGGGCGCGTTAAATAACCATGGTTTGGGTATGTGGTCCCACGAGCTTTCGGTAGGCACGACGATCTACTTGGACAAGAAGAAGGAATGGCACGCCGCTACGAATGCCTACTACAACATTCAATCGCACATAAAAGATACGAACCGGAAAGCCGGTAATGTGCTGTCCCTCGAAGGTGGTGTTGGCCGCACCTTCTGCTCACATCTGTGCAACGTGGGTGTTGACTATTACACGCAATGGAAAGTTACCGCTGACACTCTTCCCAACGTTCCGCCAAATTTTATAGGCAAGCACCGCTATTACGGTATTGGCCCAGAGATTAACGGAGTGATTCCCATCAGTAAGAAAACGCTGGCAATCTTCAAGCTCGTCTATTTTGCTGAATTCGGGAACCGGGTTGCGACCCAGGGCCAGTCGATCATTATGTCGGTCACCCTAGCAAAGCCCAAGCACTAGTTAACCAAAACTGCATGCCGATTAACTAAAGAAACATGGTTGATAAATACGGCGACGATTCTATTTGGTAAGAGAACCGACCAGTCGCGCCACGCGACTTGGCGCAGTTTCAGGAAGGCCATTGCAGGGATCTTCGGAGGGATGAACCAGCCCTGCGAACTAGGATTCGCTGGACGTTGGCGATGCGGGCAATTGCTGTCGAGACTTGGTTGAGGCAGTTGCAACGCAAAGACGGCGAAGCCCTGGCGAATTCCAGCAAAGCAAAGATTCGTAATGTCATGAGCGTACTATTCAACCACGCGATTCGATACGAATGGCTCGAACAAGGAAGGAATCCAATTAAGCTTGTCCGACAGAGCACGCTTCGACAACGCAAATTATGATGAGGCGAACAGGTCCGGATGAGAATTTGGGCGTCACTTAGAAGGAGAAAACTACGTACGAAGGGAATGGATCGTTTTGGATCAACGGGAAAAAGAGTGGATCGCTGAGACTTGCCATTTTGCTGAATAGAAATGGTAGGCGCGTGGGGATTTGAACCCCAGACCCCTACCGTGTCAAGTAGTGCTCTACCGTGGTCCAACTCTTTTAAAATCAACAAGCACTAAATTTCCTCGGAAAAATTCGCCCTGCATCCACTGCTTCAACTGCACGTTCAGCACATTTTTGTATACCAAACTGTGTGCCACTTTCTATAGCACGACTTGCATAATGTTAGAAGAGAATTTTATATCACACCTCTCACCATGTGCTGCGATTCCTTTACAGCAAACCGAATCAGTTCGGTCACTGTAGCTCGGTAACACACTGCACTGGTACTGTCAGTCCTAGCGGTCGTCCGGTTCGTGAATATCCGTGGCAACTGCCGAATGTCCGAAAATCAGCATTACTTCTGCTTAGGCGTTGGCGGGAAGTTCTTGAACATCTTTGCCAAGGCCTTGTCCACCGTCTTCTTATTCTTCTCAAAATTTATCGCTCAGCGTGTCTTTGGCACTAGCGGTCCACATGAATGTCTTGTTCTTAACGTCAGCCATGTCTACGATCAGTTCACCAACGGAAATCGTTTGCAGGCCAGACGCGTCAAATGCCGCGGGAGCCTTCCACGCCCAGCGGTAGCCACTATATGGGCCACCAGGTGCAAAGGGATTAATTTGGGTCTCAGTAGTTCTCCCAGCGCCGTAGATAACCACCACGTCCGAATCGCTTTCGACTTTTTGCCATCCCTTGGCGGCAAGTTGCGCGGCAACGATGTATTTATCCGCTAACGGAATTCGACTCTGGCAAAGGAGCCGAAGTTCGCCTGTTCCTGCTACCAGACCTACTACGGTCGCACTCGCGCCAAGCGATCCAAGAAAAGGACCCGTGATGCTGCGAGCGCCTTCGTATGTCATATCGGCGAAGAGATTCACGATGCCGATAATAAGGACGAATCCAAACGCGGTTTTTGCGATGTCCCGCTTGTTCTTACTCATTGTTCGTCAGCACTTTTTTAACCTGTTGCACAGAGTTCGAAGCGAGCCTTGCGTCGAGGGACCATGCGCCGGCCCCGACTACCAGCAGGAATATCGATCCGAGCAGCATCGCGAAGTCAGTGCGTGCTTCGTGCGCCATACTCCAGAAACCGTAAGAAGGCAATTTACTAAGACTAAATCGCCAAACGCCATGGCCCAAAAGAATCGGGAGTTTGGTTGAAACCAGCGCCACACACATGTCGATGATGAGTAGAATTGCCGCTAATCTTGTTAGCAGACCAAGAATGATGAGCGAGCCGCAGACGACTTCGACCAAGCCAACAAACGGACCCATTATTTCCGGCGCCGGAATTCCGATCTTTAAGAAACGCCCCGCCGCGAGGTCATTCGGAAACAGAAACTTCTGAATGCCTTCTGAAAGAAAGACACATCCGACAGCAAGGCGGATGAGTATTACCGATGCTGGGGCAGTCGTACTCATAAGGCTTCGAACTGATCTCATTGAACTCGTCCTCCTCCAGAATCTCTTATACCTTTGGGGGAGGGGGCGCTGTGAACTGGGAGATATCTGCAAGCCCGAGACTGTTCTCAATCGCGCTGATCTGTTTGACGGCATCTTCAAAGCCGTCCTCACCAAACTGCTCGTGCTCAATGTCCTCGAATTTGTCGTTCATCTCATCGAGCTGCTTGCCTGTCATGGTCTGTTTCCACGCGGGAAAGATGATGGTGTCTTCCCGTGCGGCATGATTGCGATACATGAGGACGAACGCCTCCAAAGACTTCGACAATGCTTCAGCGGTACTCGTGCCTAACTTAGCGCCCTGCGTGACACTAATAATGTAATCCGTGATCTCCCGCCCGCGATTGTGCTGCGCAACGAGAATGTCAGGATAACTAGCCGCCTCGCCCGCGACTTTTTTGACCGCTGGAAAGATGTAAGCTTCTTCCAGTTTCTTCTCGTGATACTCCTCACCGAAAGCGCGGAACAGCGTGGCTGTCTTCTGGAGTGAGGCAGGCGGAATCGAGGAAGGATTCACGCGAAGTTTAATTGCCGCTGCGCTATAGACCAGTAAGGCACGTCGCAGTATTCCGTGCTCACGCATCAAATCTTCAGTGGCCGTGACTTCACCGCCCATTTTGTTTTCATCTGGAGAAGTCTCGGCCTTCTTCTGTCCCTCTGTGTTCGCCATATTTCCTCCCCCACAATTTGTCAACACCAATCCCGTTCCGACGATTGCCGACATGCGCAGAAAATTGCGCCTTGTATTTGTTTTCATACTTTCGACTCCTATCTAAGAACAGATCAAGAAAGTGATCTCCATTCTTGGCTCGAAGCTCAGTCTTCGAATAGCTCGCCGACAAGCTCTCTGACTTTTTTCTTGGCCGATGCAAGGGCTTTCCTCCCGGCGGGTGTCGTTCGATACAAGCGTCGCACCTGTCGTCCTTCTCTTTTCTCAGCAGAGCGCAGATAGCCCTTGCGCTCCAATGCATGAAGAATTGGGTAAAGAGTACCGGGACTCAGCTTATAGCCGTGCCGCCCCAACTCCTCGATGATCCAGAGTCCGAAGATTGGTCCCTTTGAAGCGTGATACAGAATGTGCAGCCGGATCATTCCGGAATAAAGTTCCTTGTCGCTCATCACTTTCGGGCTTCAAAAATGACAATATCGGATTTCGACAACGAAAAACGATAAAGCCAGTCAAAGGCCTAGTCAAGCGCGGTTGAACTTCGCGGTTTTATTAATTGATGAGGTTCGATAGCCAACCCTGATGCGACTTGAAGCTTCTCTTATGTTGGACTGACAATTTCGATGAAGGAGGCGGCCTTGTCATCGCTACGAATCTCCCAGTGTTTAGCTTTCCATATCCAAAATGTACGACTACCCGAGAAACCGAATGCTTGATATTTTATTTACTCTGGACAAAATATTTATTTATGACACGCTCCACACCAGATATAGGCCGTAGCAAAGCCCAGCAGTTTACGATTCGAAGAATCGACAAGATATTCAAGTTTTACAAACCGAAACCGCCACTTTCAAATTTCGTAGACAGTCTTTGGCTACACGAAGGTCGCGTGGCGGCGCATCAGGCCGAATGTATTCTTCCGACCGGCACGCTCGAACTCGCAATCAATCTCAGACAAAACGAGCTACGTTTTTACGACCCCGAACGTCCTGAGAACCGCAGCTGTCTTTCCGGCTCGGTTGTTTCAGGTGCGCATGGGCGCGGCTTCGCACCCGAATCTGCGGGGGAGGCTTTTATCATCGGCGTTCATTTCAAACCGGGCGGTGCTTTTCCGTTTCTCGGACTCCCAGCGGGCGATCTCGCCGATACTCATGTCGATTTAGAAACACTTTGGGGACCGTCGGCCGGTCGGCTGCGGGAGCGCCTTTGTGAGTCAAGAACTTCTGACGAGCGGTTTCAGTTGCTCCATGAGGCTCTGTTGAGCAGGTTGCGTCACGACGTGGAACAGCATTACGCGGTTTCGGCGGCGCTGGAAATGTTCGGGAAGAACCAAGCCGGGCCGAAAGTCAGAGAGACCGCAAAATATCTTGGTCTAAGCCAACGTCGGTTCATTCAGGTTTTCAAAGCAGGTGTAGGAATGACGCCCAAGCTTTTTACCCGCGTGCAGCGTTTTCAACGGGCCCGAACTCTGATCGACCACCTGGGATCTTCCGGTTGGATCGATATTGCCATGGAATGCGGATATTTTGACCAATCACACCTAATTAACGACTTTCGCTTCTTCTCGAACCTGAGCCCGGCGGAATATGTTCGTCAACGAAGTGAACGCATGATGCAAATTCAGCGACGCTGATCGAGTAGGTCAATTTTTTCCAATACAGCGACTGATCCGGTGTTGGATAATGGGCGAAATGGAGAAATCGATGAAACGAACCTTCGCTCTTGTTCTCGCCGTCGTGGCTGCAGCCGCCCTGTTCGGGGGGCTAGTGTATGTCGTGCTGGCGGCTGCGCACGTTTCCGAACCAGCGGCCACCACGGTTCAAGGCGCGACGCCACGTCGGCTCTGGGCAACAACAGTAGCTGTGCTTGGGCTGGCGGGCGTGGTCATCGGTGGGCTGTCTCTTCGGAGGTCCATCATTCGTATCGGCCCCGGTAACGGGCGAAAGGGGGCCATCCTGGCCTTAGTGCTAGGGCTGATCGCTGCGGTCAACGGCGGGTTGAACTTGGCCGTCGCCAGCGGTGGGCTCGGCAGCGGCAACGGAGTAGTCGGTGGCGCCGCGGCCCTTGTGCTAGGGGTGATCGCCACGGTTCTCGGTGGGCTGGCTCTGGCCCGTTCCCGCAGCGCTGACTGACAGCTTTAGCTTGGCTTACTGTGGTGTGAACAAAGTTGCGATACCCGAAATGAAACTGTGCCGCCTTGGAACTACGCTATGTTTTATTGGTTTCGCCGTAGGAGGTTATATGAATCAAAAAGGATCATCCGAAATATCATCCGAGGCTGCCTCAAATACAAAGGAAGGCCAAAGGGTTGTCTTGGGCCTTTGGGGTGTGAGGTATCAAGTGAAGGACGTCAGCCGTTCAATAGATTTCTATACAAGACAACTCGGTTTCAAATTGGATATGAAAAATCTGCCTGCTTTCGGCCAGGTCTCTGGTGACAATTTCAAACTTATCCTAAGTGGACCAGGAGCCTCTGGTTCCCGTCCCATGCCTGATGGTCGTCAACAAGAACCGGGCGGATGGAATCGGATAATTCTGCTTGTCAACGACTTGCCTGCTCAAATTGAAGCGCTGAAAAAGAGTGGTCTGCATTTTCGAAATGAGATGGAGGTTGGCCCTGGTGGCAAACAGATCCAATTAGAAGATCCTGACGGCAATCCGATTGAGCTGTTTGAGCCGGCCTCGCGGCCTTAGCCTGAGGAAGAGGATGGATTGCGCCCTAAGGCTCTCCGGGCTCCCGAGTTATCAAACACACCAACTTCCGGATGTCGCGACGAAAGATAGTCACTGGGATAAAGAAGACCAAAGCTCCTTATTTCGTTCCGAGTTGAGCGAACAAACACTTGACGACGCGGTTGCCAGATCTTCACGAGGCATCTTCAACTGCATGGACAGTAAAACCGGATTCTTCGTCAACAAAGAATCGCCGCTGAAACCACAGTGCCACATTGACCAATCCAATGAGCGCTGGCACTTCCACCAACGGACCGATCCGGCAAAAGCTGCTCCGAGTTAATTCCGAAAACAGCGACTGCGACAGCAATGGCCAGTTCAAAATTATTGCTTGTGGCAGTAAATGAAAGAGTGCCAGTCTTCGAGTAATCAGCTCCGGCCCTCTTACCCATATAGAAGCTGGAAGGAAAATCAGAACGAGGGAAAGAGCTCTTTTGGCGGTTTGTCAGAGAATATCAAAAGATTGGACCCATAACTCTGCATCCCGTAAAAGGACGGGTGGCCTTCATGATCAAGGTCCGTTTCTCAGGAGTCAACAAGGTGGGAGACTCCTTCATCGAGGGCGCCTTTTGGCTCAAAGAGAAGATCAACAGCGATAAGTTCTTCAAGATCGAAAAGCTTACCGACAATGATTTCATACACCGCTTCCGGCTTTACGACGAGAGTTTTATCGACGATGAGTTTGTCAGATATATGAAGATGGCCTACGCCATCGGCGAACGAAAGCACATCACGTCGAGACAAACGAAGAGCAGGAAGCAGCGAAGCTGATCTGCAACTTATAAAGCCACGCGCCCGTCGTGGATCCATTACAGCCGCTCGCATCCAACGATTTGTTGGATGGCGTTTGCGAAGGCAAAGTCAGCGACGCACTAAGCGAAAAGACCAGAATCACGATGTCGATATGGTTTCCACGTCTGCGAAATCGAACTTGATGGTTTCGTTTCGACCGTAAATCGCGACCTTTACTTTGAGAAGTGTTTTCGCCTGGTTAATACCTTCGATCTGTCCTGTGAATGAAACAAATGGACCGGACAAAATCCTGACCGTATCACCTAATCTGAACTTTTATGTTCTTCTGGATTGGGTTTCGCTTGCGTCTCTCGTACATGTGACAACTTTTATTTGTCTCCATTTCTTTTGCGCGGGCTTCGTTGAAGAAAAGGGTTTATTTCACTTTCGAGTGAAGGCACGTTTTAGACTCGAAATGCAGTCTATTGTATCCTCCTGATCGATTCCCTATTTCGCACCAAAGTGGTTAAGAGGTCTTATAAAAGAGGATTCCTATGTTTCGACGACTACTGTTGTTTGTTTGCTTTGCCGGTATACCAGCTTTTGGATCGCAGCGAATTGTTCCCGTGGCTGTCATTCCTCTCGAGCCGCACCCGGGCGGCACAGCAATGATGACTGTGCGCGCCAAAGTACGCGGTCATGAAGGTCTCTTCATGTTCGATACCGGCGGTGGAATCTCTTATGTCAGCCCGCTCTTCGCGCAAACTATCGGCTGCAAGGTTTGGGGACAGCTCAGCGGTTTTGTTTTAACAGGACAGCGACTGGACATGCCTCGATGCGACGAAATCGTCTTTGATATTCAGGGACAAGGTTTGAAGGCTCCCATCGCCGGCGTGTTTGACATCATGAAGTTTATGCCTCCCAACGTTCCAAGGCTTGATGGCTCGCTAGGGCTTGATGTTTTTGCGGGACGCGCAATTACGCTAAGCCTGGCGGACAGAACCTTGACAATTGAAAGTCGCCAGAGCCTGGCGAACCGCATGAAGCGAGGCCGCGAGATTTCGATTCGACTCGTAAGAGAAGTTGAAGGTAGCGCGCTGGCAATTGTCGTCGGCGTAGTCACTCCGGAAGGGACCGCCTGGATGGAGATTGATTCCGGAAATGGTGGGGCGAATGTGATCGCAAAGCACATCGCACCGCTGATAGGGGCGAAGACCGACACAAAGCAACCTCAGCCTGCGAGGTTCAATCTGGTGGGCGGAATTCCCGTGACCGGCGATGTACGGGTGAATGAAACGTTGGTCATGGACGGCAACATCGGCACCCGGTTCCTGGTGAATTGGGATCTAACGTTGGATCTGCGCAAAGGTCGAGCGTGGCTGGCTCCAGCGAAAGGCCGCAGAGCCCCTACCGTATCAACGCCATCCCTGCTCAAATTTCATAGCGCGTATTCATTCTTGTCGCCATAAAAATTAACCGGGGGACTAGAGAAGTCACGCTACGCTGCATTGCTTGGCTGGATTCGAACCGTAGTCTGCCAAAAGTCTGCCAAGCTTGGTGCTGCTCACCACGGCACTCGATGGAGTCGCGGTCAGTTGACGTACTTGGTTTGCGTTAGATTATGAATCTAGTCAGACTGGTCAGCGAGGTGAATTAATATGCGGCGAACAAAAAAGAGCTCTCAACCAAGCACAAAGCGGCAGAGTCCAGCGTGGCAGTTGCAGACTGCGAAAGCCCAGTTTAGCGAGTTGTTTCGTCGCGCTCGCACTGAAGGACCACAGGTGGTTACTCGCCAGGGCAAAGAGCAGGTTGTAGTTTTGCCGGTAGAGCAGTTTGCTCAATTAACCAAACGCGTTCGCCAGCCGAAAAGCCTCGTGAAATTCTTTGCCGAATCACCACTCACACACGTCAACCTCGATCTTAACCGCGATGTGGACTCCGGACGGGAGATCAAATTGTGAGCGGCTTCCTGCTGGATACGAACATTATTTCCGAACTCGTCAAACCTAAGCCTGAAGCAAACGTTACAGAGTGGGTTGAGAATATTGACGAGTCGCTGTTGTACTTAAGTGTCTTTACGTTGGGTGAGATTCGGCGCGGGATCGCGGCTCTTCCTCAATCGCGACGTCGAGCAACCTTGGGGGCTTGGCTCGACAAGGATCTCCGCGCACGCTTCGACGGCCGAATCCTGGTCATTGACCAAGAAGTTGCCGACCGCTGGGGCTTGTTAACCGCCGCCGCCCGTAATAGTGGAATAGTATTGCCCGTCATTGATGGTCTCTTGGCGGCTACTGCGTTGGAACACAATCTCACATTGGTTACAAGAGATTCTGGACAGATTCCATCGATGGGTGTAGCAGTCTTCAATCCGTGGGAAAAGAATTGAGGCGGTTACTCAGGGACGAAGATAGTGATGTAATCAGCAAACCCACTAGCAGTTTACCCGTTTAGTAAAACGGTTCCTGGTGAAGAATCCTCATTCTAAAAGCGCTTGCCGCTGACTCGCAATGAGAATGCCTTCTTTTTCGTAATTGCATGATGGAACCGCTGAAGGGCAGTATGATGGGCTTCGTGATTAAAGTTGGACATGGACATTAAGGAATCCGATTGGAAAGTATTCCGCCGTCTCAATAGCGTTGCTTTGGAGCGATATTGTCAGCGCGTTCTCGAAGAGGTAAAGCTGGCCACAGCGTGTAATGACTCCTACCATGATTGTTATTTAAGGGTGTATCGGCTAATTCAAGATCGTGACGAGACAATGGCCCGAGCCTTCAACGACCTCCGTCGGTCAACCGCCTTGATGCGGCTGGTTAATATCATTAACGAAGGACTGCTCACCGACGAAGAGCTGAAGCAATTCAGTCAAGAACTTCAAAGCCGGATCAAGGATGAAACAGTGAAGCCGGGGAAATGCTTGCGTGAACGCATCCGGCTGTCCCTGCGCTCTCCTATCTACTTCGTTCCGACGCCGATGTTAATTGGGACGGTCAGGACCGCTGGGCCGCTTTCCCCGGCGCGATCGCGGATCATGTCGTCCAACGCCTGCTGAACGACACCGGTTTGTTCCTTTGTGAGATTCACCTGTTCGAGAACTGTTTCTACTATCGGGTTACTGTTCTTCAACCAATTCCAAAGTTGCATTCCCGACTGATACTCCAGTTCCTCAGTGATGGTGTCCACGCGAATATGTTTGAGTCCGGCTCTGGCGAGCTCTTGATAGAGTCGATCCGGATCCTGTAACTGAAACGGCAACGGAGGCGGATCCATCGGCGGACCGTTGAAGCCCGGAACTGCCGCCTGAACGGCCCGCACGAAGAAAACAAAGAATTCGACCTTCCCGGCCGTACCGAACACATGCATCAGTACTCTTCCCCCGGGTCTGGTGACGCGCGCCAACTCACTAATTCCGCGCGGCATGTCAGGAAACAGCATCACTCCAAACTGCGAGGCGGCAACATCGAAAGTGTCGTTCTCCAACTCAAGCGCCTGACCATCCATGACCTGCGTTTCCAGTTTCAGCCCTTCGCGCTGCGCACGCGCACGGAGCTGCTCGAGCATGACCGGAGAGAGGTCCGTCGCTAATACTTGTGCGCCGAGACGCGCTGCGGGAATACTCAAGGCGCCGCACCCGGCAGCCACGTCCAGAAAGCGCATGCCCGGACGGAGGTCCGCGCGCCGAAAACCCTCGTTGGCCAGCCACTCGTGGCCGTGGGTAACAAACTCGGCATACCCGGCGGCGATCTTGTTCCACGCTTTCCGAGTTTCCTTCTGTTCCTGAATGATCATGGTCACCTCCTTATTAACCCAAACGCATCGTGATTGCGCGAAAAACATTTATTGAGAAACCTGAATACGCAAAAGTCTGCTTCACCGCTTGGTTGTAAGGTCCAGAGATTTGACTTAACGGTCCATACGAGCAGCCACGGCTCTGGATCGGCTGGCCTGCCGGTAAGCACTCGGCGAATAATTAAACCTTTCCTTAAAGGCACGGCTAAAATGTGACACGTCTTCGAATCCGCATTCAAATATAACTTCGGTGACGCTCAAGGCACTGGTGTGTAATAGCGAGGCCGCACGCTCCAGTCGTTTGCCAAGCAGCCACTTTCCTGGCGAGACGCCGTAGAGGTTTCGAAAATCTCGCTTGAATGAAGACAAACTGCGATGGCACATTTTTGCAAATGCGGCGAGCGACAGATTGTGATAGAAGTTCATCTCCATGATCGCCGCGACTGAAGGTGACCCGCTCGCAGCCACCTGGCGAAGGTAGGTAGAGAGTGCGGGATTGCCTTGCCCGACAAGAATGCTAGTGAGCAGCTCTCTGAGCTTCAGTTTTAGTAGCGCCGCAGGAGGATCTTCATCGCCTGCAAAATAAATACTCATAGCAGAGAAGAACGCAGACAAACCAGTGTCGAAGTTGATTCTGATAAGCAGATCATTCGAATCTACCGGCTGCAAAACATCTCGCAGCACTGGCGCAAGTTCGATAACTGTCGCCTTGATAAAAGTGTCCGGAATAAAAAACACCTGGACGCAGTAATCATCATCGAAATGTTCTGGCAAAACATAGGCGCCTTTCTTAACGTAAACCGCTTCTCCGGCGGCAATGGACCATGTACGGCTGGCGGTCTTCCAGGTGGATTTCCCGGTAAGCACATGAATCAGATGATCCGTTTGCGTCCAGATGCCAATGTTTCCCGGACACGCAAACTGAGCAAATAGCAAATCGCCGATGTCGAACTGCCGAGCTACCGGATTTGCGCGAATGCCTTCGAGGGCATTCATCATGGGGAGTGAGGATACATTCACCGACAGTTTCGGTTGAAGCTGCAAACGATCGGGATTGCTGCTTTTTGTCCGAGTACCCATTTAGTTCCGATTAAATGTTTGGTTCTTGCTTAGACTCCAGCCTTACAAAATCTAAAACGAGTCGAGTTTCAGAGACATTTCGATTCGCTTGCAAATCTATGATGAGATCTGCTTTGGTTCCTGAGAGTTATCAGTCTCCTCAGAGCCGAACGCTGCGCTTTGGCTTGAGCCCCTGCGCTAACTCCGGAAGAAGCGCAAACTGTCCTTCGCAACGTTTACCCCACCAGCGACGTAATTAGCGTTTGACACGTGAGAACCGATTACGATGTCGCCAATGATCCGTGGCTCCTCCCGCCTTCTGGACCGGTCGTTGACAAGGCCATAACGGAAGCGCTGCCTCCAAATATATCAGTCACTCTTGGAATTCTGATTTACGTCGAGGAGAAGGATCTATCCGATGTGTTCCTGGGTCGCTTGATGCGACTGGCTGCATTTCAGAACCCGGAGTTTTACAGGCCCCAAGCGATGCGGCTTTCGACTTTCGACAAACCCCCAGTCATCGCTTGCGCTGAGGACTTCCGTCATCAGATTGTGCTGCCTCGTGGCTTGTTGAAACACATACTTGATCTGTTTGATAGCCATCGCATAGTGGTCAAAGCTACAGATCATGGGTTCGGCGGAGTTCCTGTAGAGTTTAGGTCATTGAAAGAATTGGTAGGCGCGTGCGGATTTGAACCCCAGACCCCTACCGTGTCAACGCCGTCCCTGCTCAGATCTCATAGCGCGTAATCATTGTAGTCGCTATAAACATTGGTCGGGGACTAGAGAAGTCACGCTTGCGCTGCATAGCTTAATTGGATTCGACGCGTAGCCGAAAGTCTGCCAAGCTTGTCGGGACTTCGCAAAACGTCGAAAAATAAGGCCTTTTTCGATGACCCCCAAAAGAAGACACAGAGGCACGCAGAGGTTCGACAGAGAAATCCAACTTTAGTCGATTAATTCAACTTGCTCTTTCGCCTAAACTCACGGGCCAGGGCAACTGCATTCTCTTTCTCCTGCAACGCATTCCGCAAAGCCGCCGATAGTCGTAACACGGTCTGAGCTTCAGATGTCCCGGACTTATGCGCCAATTCTTCAATCTGCTCCAAATCGCGTAGAGTTAGTTTCTCCATCTTTCTCTTGTCCATTTTGCAATTGCGTGCTCTTAGGTCGATTTCAACAACGAGTTCACAATTGAGAGTAGTCCGTCAATATCAGGTTTCGTGACGTAAGCCTGGGCGCCAGCATTAATCGACTCATAACGAGCCGCTTCCCGGCCATCACCCGAGAAGAAAACAATCGGTGTGAAAGGGTCGAATTCTCTGATCCTCCTGCACAGATCAATACCAGTACCGCTTGTAAACAGTTTATCGAGAATGAAGAGATCAAAAGCCTGATTGCGCGCGAAGACCAACGCTGAGAGTGGATTATCTACGCCCACCACATCGTGGCCCGATCTTCCGAGGAGCGTGGCAAGCATTGTATGCATGTCTTGATGATCGTCGACGAACAGAATCCGTTGGTTGGTATATGGCATTCGTTTCCCTTTAATGAGTCACAATCGATGACGGAAAACCATACGCCACACTCAACCGATTGCGTATCCTACGAATGGGGGATGCTTATCGTCCTAAAGAATGAGTAGACTTTCCGGTTGAAATTGCAACACACTGTCAGTTTTGTCTTTTGAATTCAGTCGTTATGAGTTAATGGTTAGGAATAATGATGTCAACTGATTCAATTTCCCTGGTTTCAGATCGCACCGAGTGCGACGGCGCCCAAGATGCGCTCCGCTTACAGGAGGAACAACTCCGTCTGGTTATCGATGAGGTGCCCGCGCTAATTTCCTATGTTGATTCTGAGCAGTGCTACCAGTTCACAAACAAAAGGTACGAGGAATGGTTTGGTCATTCTCGCGAGGAGGTACAGGGCAAACATTTGCAGGAGATCCTCGGCCAGGGTGCTTACGAAAAGATTCTCCCGCATGTTGAGCAGGTGTTAAGAGGCAAAAAAGTTTCCTTCGCCACTTGGGTCGACTACAAGGGCGCCGGCAAGCGGTATGTGCAAATCGACTATATACCGCATATAGATGAACGTGGAGTCGCGCGTGGGTTCCTGGCCTTCATCCTCGATTTGACTGAGCGAAAACGGGGGGAGGAGGCGCTGCTCGATAGCGAGAACCTCAATCGGGCCATTCTATCTTCGCTTGACACGCATGTGGCTGTCCTGGATCGGCAGGGGAAGATCATCTCGGTCAATTCAGTTTGGAACGACTTCGCACGAGACAATGGTGTGACATGTGAAGACCGCGTCGGTAGTGGTCTTAACTATCTGGAAGTTTGTCGAAAAGCGGCGGATGCGGGGGATCAGGTAGCACAGAGAGCGCTTGCCGGCATTAAAGACGTCTGCGAAGGTTCTTCAGAATATTTTCGCCTAGAATATCCCTGCCATTCACCCACCAAACAACGCTGGTTTCTAATGCTGGTTACACCCTTGAAACGAAGCGAAGGCGGCGCCGTAGTCACTCACAACGATATAACCGGGCGCAAGCGGGCCGACAAGGCGTTGCGAGACAGCAAGGAACAATTCCAAAGGCTCGTTGAAACAACCAACGCGATAGCCTGGGAAGCTGATGTCGAGACGTGGTCCTTTACTTATGTCAGTCCGCAGGTCACCAAACTGCTCGGCTATGAAACCGCTGAATGGTACGAAAAAGACTTCTGGGTTCGGCATCTACATCCGGAAGACCGCCAGTTTGCGATCGACTTCTGTACAGAATCCTCTAAACATCTAAGTGAATATGAATTCGAGTATCGAATGATAGCCGCTAATGGGCAATCAGTCTGGTTGCGTGACCTTGTTAGTGTCGTCCGCGGAAAAGATGGACTAACTGCATTGCGTGGATACTTGATCGATATTACCGATCGCAAGAAAGCTGAAGCATCTTTGCGCGACTCGGAAGAGAGATTACGTAATCTTTTGGAGAACATTCCGGATCATGTCTTGATCGTTGATCAACTCGGCAAGATTGGCTATATCAATCACACGGCTCCGGGGTTCACTCGAGAACAGGTTCTTGGTAAGCATCTTTCCACGTTTCTTCAGCCGGAGTCGGGCGCACGTGCTGAACAATGTCTCGAGAACGTATTCAAGTCAGGTACGACCTGCGATCTCGAGGCCTCCGACGTTAATTCCCGCAGCTATCGAATTCGTTACGTTCCCGTAATCCAGGACGGCGCAGTCGCGTCAGTGCTCGTTGTCGGCACGGACATTACCGAACAGAAGCGCACTGAGAAGTCCAGGCGCCACCTGGCAGAACGACTCGCATTCGCTCGTGAGGATGAAAGGCGAAGCCTCGCAAGACAACTTCATGACGAAGCTTGCCAGGACCTTTCAGCGGCGTCCATCTATCTGGAACAGCTCGGCGTAAAACTCAATCGCTCTTTACCCGAAGATGCGTCTTTTAGCGGCGATCTTTCCAAAGTGAAAGGTCTCGTACAACTGACGCAAGACACTCTGCGGCAAACAGCTCGCGCCTTGCACCCTTCAATTTTGGAGCACTACGGATTAGTTACCGCACTGCGAAGTTTCACGCAGGAGCTGAGTATGTTGACACACCGATCTCGCGTTGTTTTTGAGATGGATGTTGCCCCGGACTTCCCCCGTTTCGATCGAATGGTGGAAACCAGCTCGTATCGGATCGTGCAGGAGGCCATCACCAATGCCTTCAAACATGCGCAGGCACGCAGAATTTCAATCAAACTTTCTCTTCAAGGAAAAATTGCCACTATTGTTGTCCAGGATGACGGTCGAGGCATTGATTACACCGCCGTCACGGCGAGCCATGGCATCGGGCTTGCCGCAATACGTGAGCGCGCGGAACTGATTGGGGCAAAGATTGAAATATCAACGAAAGTGGACCAGGGAACCAGGCTGACGCTCAGTATTCCCGTCGCCGAAACCAATGGCATGGGCGGCGCGCGCACAGGCGATTCCAAACGGGCATCACCATGGTGTAGCACTAATGCGCACGACGATCGTTTTAGCTGATGACCACGAACTAGTGCGCGAGAGCATCGCGTCGCTGCTTCGAGAAGTGCCGAATTTCGAGGTTGTCGGACAATGCACAAACGGCAGACAATTGTTGGCGCTAGTCGAGAGCATCCGTCCTGATGTGGCTGTCGTCGACGTCTCAATGCCGGAGCTTAATGGTATCGAAGCAGCTCGCCAGCTGCGAGAAATAAGTCCCCGAACGCGAGTTATTGCGCTTTCTGCCTATACCGATGAAGCGTACATTCGAGACATGATCGACGCAGGCGTAGTCGCCTATATCATCAAAAGCGGTGCTGCCAAAGACCTCATCCAAGCAATCCGTACTGCGTCCAGAGGCAGGGTCTACTTCAGCCAGGAAATCATGGGCGGAGCACATCAGGCTGGAGCCTATGGCCGAGCGACCGGTGAGTCTGCGGTGCGTATTCTTTCGCAGCGCGAACGTGAAATCTTGCAGCTGGTTGCGGAGGGAAAATCATCGAAGGAAATCGCTGACATTTTGGGCATTGGCGAAACCACGGTCAAGACTCACCGCAACAACATTATGGGCAAACTCAACGTGCGCGACATCGCGGGGTTAACGCGTCAAGCCGTCAAACTCAAGTTGGTCCGTATCGATTGAAAGTAATCCAAAGCTGGGCCAATGTTGGCAGCCGACAGCAAGAACTATCGCGCTGAGGTAGATCTGTGCGGCCCACTCAAACTTGTTGACGACGATGAAGGGCTTGAGGCTTTATTAACCCTTGAAGACGACGAACCGCCGCCCGAACCGCAACCGCTCTGGCAACAACAACTCGCCGTAATTTACAAACTCAATCAGCAATGCGCTAACACCAGACCGCAATCCCTGGCCTGTTAATCGTGAGATTTACTATATCGTCGGACCCACAGGCATCGGCGCTTGTCGGGATTGCTCAATGTAGCTTATTTAAAAGATTGGTAGGCGCGTGGGGATTTGAACCCCAGACCCCTACCGTGTCAAGGTAGTGCTCTACGCGGGCTAACCCTTTTCAAATCAACACGCACTAAATTTGCTTAGTAAAACTCGCACTGCATGCACTGCATCCACTGCTTCAACTGCACGTTCTGCACCTTTTTGTGTGCCAAACTGTGTGCCACATTTTACCATCATTTCTGCTATCTCGAATCCAAAAAACTCCTCGCACGAAGCTTCTAG